>Ga0228666_1000926_pt1 | contig 13993 bp, 12 predicted proteins | sample 80DmetaG_FD_182702 | JGI IMG/M metagenome (GOLD analysis project Ga0228666, IMG submission 182702) | Seawater microbial communities from Monterey Bay, California, United States - 80D | ecosystem: Environmental > Aquatic > Marine > Coastal | place: USA: California | collected 2016-10-11 | reverse complement strand
TATTTTTTTTTCTTTATTGTTATATGAAATGATGTCTGTCACATCTGAAACCTCGATCTCTTTATCTGCATAATTTTTTAAATATTTTGGTAATTCATGTTTCATTTCAAGGTTTAAGATTGATAAAAAACCTGGAAGTTTAATTTTCCTCGGAGCTATCAATACTATTTCACCACCAGCTTCTTGTATTTGATCTATATTTTTCTTAAAAATTGAATCTCTAAAAATATCTTTAAATACTCCAAATCGTTTTCCTTTTAAGGACTCTTCAAGATCCACTAAATCTTCTGCAACTTCAATAGATTTGGAGTCAGAAGCATCAAAACCTAGCATTGAATTGAACAAAATAAAACTATCAGTAACATTTTTAGTCATAGGTCCGGGGGTATCTAAAGTACTAGAAATAGGAACAATTCCAGTTCTACTTAACAACCCGACAGTAGGCTTTAAACCCACAACAGAGTTTTGACTAGATGGAGAAGTTATGGACCCAGATGTTTCTGTACCAACAGCTGCAACTGCATAATTAGCAGCTACACTTGCACCGCTTCCTGAGCTTGACCCTCCAGATTCAAAAATAGCTCTACCGTATGGATTTAGAGTTTGCCCACCCGTGGCACTATAACCTACTGGGCAAGTACCACAAAAATAATAAGCCCATTCACTTAAGTTAGACTTTCCTAAGATAATTGCACCTGCTTCTTTTAATCTTTTTATGATAAATGCATCTTGGGTATTCTTGTTTTTTGATAAAACTATAGCACCTGCTGTTGTTGGCATTCCAGCTGTATTAATATTATCTTTAATTAACACTGGCATTCCGTACATGGACATATCTAACAAAAGTTTATTGTTATCTCTGTTAAGATCTCTAGCTCTCGCCTCCTTAAGGGCATTTGGATTTAAAGAAATAATAGCATTTAATGCAGTTTCATTATTGCTTTCAAATTTTCTTATTCTGTATAAATAAAATAAAGTTAATTTTTCATGTGATAAAAGTCCTTCAGATATACTTTTTTGAATGGATGGAATATTTTGCTCTAAAATTAAAGGTTTTAACTTATTGTATTCTTCTTCGGAAAAATTGGAAGCAAGCTCATCATTGAACGGCTTAAAATTAGCGTTCATATCCAAAACCTTAGATTGAACTAATTTAAATTTCATTCTAGAAATATTATGCGCTTGCTGTTTTTGTATGAGCTCTGATTCATCATATGCTTTAAAAAAATTTGAATTGTTTTTATTTTTACAAGAAAATAAAACCAAAAAAGCCATAAGAAAGATTATTTTTTTCATGTGATAATTTTTTAATTTTTATAGAACTATACCATTTATTAAGCCGTAATTTATGACATAAATCAGTAATGTTGATTGTCTATTTTAATTACGATTCCAAAGATACTTTTTATAACGTAGAAAATAAAAAAGCGTACTAATTATTCAATTAAATTTGAAGAAATTAATTTAATATTTTTACATTGATAAATCTTATCAACTCATATGAATTCAATTCTTAAAAAAAGAAACTAAACCTTATAATAATCTTATTGAAAATGAAAAAAAATACTTTAATACTTTTACTTATGCTCTTTTTATTTTCTAACAAATTTTTTGGTCAAAACACCAATAAAGACAATAATTATACATTTAAAAGAGGAGATTATAACGGAATTGGAAAATGGTATATGGGCAGGGAAATTGCTTATGTAATGGGTTTTGAAGGGATTGGTTGGTTAGAAAGGTCTGAACGTGAGGAGGAGGAAGATGTTTCTAAATTAATTAAAAATATGAGAATTAAACCCAATGATATTGTTGCTGATATTGGAGCTGGATCTGGGTACCACACATTTAAAATAGCCGCTTTAACTAAGAATGGTTTTGTGTATGCCGTAGACATTCAACCAGAAATGTTAATGGCGATAGAAGAAACCAAAGAAAGTGGTAAAATCAAAAATATTGAAACTATTCTAGGAACTGAAAAAAGTATTCAATTGCCATCAAATTCAGTTGATAAAATTTTAATGGTGGATGTATATCATGAATTTAATTTTCCGGCAGAAATCATTGTTTCTATAAAAAAAGCCTTAAAACCAAATGGAGAGTTATTCTTAATTGAATACAGAAGTGAGGACTCTAGTGTTCCTATTAAAAAAATACATAAAATGTCTGAAAAACAAGCCGTCAGAGAAATGGAAGCAGCAGGCTTTAAACTCAAAAAAAATATAAGTAACCTTCCCTGGCAACATTGTATGGTTTTTGTTAAAAAAAATTAAAACACTGAAAGTAAATTGAATTTTATACTGATTGTAAAACTTATTACCATACATCTTAAAAAATAAAAAACCCACAACATTAATTGTGGGTTTTCTTTTGCGGAGAAAGAGGCTCCACTCAATAACGTATGTAAAAGTATATCTACACATACAAAAAACATCTAAATATCTTATTATCAATAAATTACGAATACAAACGATTATGTTTGTGTTTTTATGGTATCGTTGGTTTAGGCAACGATTCAGGCAACTACTATTTATTAATTAAAAACATAAGATCATGAACTTTAAATTAAAAACACCTAATTCCAAAAACGAATCCCTTATTCTATTTTATGTAAATCTTAAAAATGGAGAACGTTTTGTCTACTCTACTGGAGAAAGAATCCATCCTCAATATTGGGATAAAAGAAACCAATATCCAAAGAAGTCAAAAGCCAAAGATGAACAAATCACTTACAATCTTATCAGCGGGCAACTGGATCGCTATACAAAGCTGTTTAGGAGTTTTCATGCGCAATGTGCTGCTACGGAGGAGATTGTCACTAAAAAGGCTTTAAAAGACTGCTTTAATCAAGAATTCAAACGTGTAAAGCGAAATAATGACTTTGAGACCGTATTTGATGAGTTTGTGGAATACAAATTTAAGTTAGGTGATTGGACTAAAGACACTAAAAAACGTTACCAAAACATTTTAAACTTGATAGGAGGATTTGAAGCTAATCATGGTAAGGTTCAATTCTCTTCAATTACTATGAAGTGGTATGCTAATTTTAAACATTATTGTGAAACCGTTAAAAAACACAATGTCAATACCTTTGGAAGAAACATTGGATTGATAAAAACCTTTCTGAACTATGCTTTAGAAAATCAATACACTAAAAATGATACCTATAAAAAGTTTAAAATTAAGCGAGAAGTAACACCTCAGGTGGTTTTGACTCATGAAGAAATAATGCAGTTATACAAGTTTGTCTTTCAGCACTCAAAATTAGAACGCGTGAGAGATGTATTTGTTTTTGGCTGCTTGACTGGAATGCGTTACAGCGATTTTAAGCGAGTCTCTAGGTCAAATATTCAGAATGATTTCATTTTACTAAGAGAAACCAAGGATAAGTCCAAACATCTTACAATTCCATTGACACCTATATCAAAATCTATATTGAAAAAATACGATTATAAATTACCGACAATTTCAGATCAGAAATTTAGAGATTATTTAAAAGAAGCTTGTAAAGCTGTTGGTTTTACTCAAATGGTTACAAGTACAAAACGAATTGGAAATGATATTATTGAGTTAAAGCAGCCCAAATATGAACGGATAAGTACCCATACTGCAAGAAGATCTTTTGTTACTGTAATGTTGAATAAAGGAATTCCACCCATAGCTATCATGAGCATTACGGGACAAAAGTCTATCAAAACATTCAATTCATATTATAGACCAACAGTAACAGATTCTCAAAAGCTCATGGAACAAGTTTGGGGTAATGAATCTGTGCTTAAAATCGCATAATAACATGTTCTGTTTTGATCACTTTTTCATTCACATGTTCTCCAATCTGACGTCTTTTTGGTAAATTTTGATTTTTTAAATTTTGGCACGGTTTTTCGTTTATTATAGAGACCTTTTGTGCATTTTGATTTCTTGGATCTAAATTATTTTCGATGTATCATTGAAGTGAACGTATCCATAAGTATGCGTGAATAAAAAAATTAATCATTATGAACGTCAAAAATGAACAAAACGGGTACTTAGATGAATCTTTACTCAAAGAAGTAATAAAAATAGCTTTAAGTATTACAAAAGAAGCTGAAAAGCCAGAATACATGACCACAAAGGAAGTCGCTCATGAATTAAGTGTTAAGCCCAGGACTATTAGGGATTATATCAAATGTGGAAAGATTAAAGCTCACAGAGTTGGCGGTGGAGGTATGTATCACATCAATAGAAAGGATTTTGAAGAGAATCTTGAAGAATTCAAAAGTTTAAAATACAAAAGGGTGGGTTAATCGTGTATTTACACGAAGGTGGTCTTTACCTCTGTAATTGAGCACTATTAACCCGCTTTTTTACAAACACCTATTAATTATAGATAGGTTTTCTAAAGTATAACCAAATATTTCTAGTACAATTCAACAAAGAAGATTGTATAATTTTTACAATTCGTAGCATTAAAAAGTCTCAAAGCAACATTTTTAACAATAAATAATGGCTTCAATAGCCTTAATATCTGCTATTATCTAAACTCAAAATTATGGTCAGTCATCATTATGCAAAGTGGTTAAATTCTTATCAATGGAATTATTTTGCAACCTTTAGATCTCCCTACAAAACAAATTATATGACTATCCGTAATTGGATGAAGCAAATCTCTGCAAAGCATCCATGTGTTTATAGAGTGTTCTATGTTACTGAATGGGATAAAGGAGACCCTAGAAATTCACATACACATAGTCTTATTGCCTCAAATAAAGATATAACCTATAAAGACTTTAATGATTCTGTAAGCTTTGCAGTGGGTGATTGGCAAAGTGTTTATGAAAATAAAAAAATAACATCCTATGTGACTAAGTTTATAGGACGTAAAAATATTAACTATGATTTGATTGATTTTTAACTTAAATGATCTTGTTAACTAGAGAAAGTTATTTATTACTTAAAACCTCAAAGATATCATTCTCTGGTTCTGAAAAATCAATATACATTTTCTCATCAAATTTTACTTTTAAGTCTCCTACTAAACAAAAGTTGTTGTTAAACTTTTTTAAATGTCTTGAAGGGTCGTTTGTTAAAGTATAATTTTTAACTTCATTAGAATTATTTAACTCGTAAAAGAAAAATTCTTTACTTGTATTAAAAATTCTCTTAACTAGCAGTATTGGAAAAATAATTTGCATAATAGGTGTTTTATTTTGTAAAAATATAAAACCTCTAATGTAAGATCTAACAAAAAACACTCGTTTTATGCTCTTTTTTAATAAAATATTGTTGTATGTATCTTGCATTAAATCATTAAACAAAGACTATTTTAAGACCCTTTGGAGACGTTTTAAGAGAAAATCTAACTTGCTTAAAAAAGGAACAAGCATTGTACTCTTTTAGGCATTCTGGTGCTATATAAATATTTAAGAGAACAGGCTCAATAACCAAGCTACAGAAAGCTATGGGGCATTCATCTATAAATGTGTCTCTGACTTAATTTATAGGTTTAAAAAAAGCTGAACTAAAAGAAGAGGATATGCCTATGGTTTAGAGTTTAGAGCTTTTCGATTAACTTATTCATTAACTCTTTGAGGTCTTCATAAAATACTAAAGCATTTTCTTCATTAATAATATCTACGTGAGCTGACTTATTCCTGTAATTAGTTATTATATTTTCAAGCTGCTTGACTGTTTTAGGATCGAAATCTCCAAATTCCTTTTTTGTGAAAATGTAAAACTCTTTTAAAAGTGGAGATCTTTGATATCTTTCTGAACCATTTTTTTTCTTTGCATTAGGAATTATACTCAAAATAAATCTCATACTTCCTAAAGTATGTTTGTTATTTTTAATATTTGAATTTAATCCATCAAAAGTCTGTTTATATTGTTTTAATTTCTTCTCAGATAAACCATCTTTGTTCCAATTAAATAAAATTTCCTGTTTTTCAATAGGAATGCTATTAAAATAAGTATGGAATTTTAAAAATATTTTATTTAATAACTCATTTTCCAAAGCTCTACAGTAATATAAGATAAATGGAGAAAAATCCTCAAAAACAGAATTTTTAATATTATCATACAACAGTTCAGAACCTGGCATAAATGTTTTGGTATTATTCTCAATTTTATCCCAATAGTTAAACCATTGTGTAACTTTATTAATGTATTTGTCAATGTCGTTAAAATCATAGTTTTTTTCAACAGAATCAAGGATTAAAGAAATTGAATTATCTATTGATTCTATATTATCTTCTGTTAATGACTTGATTTCACGAACTTCTGACATCATAGACTTTATATTAGCTTTAATCTCAGTAGTATCTGATTTTATTTGAGTAGTATCAAGTTTGATTTCTTCTTGACCTTTTAACAACTTATCTATCTTTTCATCATTAGTAATATTGGATAGATTATTAGTATCTATCCAATTCTTATAAAAATGATCTTGCTTTGTTGAGAAATTAAAAATATTATTATATTTTAATTTAAGTAATCTAGGATCTTTAATATCGTCAAAAGAAATAAAAACCTTGTCTACAAAATTACCTTTAAACCAAAGCATAAATTCATTACCTACTTTAACTAAAGAATATAAATAATGTGTAAATTCTTTTCTGAAATTTTCATATTTTTCTGAACTTAAAATATCAATATTTACCAATATAAAAATATCAAATTCAGCTTCTTTATTAGAATCTGTCAAAGATAAAAGTAAATTAGAAAGGACAGCTTCATTTTTGTTTACAAAATCATTCTCGTAATCAACTGCAATTACATTAAATTGATTTTCAGATAAATATGTAAAACTTTCTTCAAAGTCATCTTTAAAATTCAATTCTTCTAAAAAAGAAAAGCATATCTCTTTATAATTTTCAAAGAAAATTAATGAAAAATCAAAATCATTAATATTAAGCTTAGATTTTAATTTGATAAATGTGTTTTTTAAAATAATATTATTTTCATTAAAATAATTACTGGAAAAATATGATGTTAAAATACTTTTTTTTTGAGAAGATATATTTTTTAAATGAACAAGATTATTGAAATACTCATGAAAAAGATTTAATTCGTTTCTGTTAGAATACCTCGAATTATCGAAGTCGAAGTAGCCGTATAAATTAGAATCCCAAAAATCTTTTCCTAAATCAATAATATTTAAATCGTACCAATAATCACTGTGGTCATTTTCATTAACATTTTGAGAATTTAAACTTAGATGATTATTCAATAGAAAATAGCTAGCCCATTCAACATGTTGTGTAATTAATTCATCTGATAAAAATATTGGATTAAAATTTATCCAATATTTTAATGCTTTATTAGAGTAAACAAAATCAAAATATATAATAGATTTTTCAATTTGAAAATTATAAATTAATGTTTGTTCCGATTCAGTTCTGTTTAAGATTAAAATACTGCTATTATAATCAATTGCAATACTTGCTTCCAATTTATTTGAATTTTCTAATCTAAAATCATTACAGCGAAAATCACCAAAATCAGAGTACGGATTACTTTGGTCAGGAAAACCTGAAATTAAATTTTCCTCATCCAGGATTATTAATTTACCCTCTTTTGTTAGGTGATTATTAATGATTTTAGTTAACACTTCATCGTGCTCTTGTTTAGTGATTTCTTCATCTTGAAATAACATTTTTGACTCTATTATTATCAAATCATATTTTCCGTATGACTCATCAAATAGTTTTGAGATTGAATCTAAAAAAAATAAATCATCCTGTTTGTCGCAGTTATCTTCAATGCCCTTCAAATTATCAAATCCAGACAACGCAGTGCTTGTCCATGTTAATAGCGATTTAAAAGAATTTTGTTTAAGAACTGTATTAACAACTTTTATTAACAAAAACTGGTTTGAATAACCATTGTTCTTTAATAAATTATCTAACCAAGTATCGTTAAGTGTTACCAATTTACTGTTTTGTTTAATGTTTAATGTATCGAATATAGTATATTTTTAAATTTATTTATTTATTTATTAAAAAAATGACAGCAGACTTATATCTGCTGTCATTTAATTTAGTTAACAGCTCCAATCATTATCAGAAAGCAAGTCTAATAATCTAATACTATCGTCTAATTCTTCAGATTCATTAATACCTACAACAGATGAACCAGCTATTCCTGTAAATCTTCCAGACATAGAGAAAATATTATTTTTAATCAAATCTAACAACCCTCTTCTTCTCTCAAAATTTATAATTGTCTGTCTTTTCTCTTTTTCCAAATTATCATTCATTCTGTTAAATGCATCAGCTAAGTTCTGTATAACCGAATAAAACTCATTACTAGTGATATAATCATAAAGCATAATTTTTTTATCACCCTTATTTTCCTGGTGAATTTTTAGCTTATTATAATCAAGTATTACATTTCTTAATACAATACTTAATCCTAGGAACTCATTAAATGTACAAATGTAAATCCCCTGGTATAATCCCATTCTTGTCATAGTTTTAGGTAAGGATTTTGTTACTATAACTCCAATATCAGCACCTTTGTTCTGCATGTCTTTTTTAAACTTATCAATCCAAGAATTCTGAAAAACTTTTGTTCTTTTACTTTCATAATATATAGAACCACAATTTTCAACTTGTCTGGAATTTATAATATGTAAACAATCTGCTCCATTAGCCCCTTTTTTAACTTCTACAATTGAATCTAAAGGAAATGATTCAGATAACCATTGTTCTATAGCCTCTTCCTGAACTTCTCCTTGTAATTGCATAGATCCTTGCTCTAGTTTCATTTTTTGTTGATTTGTTAATTTTTTTTGATCATCTAACATCTTTTTGAGTTCTCGAATTTCTAGATCTTTTTCTTGAGCATATGAATTCCTTTGTTTTTCTAATTCAGATTGGAGCTTAATTTCAAAAGACTTAGATGAATTTTTTTTAGCCTCAAAAATTGCTTCATTCATTTCTCGTTTAGTTTTCTCTAATTCTGCTTCCAAAGATGTTAAGTTTTGAATTTTAATAGATTTAGCATTAAGCTCTTTATTAAGAGACTCAAACTTTAATTTATTCTCTTCTTGTATCTGATTTTCAATACTTGAGGATAATTGTTTTTTCTGAAATTCTATAGCTTCATTTAGTTTCTTATTAAATATTTCATTTTCTCTTTGAAGTTTACTCTCAAAATCATTTTCTCTTTGTTTTAAAAGTCTATCTTTTTCAGTATAGGATTTTTTAACTGAATCCTCAATTTGATGAACTAATAGTTCGTTGACGTCAATAATGCTTCCACAATCTGGACACATTACATTTTTTGTGTTTAAATTTTTAGCGATTTCTAATTTTTTAAGTTATTATAATTTTTACAGCTTTATCTGTTTAAAAAACAAAATTAACTTATCAATACGCCTTATAAATTCGTTTTATATGAAAGATCTAAATTATTAATCTTTTTAAGAAGTTTTGACCTTAATTTTTTAGGAGAAACAACAGCTATTTCATCAATATGAGTCATTATCGAGTTAATTAATTCATTATTGATTTTAACATACATAATTACATGATAATTTTCATCATCAAATTCACATGAATAATGTAATGGATTGTGTTTGATTCTAATATAACGATCCTTATTAGTGATCTTTAAAATAATTTTTTCCACAGGTTTATTTAGATCATTAGTTACCCCAATAATGTCATCAAAAAATGTTGATTTATGATCTGAATAGTAATTGATTGTAGATTGTATAAATTTTGAATTTTTAAATACTACCTTTTCAATTAAAAGATCAATTGGAAGAGTGTAAGGATGAAAATTATCATCTTTTGAATATCCATATGCATACCATTTATTATTCCACATTTTTAAATAATGCGGATGAAATTCAATTGTCTTTTTTTTCTTTGAAAATTTATTTTTGAGAGTAATATCAATTACTTTTTCTGACAGAAGCGCTTCCTTTATTTTCAAGAACTCGTTTTTTCTATAAGCATTATTTTGTTCGCTGGCAATTTTGTTTTGAAGAGAAAGCCCTACAAGATTACTACAATCGTTTAAACTATCAATTATATCATCAATCATTTCAAAACCTGAGTTACCCTGAAATCTGGACAAAACAAGAGCTGCTTCTGTCAGAGCAATTTGCTCATCATTACTTAAATTTTTGGAAACAGATCCGCTTGTAAGTTTTAAAAAATAAATCTTCGATAAATCAATGGGAGTATTTTCATGTGAATATTGTTTTAAACCCTGATTTCCATATTTAGAGATCAATTGGTTAGAATCAGGCAAAGTCCTTGTAATCTCAAGATTATGTGACTCTTTTAAAGTTTTAATATCCTTTTGAATTGTTCTTAACTTCACAATTTGCCCCCCTTTATCAATTATTTTTAAATTGACATATTCTAATAAATCATGGATACTACCAGTTTCTTTAATTAAAAATTCAATGATAGTATTTAATCTTAATATTTTGTGTGATGAATTCCTCATGATACGAATATAAGATTCGTTTTATTTAAATACAATTATTACTATTCTAAACTATTATTATTTAATTCATTTTCATACATTGAAAAACTTTTGGTGATTGATAATCTTTTCACATACTTAGGTAAACCACACTTAAAAACTTTTATACCACAAAAATTATGAGTATTTAACTCGTGACCCACCGGGTAATTACTTATTAAGATTCCATAATTAGAATTGACTGACAATCTTGGAAAAATATTATTAATATCGGTTCCATTTTTTACTTTCCATGAATCATAAAATTTGTTTACAGTTTTGTAACTTGAAGCAATTCTTACCTGGAAATTATTATCTATGATTTTAAAATATCTAGTGTCTGAACCGTAAAACTCCTTTTCAAAACATTTAATAATTTTTTTAAAACTAGTTTCATTAAGAAATGGCAAAACAGTCAGTGCGTCTAAATTAAATAAATCATTTATAGTAAACTCATTACTATAATCTATTGGTCTAACAACCCCTTCTCTATGCTCTTTAATTAATCTTGTCTGCGTAGTTAAAGTCTTAACTTTTTCATCAAAATACAGATCATTTACCCAATCTTCATCATACATAAGCTCTGGTTTATTTTCAAATAATGAATAGTGATTTAAAATAGATTCGTTAGCATAAATTACTGAATCCCTGGTATTATGATAACCACAAATTCGTCCTGGAAGTCCTTGTACTGCATTAGCTAGTTGACTTTTTCGTGTTTCTATAACAAATTTTACATGCTGCTTTAATTGCCCTAAATCCTTACCAGCAGATAAAGCATTTATAACCAATAAAATTACTTTTTTACTTCTTCTCTCAATTAAGTTTGAAAGACTTCTCAAACCTTCGTTAATACTATAATCACAATCCTTACTACAACCAATAACTAATATTTCAAAATCTCTATTATCGCATAAGGTCTTTAATTGATTTTTTAATTCAATAGCTTCACTAGTTTTTTTTGATCTTATAATAGCTAAACCCTTTTCAAATTTTTTCAAATGAAAGTAACACTCTTTAATTTCATTAGAAATGATAGAAAGACCTTCTTCAGTAAACTGAAAATGTTGGTAGTTAGATTCTAGGTTTTTTACAATATTATTATCTATCATTTCAGTGATTCCAAAGTAATTTAAAGGTCTATCTCCATGAACTACATCTACATTAAATCCTTTATTTTTAGCATCCAGCACATCAAATGGAGTTGCCGAAACAGTTAACAATGGTATATCCGGCAATACATTTCTTAAATTTTTAAAAAAACCATAATCAAAACTACTCTCTTTACCACATCCATATTGATCTTCATCACGAATAATTAAAACGACATTATTATACTTAACATCGACCAAGCTATTAAGCTTAAAGTTATGCATCTTTTTAACAATAATGTGACTGTTGTAACCTTCTAAAATATTAGTATTTTGATTATACAAATCTTTGTCAGTCATACTAGTCAAGAACAATACTGTTTCGTGGTTTTTTAAGAAATTTATCGCAGGTAATATAGTGTTGCATAAATATTTAATTGAACCTGTTTTACCACTTTGCATAGGAGCTAAAAGTGATATATTTTGATTACCTTCTTTGATGGATATTGCTAATTTTAAAGCATTTATAATCTCATTACAAAAGATCCTGTTGTTAAATTGTAAATCATTATTAATAATTTCATTTAACTTATGTTGAGCATTTAATTTTTTTATTAAAATCTCAATTTCATTTTTAACTTTTTTGTTTATTATTGTTTCAGCCGTAATTAATTTAAATTATTTTGAATAGGATTTTCCTAAACTTAAATCAAAGAAACAAACTCAATACGAATTATAAATTCGTTTAACCCCAATCTAGTTGTTAATTAGTCTTATGTAAAATACTAGTTACTATAGTAATGTGAAGAATATTCAATACTATAATTTTTCATTAAAAGAAATAAAAGTAAAGAAACTGTAAAAGCAAAACAGGAGCTACCATGAATTCTATTATTAGTGAAAAAATTTAAATAAATAATTTTTATCATGTTTTTAAGATATTATTGCGCTAACCACCTAATATAAACCTCCCCCCAAAAAACCTATATGTAAACTCCCCCAACCAAGATTACGTATAATAAATTAATACATTGATTATGAACGAAGTATTTAACCAATCCGTAAGATTCCTAATACTAACAAGTGAACAGTTAGGAATGACCTACCAAGAACTCAACGTATGGATCTTTTTGATTATCGAACCCATAGTATTTGTGATTCTAGTGATTAAAATCTATCTATTAACTAAAAAACTTAAGAACTATGAGAGAAGCTAATAAACGATTCATAAGACTACTAGGGTATGTAGTGATTATAATTGCCTCCATGCAGTTTCACGATCTTTTACAAACTCCCTCTATGTTATTTTTTGGGTTTTTATGGTTCGCAAAAACTTCAGATTGGTAAATTTATTTATATTTGATTTATGGATAATCTATTCGATGCTTGTGTAGAATTTTTAAGATGGCTTGGTAATATGGTCGGTTTAAGCTACAAAGAAATAAATATTTGGATTTTCGTAATTATCGAACCTATAATTTTCATTCTAATGTTAGCTTGGATTATAAGGTTGAGAAATAAAATTTATAAATTCAAGAAAAAATAAATTAATTTGGGATTTTTATCCATAGTCATTTTAAGCATAGTTATTGGTATATTGGTTCATAATAAGTCAAATAAAGCTCAGAATGATTCTATTTTAATAAAACTTTTAAATTCATTTGCTCATGGGTATACCATATTATTGATTCTGTCGATAATTATAGCAATTATATTTCTTATTATTATGACTATTTTTAGTTAATAAACTTTTTTATTAAAAAAATAAACTAATTTAAATGAAAAGAACACTGTTATTTTTTGCAATAATTTCCATTACTTATTCTATGCATGCTCAATGGAAGTATCAAGAGATTAATAATCCTTTTGATGGAGTTACAAGAAAAGTGTACATAAAAGGAAAAGCAATAAGTTCCTCTTCCTATAATCCAACATTGGTAATAACAAAATCTTTCAAAACAAATACAATAGATATTCAAATAAAAGATGTTGATGAATTTTGTTTCGAAAGAATATGTTCTCCAGAAATTGTTTTTAAAATTGAAGGGGGAAATGATTCAATATATTTTGAAGCTTTAGGTGATTATAAAGACAAATTTACCTGGAGGATTCCTAATTGGAAAGTTACAGAAATTAATCAATTATTAGAATTGATTAAAAATAATTACAAACTTTATATTAGATTGTTTAACTGGGAGAAGATTAATGACTACGAATTTTCGCTTAAAGGTTCAGCTAAAGCAATTCAATATTTAATGGGAGAAGATTAGATATAGATAAAAACAAAACGGATAATTAATAACATTTTTAGAGAGAAAAGGCAACGATCTAGGCAACTAAAAAAAAGAAACCTTGTAAATCAGAGACTTACAAGGTTTGTTGCGGAGAAAGAGGGATTCGAACCCCCGGACCTGTTACAGTCAACAGTTTTCAAGACTGCC
>Ga0228666_1000920_pt1 | contig 14119 bp, 13 predicted proteins | sample 80DmetaG_FD_182702 | JGI IMG/M metagenome (GOLD analysis project Ga0228666, IMG submission 182702) | Seawater microbial communities from Monterey Bay, California, United States - 80D | ecosystem: Environmental > Aquatic > Marine > Coastal | place: USA: California | collected 2016-10-11 | reverse complement strand
TACCTGGCTCACCTTCATCTGAATTACAGACAATATATTTATCACCAGGTACTTTACGTGGCATAAAACTCCACTTCAGTCCCGTTGGGAAACCTGCACCACCGCGACCACGTAAATTAGATGTTTTAATCTCTTCGATGATCGCTTCAGGCGTCGTCTTTTCTTTAAGGATTTTTTCTAAAACTTGATAACCACCCACGCGACGGTATGTCTCAAGCGACCATGGCTCATCATATTCAAGGGTTCTAAAACAAACTTGATTCTGTTCCATTACGATAACCCATCCAATAAGCTATCAATTTTCTCAGCCGTCAAATTTTCATGATAATCACGGTTCAATTGCAGCATAGGCGCACCACAACAAGCACCCAAACACTCCACTTCTTTCAAAGTGACTTTGCCATCTTCGGTTGTCTCGCCGAACCCAATACCTAAACGTGTTTTCAAGTGTGCAACAATTTCATCCGAGCCACATAACTGACACGAGATATTGGTACAAACACTAATTTTGTTTTCCCCAACAGGTTCCAACTCATACATGCTATAAAATGTCGCAACTTCATAAACACTGATCGCTGGCATATCGAGGTAAACAGCTAACGCATCCATCAACGGTTTCGATAACCACCCACCATTGGTGTCTTGCAATATATGCAAAGCAGGAATGACCGCTGACTGCGCTTGGCCAACAGGATATTTGGCAACCCAAACATCAATTTGCTGACGTAGCTCGGCATTAAATAAATTTTCTTTATTGGCATCCAATTGCAATTCACTCATCGGTCAATCTCACCAAATACAATATCCATAGTACCGATAATAGCGACGACATCTGCCAACATATGCCCTTTCGCCATTTCATTCATCGCCGCTAGATGTGGGAAACCCGGCGCACGAATTTTCAAACGATAAGGCTTATTAGCACCATCAGATACCATATAAACCCCAAACTCACCCTTCGGATGTTCAACAGCAGTATAGACTTCGCCTTCTGGGACGCAATAACCTTCGGTAAATAATTTAAAGTGATGAACCAAGGATTCCATATCCTGCTTCATTTCAACACGACTTGGCGGCGCGACTTTATTATCTCCAGTAATAACCGGACCTGGATTCGCTCTCAGCCAATCAACACACTGCTTAATAATACGATTCGACTGACGCATTTCCTCAGCACGTACCAAGTAGCGATCGTAGCAATCGCCTTCCACACCGACTGGAATATCAAAATCCATGCGGTCATAAACTTCATAGGGTTGTTTTTTACGTAAGTCCCATTCCACACCTGAGCCACGTAACATCGGACCACTAAATCCCATTTGCATTGCACGCTCAGGAGAGACAACACCAATGCCTACCGTCCGTTGCTTCCAAATTCGGTTATCGGTTAGTAATGTTTCATATTCATCGACACAACCCGGGAAGCGAGCAGTAAAATCTTCAATGAAATCTAATAAACTGCCTTCACGGTTTTCATTCTTTTGTTTAACTTCTTTTTCACTATGCCATTTTGATGCTTTGTATTTTGCAATAGAATCAGGCAAGTCACGGTATACCCCGCCCGGACGATAATAGGTTGCATGCATTCGCGCACCCGATACCGCTTCGTAACAATCCATCAGATCTTCGCGTTCACGGAAGCAATACAAGAATATCGTCATCGCACCAATATCAAGACCATGCGTTCCCAACCACATTAAGTGATTCAAAATCCGCGTAATCTCGTCAAACATGACGCGAATATACTGTGCTCGTTCAGGTACTTGCACACCCAAGAGCTTTTCAATCGCCATCACATAAGCATGTTCATTCGATAGCATTGACACATAGTCAAGACGATCCATATAACCAATGCTTTGATTAAATGGCTTAGACTCGGCTAACTTTTCTGTACCGCGATGTAACAAACCAATATGCGGGTCAGCCCGTTCAATCACCTCACCATCCAGTTCGAGGATCAGACGGAGTACACCATGTGCTGCAGGATGTTGCGGACCAAAGTTCAGCGTGTAATTTTTAATCTCTGCCACTAAGCTTGATCCTTATCATAACGATTATCATCGCGAATCACGCGCGGCACCAACGTTCGTTCTTCAATACTAACTGGCTCATACACCACACGCTTTTTATCAGCGTCATAGCGCATTTCAACATGACCAATCAATGGGAAATCTTTTCTAAACGGATGACCTATAAAGCCATAATCAGTCAGAATCCGACGTAAATCTTCATGGCCATCAAACAAAATACCAAACAGGTCAAATGCCTCACGTTCAAACCAACCGGCACTTTCCCAAATCGAAGTCACGCTATCCACAATAGGTGACTCAGCATCTAAACGTACTTTAACGCGCAAACGCTGATTATGTTGTAATGACATCAGGTGATAAACCACCGCGTAACGGTAGCCTTCATCAACGATATCTAGCACTGTAGCAGCATCAACAGCACGGCTAAACCCTTTATCTGTCGCCGCCTTAGTCAACCAAGCTGAACCACCATACGTTGAATAATCAACGCCACACAAATCCATCAATTGCTCAAAGCCAAAATCATCTCGTAAGGTTTGACTAACAGACAAGATATCCTCAGCAGCGACATAAACAGTCACTTCACCCTCAACCAATTCACACTCTAACAACACATCGGATAAAGTCGATGCTAATTTTGATTTCAACACCTGACTCATCTATCGACCTATCATCACCTTCGCTGGTTTAGCAATTGTTTCTGTACGTCTTATTTTCTTCTGTAGTTGGATAATGCCATATAACAAGGCCTCTGCTGTCGGTGGGCAGCCTGGCACATATATATCGACTGGCACAATACGATCGCAGCCACGTACAACAGAGTACGAGTAATGGTAATAACCACCACCGTTAGCACACGACCCCATGGAGATAACCCAGCGTGGCTCTGACATCTGGTCATAGACTTTACGCAAAGCCGGTGCCATTTTATTGACCAATGTCCCAGCGACAATCATCACATCTGATTGGCGCGGACTTGGGCGAAACACGACACCAAATCGATCAAGGTCATATCGCGACGCACCCGCCTGCATCATTTCGACCGCACAGCATGCAAGGCCAAATGTCATTGGCCACAAAGAACCTGTTCTTGCCCAGTTAATCAATTTATCTGCAGAAGTAGTAACGACGCCTTCTTCTAAAATGCCCTCTATTCCCATTCAAGCGCACCTTTTTTCCATTCGTAAATGAAGCCAACCACTAGAATAGCTAAAAACAGAAACATCGCTAATAAACCAAACATCCCTATTTCATCAAGCACAACCGCCCACGGAAATAAGAAGGCAATTTCTAAATCAAAAATAATGAACAAGATAGCGACCAGATAAAAACGCACATCAAATTTCATCTGGGCATCTTCGAATGGTTCAAATCCACACTCATAGGGTGAGCGTTTCTCATCATCTGGGCGACGTGGACCTAGGAGAAAGCCAGCAAGCAACGGCATCACACCAAAACCAATACCGATAATCACAAATAATAAAATGGGGAGATATTCCACCAACATAATTTTTCTTCTTCTATTTTCTGCTGCTATTAATATACTGGGCTGACGGCATCACATTAAATGACGCTATTAGCATAGCGAACATTTATCTCTCTATTAACTCGTAATACTACACAGTCTGGGGAATAATGAGAAGCCAAAACCACATCGCAAATAGACTTCTAAAGAAGTTATGCCACGCATAGAATGGCATTGATAAAATGATAAATTAGACTAGGCGATTGATAATTAATCTAAATTTCAACTTAAATCACCTATCCATTCAACAAACAAGCAGCCACGATTCTCAAGTTCGCTATAACAAAAAAGCCTACTTGAAAAACAAGTAGGCTTTTGAATGCACTTTGGTGCCGACGGGCGGAGTCGAACCGCCACGGACTATGTCCACCACCCCCTCAAGATGGCGTGTCTACCAATTTCACCACGTCGGCTTATTTAAGGAGCTTAAGGTAAGTCTGGTAAATCTGCTGGTGCAACAGACGTTGCAGGCACTGGCATAGACTCAACTTCCTCAACGATTTCTGTAACAGGTGCAACTGGCATTTCCGTCACACTTTCAACACGCTGTGCCTTATTTGCAAAATAAGCGAGACTCAAACTAGTAATAAAAAATAACATCGCTAAGATCGCACTACTACGCGATAAAAATGAAGCTGACCCTTGGCTACCAAACAAGCTTGAAGATGCGCCACCGCCACCACCGCCTAAAGCTGCAGCACCTGCGTCGGCACCTTTACCATGTTGGATTAAAATTAAACCCACCAGCAGTACTGATATGACGATATGTATAACGAGAATTATTGTATCCATTTTTACTAACCTAAACTTGTTGTGCTGCGGCCCGACATATAGCGACAAACTCATCAGCAATTAAAGAAGCACCGCCAATCAGTCCACCATCTATATCTGGCTTCGAAAATAATGAGGCCGCATTATTACCTTTAACGCTGCCCCCGTAAAGTATTCGTAAGTTCTCAGCTGTGGTCGGACAATGCTTGGCTACACGCTCACGCATGAACTGGTGGACGTTCTGAGCCCATTCGGGTGATGCTGTCTTACCCGTTCCAATTGCCCAAACGGGTTCATAAGCAAGAACGGTCCGCGACAAAGCTTTAGCACCTTGATGTGCTATTAATGTATCTAAAAGTCTAACAACGACTTCTTCTGTTTGACCCTGATCGTGTTCTTGCGGGCTTTCACCAATACAGATAATCGGCGTTAACCCTGATGAAACAGCCATCTCATATTTTTCAGCGACTAATTGATCCAATACTAATTGATCCAAATCCAATTCATCATAAAGACACCGACGCTCTGAATGCCCGATCAAGGTATATTCACAATTAAAGTCAGTAATCATTGCCGCCGACACTTCACCAGTATAGGGCCCATCTATATATGATGAAACATTCTGAGTTCCCCAGTGAAGGCCCGTTCCAGTCAGTGCCTGCTGTACCTGATGCACATAAACAGCAGGTGGGAAGATAGCCACGTCAATGTCAGAGAAATCATTCGCCGAAGCTAAAATACGCTCTAACAAACTTTGATTGCTTGCACTTGTTCCGTTCATCTTCCAATTGCCAGCAACTAGAGGCTTACGCATTCATATTAACCTTATAAAAATAATCTAATAATTGACAGCCTACCGTTTCAACGGCAAGAAATCAAAGATTTTATTATATGCTTATAACTATTTATTATTAACTGTTTTCGATACTGCTTTGAATAACATCTGCAATATGAGTCGCTAATTTCTGAGTCAAAGCCGCATCTTTGCCTTCAGCCATGACACGAATAACTGGTTCAGTGCCAGAAGGTCTTAATAAAACCCGCCCAGCGTCAGCTAATTCTTCTTCGGCCATTTTAACAGCATCTGAAATTGCCTGATCCGTAGTCAAGTCAATCATCTTCTTAACACGAACATTAATTAAAGTCTGAGGGTATTTAGTCACCAAAGATTTAAGATCATGCAAACTACTCTCAGTACGGCGAATTTCACATAACACTTGCAATGCCGCAATGATGCCATCCCCGGTCGTCGTTTTATCTAAGCAAATAATATGACCCGATGACTCACCACCGACAACACCACCAGTCTCTTTTAACTTCTCAATAACATAGCGATCACCCACTTTCGATCGATGCAATGTCATATCATGCGCTTCTAAAGCTTGCTCAAGACCCAAATTCGACATCTGCGTCCCGACAATGGCTGAGCTTCCTTTACCTCTCAATTTTTGAGAACGGGCAATAATAAATAATAAATCGTCGCCATCGACAATTTGACCTGTGTGATCGACCATAATCAAACGATCACCATCACCATCTAAGGCAATCCCTAGATCAGCTTGATGCTCAAGCACCGCCGCTTGTAATAAACGTGGCTCGGTCGAACCACAATTCTGATTAATATTAAAGCCGTCAGGCTCGGCCCCCATCACAACAATCTCTGCACCCAATTCTTTAAAAACATCGGGTGCAACATGATAAGTTGCACCATTAGCACAATCTACAACCAACTTCATACCTGAAAAATTCATCTTAAGAGGCACCGAACTCTTACAGAATTCAACATATCGACCCCGTGCATCTTCAATACGAACAGCCTTACCCAACTCAGTGGACTCCACCGTCGTCAGCGGCTCATCCAACATCGCTTCAATTTCTAATTCAACCTCATCTGGCAGCTTTGTGCCTTCAGCAGAAAAAAACTTAATACCATTATCATGATAAGGATTATGTGAAGCACTAATCACGATACCAGCCTGTGCATGAAATGTTCGGGTTAAATATGCAATGCCAGGTGTTGGCATAGGACCCAATAGATAAACATCCACACCCGCCGCAGACAAACCAGCCTGTAACGCTGACTCAAACATATAACCCGAAATCCGCGTATCTTTACCAATCAATACTCGGCGATTTATCTTTTCTTTCGCCAACACACGACCAACAGCCCAACCTAGCTTTAATACAAACTCTGGTGTAATCGCACCATCACCGACTCGGCCACGAATACCATCTGTCCCAAAATAACGTCTCTGTTGTTTAGTCACTCTCTTCCACCTGCATTACATAATTACATAAATTAACAGCTTGAGCTGTTTCACGGACATCATGTGTCCGTACAATTTTTGCACCTTGCCAAACAGCAACCGATGCTAAAGCCAAACTGCCTGCTAACCGTTCTTCAACGGTCACATTTAACAACTTTCCAATGATTGATTTCCGTGAAACGCCAATCAAAACAGGAAAATCCAACGCAACTAGACGGTTTAAATACTTCATCAACCGTAAATTATGTTTTGCCCGTTTACCAAAACCAAAACCAGGATCTAAAATCAACTGGCTTTTATCGATACCTGCAGCTTCACAAACTGCAACGCGTTCCAATAAAAAAGCCATCACCTCATCAACAACGGCCTCATAGCGGGGATCATCTTGCATCGTTTGTGGCGTTCCCTGTGCATGCATCAAACAGACTGGCACCGCCAAATCAACTGCCGCAGCCAATGCACCTTCCACGCGTAAGGCTTGCACATCATTGATCAACCCAGCACCCGCTGAAACGGCTGCACGCATGACCTCTGGCTTGCTGGTATCAATAGAAATGGGAACTGCTAATTCTGATTGAATGGCTTCTATAGCCGGTACAACACGTGCTATTTCTTCCTCTACGGGAACGATAGCAGCATCAGGGCGCGTTGATTCACCGCCCACATCAATAATCGCCGCACCATCAGCGACCATTTGCTTAGCTTGTTTTAGTGCAGCATCCTGTGCAAAAAAATGACCCCCATCCGAAAACGAATCGGGGGTCACATTCAGAATACCCATCACTTGAGGATAAGTCAGATCAAGCGACTTACCCTTGCAATCAAGGATCATCAGAGCGCTTTAATACACACTAATTCTAGTGTAATAAATCAGCAGGCTTACCAGCCGTTTCTGAATCAGACGCGTCTGCTGATGGCGGTGGCGTTGGTGATGAATTGTCATCACTCCACCCTTTCGGCTCACCCGGCTCGCGACCTTCCATGATGGCATCAATTTGATCGCTATCAATGGTTTCATACTTCATCAGCAATTTAGCCATGATATGTAACTTCTCATTATGCTCAGTCAATACTTTCTCAGCACGCTGATAGTTACGGTTAATCATGGCACGGATATCTTCATCAATCTGTTTTGCTGTCACATCTGAAATCGCTTTAGATTTTGACGTTGACTGACCTAAGAAATTATCTTCTTCAGCACCATAAGCAAGTGGCCCCATATGATCAGATAAACCCCATTTGGTAACCATGCTCTGAGCAATTTCAGTCGCCCGTTCAATATCATTTGATGCACCAGTTGTTACTGCATCGGCACCATAAATCATCTCTTCTGCAATACGTCCACCATACAAAGTCGAAATCTGACTTTCTAATTGTTGTTTACTATTACTATATTTATCTTCAGTAGGTAAGAACATCGTGACACCCAGCGCACGACCGCGAGGAATAATGCTGACCTTATACACTGGATCATGCCCTGGCACAACGCGACCGACAATGGCATGGCCCGCTTCATGATATGCCGTTAATTCTTTCTCTTTATCACTCATCACCATGGAAGCACGTTCCGCACCCATCATGATTTTATCTTTCGCTTTTTCCATATCGCTCATAGTGACCAAGCGTTGGTTAGAACGCGCAGCAAATAAAGCAGCTTCGTTAACTAAGTTTGCTAAGTCCGCACCAGAAAATCCAGGCGTACCTCGTGCAATAAGCGATGATTTGACATCTTCACCAGCAGGTACTTTGCTCAAATGCACGTTCAAAATCTGTTCACGGCCACGGATATCAGGTAGCGGTACAACGACTTGGCGATCAAAACGGCCAGGACGTAATAAAGCAGGGTCTAACACGTCTGGTCTGTTAGTCGCGGCAATCACGATGACACCTTCATTACCTTCAAAACCGTCCATTTCAACTAATAATTGGTTTAATGTTTGTTCACGTTCATCGTTACCACCGCCAACACCGGCGCCACGATGACGACCGACTGCATCGATCTCATCGATGAAGATAATACAAGGGGCATGCTTTTTGGCTTGGTCAAACATATCACGTACACGTGACGCACCAACACCAACAAACATTTCAACAAAATCAGAACCTGAAATCGTAAAGAAAGGGACCTTAGCTTCACCAGCAATAGCTTTTGCTAGTAACGTTTTACCTGTACCAGGCGAACCACACATCAAAATACCGCGTGGAATCTTACCACCTAATTTTTGGAATTTACTCGGCTCACGCAAGAAGTCGACTAACTCGGATACTTCTTCTTTCGCTTCTTCAACGCCAGCAACATCTTTGAAAGTCACTTTGACCTGATCTTCACTCAACATTTTGGCTTTACTTTTACCAAAAGACATTGGGTTTTTACCGCTACCGCCACCTTGCATTTGGCGCATAAAGACAATCCAAACAACGATTAACAATAACATCGGGAACCACGAAATGAAGATCTGCATTAACATGCTTGGCTCTTCTGGTGGTTTAGCTTGAATTTGCACACCGTTGTCCAATAGATCGCCCATCAAACCAGGATCATAGCTCGGACTATATGTCGTAAACTTCGTATTATCCGTCAATGTGCCTTTAATCGTTCTATCTTGAATATTAACAGAGGAAACAGCGCCATTTTTAACACTCGTAATAAATGTCGAATAATCTATATCATCCGCTTGTGCCTGTCTCGGCCCCAAATTATTGAACACCGACATCAAAATGACAGCAATGACAACCCATAAAACGATGTTTTTCATAATATCATTCAATGTTCTTTACCCCTATATAACTCTGTTTTGAGAAATTTAAACCGTTAAATTTGTATTCAAATTTTAGACCGCTTCATTCGTTAATTAACTCTCTCATCAACTGCAAAACCAATCTTTTTCCAAACAAACTCAGGCTCAATTCTCTATAATTATTTTATCCTGATTCCAGCATAACATTACAAAACAATCTTATACAAATATTTTATTTTGTACAAGTTGAGTGATTCCTTCTTGAAATGCTCTCGAACACTTCATTTTAAACCACGTCCTAATAAATAAACTTCACGGCTTCTCGCCCGTGATGCATCTGGTTTTCTTGTCACGACTTTTTGAAAACTATCCCGCATCACTTTCAAATAAGCATCAAACCCTTCGCCTTGGAATACTTTTACCAGAAAAACACCTTGTTCGCTTAAATTTTCTATCGCAAAATGCAAAGCAAGTTCCACTAAATACATACTACTCGGCTGATCTATCGCATCTACACCTGTAATATTGGGGGCCATATCCGATAATACAAGGTCTATTGGTTGACTATTTAAAACTAAATTAAGTTCATCCAGTACATCATCTTCACGAAAATCACCCTGAATAAAATGTACGCCCGATAACGGCGTCATCGGCAGTATATCCAATGCAACAACCGTTCCCTTACTACCTAGCTTACGTAAAGCATAGTCTGACCATCCGCCAGGTGCCGAGCCCAAATCAACAACCGCCATCCCCGGTTGAATTAACTTATCTTTTTTATCAATTTCTTCTAACTTAAAAGTCGCCCTTGACCGATAGCCCGCTTTTTGAGCCTTTTTAACATAAGGGTCATCGAAATGCTCCCGTAACCAATCGTTACTTGATTTACTTTTTGCCATATCAATTCTCAGATGAAGGAGCTTGTGTTGCCACCAGAGCCAAACCTAACACACTGATAACCATATAAATACCGGTACTGAAATGATGTAAAAAATCAAAACGGGCAGACAAAACCGTATCTTGGCGCCAATCGGCTAATTTTATGTCCGCCATCTCAGCCTGCAAATAAAAATGTAAAAAGGCCACTAATGCCAACATGGCAAAGGTGACCCAAAAACGCCACAGGGTGATCGTATCTCGACCTAAAAGGAAATAACGCAGTAATAGAACCGTTCCACAAGCCAAGCCTACATAATCAACTAGTGTAAAAAGGCGTCCTGCAAACGCACCCGCTATAACGGGGTCATCAAAATGGACAAAAGCCAGTGGCACAGCAATAAAACCGATTGCCCATAAACTCCCTACCCACAAAGTCAGTAATAAACGTTCACCGACAACGCCTACTGCCACTTTAAAGGCCTAGGCATCATACTCAATAGCGACAATCTCATATTCAATTGCACCACTCGGGGCTTGTACCGTCGCAATATCATCAATTTCTTTACCAATCAAAGCACGTGCAATAGGAGAACTGATCGAGACACGGTTCAACTTAATATCCGCTTCGTAATCTCCCACAATTTGATAATGTACCGTTTCATCAGTATCTATATTCAATAACTCGACTGTAACACCAAAAACCACGCGACCATCCTGTGATAATGATGCAACATCAATGATTTCAGCTGTCGACAACACACCTTCTAATTCATTGACGCGACCTTCGATAAAGCTTTGTTGTTCTTTCGCAGCATGGTATTCCGCATTTTCTTTCAAATCGCCATGAGCACGTGCTTCTGCAATCGCCGCCACCACTTCTGGCCTAGCTACGGATTTCAAATGCTTCAACTCTTCCCTTAACGCCTCGATACCTCGTAATGTAATAGGTACTGCCATTGTTACAATTCCCCATGTAATGACTGTAAGCAATTCACAGAGTCATTATGTTCACTTTCTAAAGCTTGGCACGTTGCTCTTGCAGCAGCCAAAGTCGTTGTGTAATTCACTTGATGTTGCAATGCCGCACGACGAATTTCACGTGAATCCGCCACAGATTGACGACCCTCCGTTGTATTAACGATTAACGCAATTTCATCATTTTTAATCATATCAACAATATGGGGTTGCCCTTCAGCCACCTTATTCACATGTTCACAGTCAACACCTGCTTCGGCTAAAACAACTTGCGTGCCACGCGTTGCCATTAATGAAAAACCTAACGCAGACAAATTCTTAGCAACATTCACCACAGCTGTTTTATCAACATCACGGACACTGATAAAAGCCTTACCACCAGTTGGTAAAGCCACACTGGCTGCTAATTGTGATTTTGCAAACGCTTCACCAAATGTCCGACCAACACCCATGACTTCACCTGTCGATTTCATCTCTGGGCCTAAGATAGGGTCAACGCCTTGGAATTTAATGAAAGGGAAAACAGCCTCTTTCACAGAGTAGTAATTCGGGATGACTTCTTTTGTCACGCCTTGTTCACTAAGACTGCGGCCAGCCATACAGCGCGCAGCTACCTTCGCTAATGGCACCCCAATCGCTTTCGACACATAAGGTACTGTACGAGAAGCACGCGGATTCACTTCTAAAATGAAAATATTCTCGCCTTGAATCGCAAACTGCGTATTCATTAAACCAACAACACCCAGCTCCATCGCCATTTGACGTACTTGTTCTCGCATACGATCTTTAACCGCTTCACTCAAACTATATGACGGTAATGCACAAGCTGAGTCTCCAGAATGAACGCCCGCTTGTTCAATATGCTCCATAATGGCGCCAATCAACACATCCTTACCATCACAAATAGCGTCAACATCGACTTCAATTGCATCATCGAGGAAACGATCTAATAACACCGGTGAATCATTCGACACCTGAATAGCGGTTGTCATATAACGATTTAATTCCTCTTCGTTATAAACAATTTCCATCGCACGTCCACCTAAAACATAAGATGGGCGGACTACAAGGGGGTAACCGATTTCAGCTGCTAACGACACAGCTGTGTCTGCTGAAAAAGCAAGGCGATTGGGTGGTTGTAATAAATTAAGCTTTTCAACCATCTGCTGAAAACGCTCACGATCTTCAGCATGATCAATCGCATCAGGTGAGGTACCAATAATCGGTACACCTGCCGCTTCTAGAGCCCTAGCTAATTTCAAAGGTGTTTGACCACCATATTGCACAATCACGCCTTTAGGCTGCTCTAACGCGACAACTTCTAGCACATCTTCTAATGTCAATGGCTCAAAATACAAACGGTCTGATGTATCGTAATCTGTAGATACCGTCTCAGGATTACAATTCACCATAATGGTTTCATAGCCATCATCGCGCAATGCTAATGCTGCATGAACACAACAGTAATCAAATTCAATACCTTGTCCAATACGGTTTGGGCCACCCCCCAAGATCATAATCTTTTCACGGTCGCTTGGGTCTGCTTCACATTCTTGATCGTAACTGGAATACATATACGCCGTTGAACTCGCAAATTCAGCAGCACAAGTATCAACACGCTTATAAACCGGGCGCACAGCCAAATCATGGCGGTGTTCTCGTACTTGTTTTTCTGTTTTCTGCAACAATTTAGCCAAACGAGAATCTGAAAAACCTTTCCGTTTCAAACGACGTAGCTCTGTAGCACCCAATTCCACTAGAGAACGATCGCGTAAATCATTTTCGATCGTCACTAACTCTTCAACTTGGATTAAAAACCAAGGATCGATATGGCTTAAAGACTGAACTTCATCAAAACTGAAACCAAACCGGAAAGCATCTGCAACATACCAAAGGCGATCAGAGCCTGGTAAACGTAACTCACGACGCAATGTTTCGGCAGCATCATCCGCTGTTAAATCAACAATCTCTGTCAAACCATCACGGTCAATTTCTAAACCGCGCAACGATTTCTGCAATGATTCTTGGAAATTACGCCCAATCGCCATCACCTCACCGACTGACTTCATTTGCGTACTGAGGCGGTTATCAGCTTGTGGGAATTTTTCAAAAGTAAAACGAGGTACTTTCGTTACAACGTAATCAATCGTCGGTTCAAATGAAGCTGGTGTCGCATTACCCGTAATTTCATTTTGTAACTCATCCAAGGTATAACCCACGGCCAACTTCGCAGCCACTTTCGCAATCGGGAAACCCGTTGCCTTCGACGCTAAGGCAGACGAACGAGATACCCTTGGGTTCATTTCAATAATAATCAAACGACCCGTATCAGGATTCACAGCGAATTGAACGTTAGATCCGCCGGTCTCAACACCAATCTCACGCAATACGGCCAAAGAGGCATTACGCATGATTTGATATTCTTTATCTGTCAATGTTTGTGCTGGTGCAACTGTGATGGAATCACCGGTATGAACACCCATTGGGTCGAAGTTTTCAATAGAACAAATGATAATGGCGTTATCTTTACGATCACGAACCACTTCCATTTCATATTCTTTCCAACCGATAATCGATTCTTCAATCAACAATTCAGACGTCGGGCTCAAATACAGGCCACGTTGGCAAATATCAATGAAATCTTCTTTGTTATAAGCAATACCGCCACCACTACCGCCCATCGTAAATGAAGGACGAATGATAGTTGGATAACCAAACTCTTTTTGAACTTCGATAGATTCTTCTAATGTGTGTGCAATGGCCGATTTTGGCATATCTAAACCAATTTTCCGCATCGCTTCACGGAATAAATCCCGATCTTCTGCCTTATTAATCGCTTCACTGTCGGCACCAATCATTTCGACGCCAAACTTTTCTAATACACCTTCACGTTCTAAATCCAAAGCACAATTTAATGCCGTCTGACCGCCCATC
>Ga0228666_1000907_pt1 | contig 14260 bp, 19 predicted proteins | sample 80DmetaG_FD_182702 | JGI IMG/M metagenome (GOLD analysis project Ga0228666, IMG submission 182702) | Seawater microbial communities from Monterey Bay, California, United States - 80D | ecosystem: Environmental > Aquatic > Marine > Coastal | place: USA: California | collected 2016-10-11 | reverse complement strand
CAAAGTAGATGTATCGCACTCACGATTATAATCAGTTACTAGGTTTTTAATGTCCTCATTAAATTGTTCTATCATTATAGTTTAATAAGCATTAATCTTTATATTAAAAATCAAATTTTACATTAAATGAAAATTTTAATGTAAGATTTATCTCTTTCCTTTACTCCTTCTTCTTTGTGCTCTCGGTTTTGATTTAGAACGCTTTTTATATTTTCTTTTACTGCTTCTCTTTTTACCACCAGCAGTTTGCTCAGTTTGTTGCTCTTCTTGTCCTTGAACCGATTCATCTAATAATTTTTTCTCTTCATTTAATTGTGCGTGAATTTCATCAGCGGATTGAACAGTCGTTTTACCTTCTTTTTCAAGTTTTTCTTTTTCTTTAAGTCTATCTTTTAATAGTTGGGCCTCGTCACTATCAGGATGATGCATACCTGGAATTGATAGTAAGAACTCTTCTTTATTAATTGTCCCACTATCATCATGGTCTAATAAATCGAATTCTAAAACAGCCTTATCCCTGTTTCTTTGCCAATTTCCAGATGATAAATGATTCTTCCACCATTGATTTCTAGCTCCAGGAGATCTTTTATATATTTGTTTGGATGCTACTTTTCCTATTGCTGAAGCACCAGAAGCTATTAATTTACCACCGGGAACAATTCCTAATGCTGCTTTAGCCGCTCCTTTTGTAGCCATTTTTAAAATCTTTGCGGCTTTTGGACTTTTTTTTTCAAATTCAGCGGCCTTATTTTGAATATCAGCCATCTTTTTTCTTGCGCCTTGACGTATTTTTTTAGCTAAACTCTTCTTTTTGGGTTTTTCTTCTGCTTCTAAAGTATTGGGTTCTTCATTTACAACAGTTTCTTGAGTTGCCTTTTTTTTAAATGGTAAACCTAATCCTCCCATTTGATTAATATTTTTGTAGTTTAGTAAAATGTTTTTACCAAGTCTTGTATTAACGTTTACTTTTTTGCCTGTAGTTGGATTTACTATATAATCAAAGCTATTCATATAATTTATATAAATAATTAAATAAAAATTGATATAAATATTAATTAATATTTATAATTAACAATATGGATTTGTCCAAAATTATTCAAGAAGTTAATCAATTTAATAATTCTGATATTGATTCTGGAAAAAATGAATATAAATCAACTAAAGAATATAGAGGAAATCAACATGAACTAGACACTTATCTTAACACTATCAAATATATGGAATATAAAAAGAATGTGAGAAAAAATGTCAGAAAACCAAAGACAATTAGTGAAGAAAATACATTTTCAGACTATAATGCTCTTCAATCACATCTTGAAGAAACTCAATATAAGAAAAAATGGTGTAGATTAGATAGTTATCTTAAAAAGAAGAAAATTCAAGAATATATTAAAAATTTAATTAAAGATGAAAAAATTAAAGAGTATGATTATGAAAGATATTTTGCTCTTTTAAACAAAAAAATAACAGATAAACAATTAAATACAAAAAGTGAAGTTACATATGACGAGGATATAGGAATTATCGTAGCTATTCCATTTTTAGACAAATTAATTAGTAATTTGTAATTATCATATAAAAATTTTATTTTGATAAACTATATGGATTTACCAAAATTACCTAAAATTTCAATAGGAACTTCGGGTTTTGGAAATGATTATGGTAAAATGTCATATGGAGATTGTAAACAAATAATAGATAAAGCTCTGATTAACAGAATTAACTATATTGATACTTCTCCATACTATGGAAATGGGCTTGCCGAAGAAATGGTAGGTAAATGCTTGTCTAATATAACAAGAGATAGGTATATTATCAGCACTAAGGCAGGTAGACAATCTCAAAGAGAATATTCATATAGATATTATGATATAGCAAACTCAGTAATGAATAGTTTAAAAAGACTTAATTGTAGATATTTAGATATTGTTTTTATTAATGATATTGAATTTTCAGATAATTTAGATGTTATAATTAATGAATCTATACCAGCATTAGTTTATCTTAAGAATCAGGGCTATATTAAATACATTGGTCTATCAAGTATTTTTTTAGATAAAATAGACTATATTATAAAACGTTCACCTCATATAAATTATGTTATGAGTTCATCGACCTATACATTAATAAATAATACACTTAATCAATATACTCCAGGTTGGAACTCATCTGGTATACAAGTTATTTTAGGAGGTGTAACATCTAAAGGTCTTCTTACAAAAAATGGACCATATTTCAATCATCCTGCTCCTAAAAATATTAAAGATATTTGTAAAAAAATGAATGATTTTTGTAATGATAACAAGATAGATATTAATGAAAAAGCTTTTTATTTTTCATTCGCATATAAAAGGTTTGCTACAATATTGGTTGGTGTTCATTCAGCATCTGAATTGGAAAAATATATTACATGGGTCGATAATGAATTTGGTAATAACAAAATATTTATTAATACATTATTGGAAATGGCCAAACCTATTAAAAATGCTGATTGGTTTTTTTAGTCTTTATTATTGTTTAAATGATTAATAAGATTATTATTTAAAAAATAAATGTTCTGTAATATATTATGGGTGCTGAACAAAGCCATGATTCTTCATGCAGTATTGAAAAAGAAGATAATAACATTAGAAAGCAATATTTTTATGATAAATACAATTGGGTTCCATCTTTACCAGGATTTGAATTTGATACATTGAATCTTAATACACTTAAAAGAAAGTTTGATTGTAATGAAGAATTAACAGGTTATATTGATCTTAGAACATCTTTTCCTCAGATTCAATCAATTGATAATCTTCCTTTTAATCCAATTATAAGTGTAGTATATGTTTTACACTATCAATTATTAAAAAATAAATTACCTATATTCCCTCCTTCTACTATGTATATATATCGAAATGCTAATTATTATAAAGAGATTGTATCACTTTTTAGCTTTGAAATTATATTTAATAGTATTATGAATTATGGTTTTTGCTCTGAGAATGAATTTCCTACAAATAAAACCAATTTGACACAAAAAATAGATAATAAGCTTATGGAAAAGGCTTGTGCTTTTAAATTTTTAGATGTATATAAGGTTGAGCAAAATCTAGAGGTTATTCAAAGATTGTTATCAAATGACTATCCTGTTTTGGTAGGAATAAGTGTATATTATGATTTAACTAATGTAGATTCTTATATGTGGTTACCCGATGAAAAATTAGATAAAAAATTGGGAGGAACAACATTTGTGCTTGTAGGTTATATTAAAGAACGAAATATGTTTATTGCCGCCACTACATACGGAAAGTATTACGGAACAAATGGATTTGTATTAATACCATTTGATTATATATTGAATCCTAAATATACAGGAGAATTATATACACTTGATTTCAAAAAAGAACGAGTCGAAGGTTATATTAATCAACGAAAAGAAATGGTAAATTTGCAAAATAATAGAGAAATCCAACAAGAAAATAAAAAACAATATCAAGAAGATTCCTTTGGAAATTTATTTAGATAAAAAATTTGATAGTAAAAATCATTAAATTTTGTATCATAAATATGGAATTACAAATATCTGAAGCATTAGATGACAACCCATTTAATATATCATTCAGTGATAATATCTGGGCAGAATTCAATTCGGGAAACGAAGAAGAAAAAAAAGAAGAACAAGACGAATTACAAGAACAATTTGGATGTGCTAATTGTAAAACATACACTTTAATGTATAAAGATGGTCATCATATTTGTACCAATTGCGGAGAAGTTCAGCAAAAACGTCTTAGTCACGAAGCAGAATATAGATTTTACGGTGATAGTGATAATAAAAGCTCAAATCCTGAACGAGTAGGATTACCTACAAATTATATGCTACCCGAGTCCTCTTTAGGAACGTTGATTAAACAGAGAACATATGATAACAATTCTATTAAGAGAATGGTTCAATATAACTCTTGGCACCAAATGCCTTACAAAGAAAGAAGTCTTTATAAAATTTGTTGTAGGATTGCGAATAGGAGTAAAATGAATGGATTGCCTACTATTATTATTGAGAGGGCAAAAGAGTTTTACAATACAATTCGAGATGTAAATATTTCAAGAGGTGATAACAGAGATGGTATTATTGCGGCCTGTGTATATTTCGCATGCCGTGATGAAAATGTTCCAAGAAGCACAAAGGAAATTGCGGGATACTTTGCTATTAAACTACAAGATATGACAAGGGGTATCAAAAAATTCAGGGAAAACTGGCGTCTGGCCAATCCTAACAACACAGATGATATTTTCAAATCAGAGTCATCAAATCCTATTGATTTCATTGAAAGATACTGCTCCAATCTTCCTATTGAAACCAATATAAAACATATTTCTGAATTTATTGCTATCAAAGCTATTTTCAGTAATCTTGTAGATGATAATACATCGCCGTCCATCGCAGCAGGGTCAATCTTCTTGGCTTGTTCAATTACAAAACAAAATATAACAAAAAAACAAGTAGCAGAAGCATGTAAAACATCTGAAGTAACTATCTCAAAATGCTTCAAAAAATTGAATAGTAAACGATTTACGCTCTTGCCTCACCAAGTCAAATTAGATTATAATGTTAAATAAGATAAATAATATTCTATAATTAACAAAAATTTGAATTTTTTTTTCATACATTAACAGTATTAAAATTATGACAACGCGCGAAAACATCGAAAAAGAATGGAGGGAAAAGCATTGGTTTCCTTTCATAAAGGAAAACCCTACTAAGGCATGGTGTTGGGAAAGTATTTCAAAGAATGAGAATGTAACATTTAATATGATTATGGACAATCCTGATTTACCATGGGATCCTATGTGTGTATCAATGAATCCAAATATAAGTTTAAGTATTGTAAATGATAATCCTCACTATCCCTGGAATTACTATATTCTTTCTGGTAATCCAGGAATTGATATCAGTGACCTTATGAATCTACCTGAAGAAAAACGTAAATTATCAACAAGAGAGTTTCCATATGATGACGATGATACTGATATTTCAAACATTCGCGTATGGTATGTTAGAAAGCTTTCAGAAAATCCAACTTTAACTATTGATTTTGTAAAGAGTAATATGAATCTTGATTGGTCATGGGATAATATTTCAGCGAATCCTGCTATTAGTTGTGATGATATTGAGAAGAATCCAGAACTTCCATGGGTATGGGTTGTTCAAGGAAATCTTGGAATTATAAGTAATCCTGGATTAACTAATGAATTTATCATCAAATATAGACATAAATGGACTAATAGTATTAAAATGGATGTAATTTCGAGTAATCCCAATATTGATATTCAAACAGTAATGGCATTAGGTGTAAGTCTATGCTCATGGAATTGGAATAATCTTTCAATGAATCCAGGAATTCATCCAGAAGATATGTTAAGCACGATTGGAAAATATGGATATTATTGGCAGATTTGTTATATAGCACAAAATCCTAATCTTACATCAGAATTTATTGATTCACATACAGATTCTATATTTTGGAAATGGAGAAATTCCCAGTTGTCTGCTAATCCTTCTAATAATATAACTGAATATTTAACCAGTAAATATAATGTTAACACGGGTTACATGAATCTCATTAACTGTCCAGGACTTGCCAACAATACGAATTTATCTTGGAATGAAAGAAGTTCTTTTCATGATAAATTAAAAATAATGAACCCTGTTGGAAATGCTAATACTTATTACTATGAAATGCTAAGTAAAAATAAACTTTTTGGATGGAAAGAAACATTTGTGAAAGATTATCTTAATCAAAGTAAGTAAAAATAAATCATAAAATCATTAGTTATTTATTTTTACTTACTTTTTTACAAAGAATGGGGCTCTGATGGGAAATATCCTAAACACTTCTTATGACCTATCTTATTACAAATCTTACAAGGACCACTATAAGTATGAGGATCGTCTCCGGTGAGCTCATCTGAAAATGGAAGATGCACAAGAGTCTTATCAGCGAGATTTAGATGGTCTAAACAGTAGTGCCGCAACTGTCCTGTTTTTATATTCTTAAATGTATGAGCAATCGTATTGGGAACAAACTGACAAATATGGCAAATAGCAGGCATAGATAAATATTTTATTAAAAAAAATATACTTGACATATGAAATCAAATTTATTAAAAATTTGATAAGTTTATAACTCTGTATGTTATATCACATAACATAGATGATCAAGGAATTTCCTAAAAACAGCAACATTCCGCCTAAAATCGGTGAATATGGATATTATCATTGTGAAAAACCAAATGGATTGAGTAAGTCTATGTATCTACAAAGGCACACTCATTGGATTTGTGAATTAACACTTCCTGATGGTTCAAAGGTAAAAGGTCGTGCTGTTCATTATTCACTTCCAGAGGCAAAAGGTTCTGCTCCATTTATCAGTCAGCACGAAGGCATTATATCTGAAATCACAACAATTGTAGAAGATATAGGTACTAAATTTTAAACTTTAAAATAAACATCAAAATAACTATTTTTATTTTAAAGTTAATTGACAATATAATATTATGCCTAAAAGATTTGACATCGACATTGTATTGAAAGTAATACTAAAAACACATTTAAACAATTCTATAAACACGCCTATATGTTTTCACAAATTTCCTATGCTTAGTTCCTATATAGCAAAAACAATAGATAAAGATACTATTAATAAATTATTTAAAACCTGTTATCCATTATACAAAAAAACTGAAGTAGGTAGAGCAAGAAGAAGCACCCTTGATCTTGAGCCAGAAATTTTTGTAAATATCTTTTTGGATAGTATTGAGTATGCGTTAGGAAATAAAGAAAGTGAAATAGTTGTTCCTAATGGATGTTGTGATACACCTTTTTGTGAATACTATAAATTCTATACAATTTTATATGAATACTTTAAAAAGACTGAGTTTAGAGAAACAGTGTTAAGCGAACTTGTATCTATAAAAAAATAAAAATTTGAATAAAAAGAAAATCTCAACTCTTTATCAATCCAAGCCTCAAGATGCATAATCTTATGAAAACACTCCCCAACGAAGTTCAAATTATCATCGGTGGTTACATAGGCACTTGTCAACCAAAAAAACTATGTGATGATATCAAATCTTTTTGTAAAACCAATGAAGAAGCAGTAAATCTATATATGGAAATATGGAAACATAGGCCAAGTGAAATTTATGATTGGTTAGTTAATGATATAATTCGATTTCTTAACCGGGATGTACCTACAATGTATGGATACCAAGACTACTATAAAAATATTATGAAAAGACATTTTAATCTTAAAAACAAAGATGAGCAAAGTGTAAACAATATTTTAGGACAAATTGATGCAATGCAGTTGTCCGATGGAAATAGTTTATTTAAAATATCACTCGGCCTACTTAATCCACAAGAAAGAACAGAACTAATGCACTTTTTTAACACATATCAGTTATCTAATACAGAGTAGTTATATATTAAAATCTAATATATAATTACAAACAGAAGCTATTTGCTTGAGTTATATTATGTAGTTGTGATAAAGTATAATGTTTACTCTTAGCAATTTTTATTTATTTTTTTATCATAGTCATAAAATTCAATATTAATATCTGGTTTATTAAATTGAATAAGTTTCATTCATATTTTAATATAAAATTTAAGTAATATTTTAAATATTTAAACATACACCGCGATAATTAATATAGCTTAATGAGTTATAACAAACTCGATATTGAATGGAGGAATAAATGGTTTAGTTTTATTAAAAATAATATGAACTGTTCTTGGTTTTGGAAATACATTGCTACAAATCCAAATTTAACCTTTGATATGATTAATGATAATCCTGATTTACCATGGGATACATGTGATAAAGTTTATTCTCTTAATACAAATATTTCATGGGAGCATGTTTTAAAAAAAGAGGATAGTTTTTGGGATTGGGCATGTTTATCACAAAACGATAATATTACTGTAAGTGATATTGAAAATAACCCTACAAAACCATGGAATTTTTGGGCGTTAAGTAATAACTCTAACATGACAATTGATTTTGTTAAAAAAAATATAGATGAAAACTGGAATTGGGACTGTTTATCGTTAAATATAAATGCTACTCCTAATGAAATTATGGAAAATTCAAATCTTGATTGGCAATGGCAATATTTATCATGTAATAAAAAGATAAATATAGATTACATATTAAATAATCCATCAGATGATTGGGACATGGATCATTTTTTTGACTATAATAAATCGATTACGTGGAATGACATAGAAAATCATAGAGATCTTCCATGGAATTTTAATCATATATCACACAATGTTGCTTTAACAATAGATATTCTTAAAAATAACCCCCAATATAAATGGAATATGCATGGTATTTCAAGTAATAACGGTATTACTTTTAAAGATTTTAAAAATAATCCGGGGTTTAATTGGTCTGTCGAAGGATTATCGATGAATAAAAATATTAGATGGAATGATATTAAAAATAATAGAGAGATTGATTGGGAATGGTGGTGGATTTCATATAATCAAGATATTGATTTTGATATAATCATGAGTAATCCTGGGATTGAATGGAGGTGGATTAATATTAGTAATAATGAGATGAATTATGCCAAAGAAAGATGGATTAAAAAAGAAAGAAATCGTATTATTAAAACCAATATCATAAAAAGATATTGGAGAAATTATAGTTACAGTCCATATTACCAGTTTGGAAGAAAAATGATAATAAAGAGATTTGAAAATTAACTTATATCAACCTCATTTTACGAACAGCTCGTCTTAATTTTTCTTTTCCACTTTGATTATATTTATCTGATACATAGTAATATGTGCTTGGAGAAGCAGCATTTGGTCCAAAACAATCACTCATACGCATTTTTCTAAAAGGGTTTAATTTATCATAGCGATCTTTATAACTCATATTATAATTATTTTCAATACCTGCTTTATAATAACATATACAGGCTGGAACTCCGCCTCTTGTATTAGAAGCATTTTCTATAAATAACATGTCAAATCCAAGTCTTTTTAAATGTTTAATCATGTATGATGTTATTGGTTTACATAATCCTTGTCCTTGAAAATCTGATTTAACATCTACATTAGATATATATAAATTCATTTTAGGAAACATAATTTGTTTATCTCTAAAATATTCCTCTGGTTCAGTATCTTTAAGTGTTTGGCAATTAATCTTAGCTACAATCTCATTATCAACTAGTGCTATAGCAAAAAATTCTTCATTTACTATATTAGTAATATTCCAAATAACTCTGGGTTGATTTACAAGTTTTACCATTATATCTAGTTTTGATAAATGTGTTTTAATAAAATCTTTAGTTAATTTGGTGTCAGTAGGAAAACTATTATTAATCATAAATTTATCTTTATGAGATTTAAAAAAAAAATAGCTATGATTTTCTTCTTTTAGAGTTATTTTAGAATTAAGTGCTGTAGGCTTAAGAACAGCCGATTGCTTTAATCTATATTGATTTCCATGAGTATCAACTAAGTAGTGTTTCTCTACAAATCTATCTATTTGATTAATAGGAGTATCTTTTATCAATCTCAAATAATGTGGATTATACAAATCTTTTTGTAATGAATTAAAAAAAAGAAATGTTACTTTTTTCCCTCTGACAATTTTTTCTTCTCTAAAATGTATTATATCCATAGTAAGTTAATATAAATAAATATTATATTAATTTACAATTTATAATTAGAGAGTAAATAATCATTTTATCCAAAAAGAAGTCTATTTCCCTTTTCTTTTTTGTAAGAGAAAAAGAATAAAAACATCATAACAGTTTGTATTAATACTAAAACAAACGTACATATAAAAAGAACATATATAGGTGTCAGTGGCAAATTAATTAATTCAGAATCAAGCTTAAATTTAGATACATCTATTTCTTCTATGCTCATGTGAGAAATGGTTAGATTAAGTGTAGGAATATGAGGAAATTCTTCAGTATACATTAAGAATAATTATTGAATAGGCTTTAAATAATAATGGAATATTTAAAGATTTTTATCTAACATTACAAGGCATAGATTAAAATTTGAACCAGTCATGTATGCGACCGATCTTTTAGATTTAACATAACTCTTTGCTTGTTCAATATTGAGTTTATGATATTTAACAAGGTAAGCTACAACAAGTGTGACTGAACGCTGCATTCCCGCTTTACAATGTATCAAAATTTTTCTATTATTTTTCACATGATTATGAATTATTGGAAGTATACGCATAATATTTTGAAAGAGTTCTATATTTGAAATAGTTGTCAGGTTATCATGAACACGTAATCTATGATTATAGGTTTTATTATCATGAAATGGTAGTGTAGCTGTACAGTTAACAATAACATCAAACTTCTCCATATCAATTATTTTTCTTTTAGAGGATTTATAGTTACCTAAATAAATATTATTTGTAATTTTATCATAATTATTAACACCCAGTGATTCAAGTATGTTTAACCCAAAATTTCTGATATTATCCATTATGTATAATATACATAGGTTTAAATTATTACTTGGTATTTATTTACCAAAATACTACTGTAATTATGAATTATTATATAATTCAATTTATTATCTATAGTTCCACATTTATTTATTATAACAATTTATTTACATGGACTTTAAATTATAAAACCCCTTTTTAAAGGGTATGAGTCATTATATATACTATACTAAATTTCGAATATTTTTAGTAAAACTTTTTTATAAAACCTATTATATAGTATCAATGATTTATCTTTTACCGGAATACTTATTAATCTTATTGCTTAAACAAGAAGGATTTAAACATAAATATGGTGATTCATATGCTGATTATATTACTAATTCAATTGAACTAAGTGAAATTTTGAACGAACTGATTTATTCTTCGGACTCATACGCAGATGCTCTGCATATTATAAATTATTTTGGTATTACATATACACACAATTACCTTGAAATCGAAGATAAATCAAATATCGATAACGAAGTTGAAAATATTAAATTATCCGTAAGTAATTAGATGATATAAAGATAAAATATTATAATATTTTATTAGTAGTTATATATGATTACAAAAGGACTTATAGTAATAACTACCCAGGGATTTGGAAATAGACTTAAAATGCTTGCGTCTTCTAAAATACTATGCGATTACCTTAAGCTAACTTTATATGTTTGCTGGGATTCAACACCTGAGTGTAATATAAAATTCGAACATGTATTTGAGCCCAATGACAGTGTAAATCAAATTAGTCTGGAAGAATTTAAAGACTCCCAATATATATTCTTTGGAAGAGTTCATACTAATTCAATTTTTGATAGTATTGTGCAAGTAACAGAAGACAAGGAAAATACATTTGAATATTTACTATTGGAAGGAGGCCATGAGTTTAAATACAAAGATATTCAAAGATTAAAATTCTTACAAGAAAAACAAGGATTTTATAATAGTTTAGTTTTCAAAAAAAATATTCAAGATAAATTAAATCGTTTTACAAGTGAAGTAGGTAATGAATATATTGCTATTCATTATAGGGATATAAATGAAGAATTTGATAGTCTTGATATAAAAGCCAACGAAGTTGTTAACTTTATAGAAAATTCACCGCTTCATAAGTTTTTTTCCATAATTGATAAACTTAAAAGTAACTTACCTATTGTAATTGTTTCCAATACAACACGATTTTATAAAGAATATATTAAAAAATACGGGGAAACAAACAATGTGTTTACAACGGGTGTAGAAATATGTGATCGAAATAAATATGAAGATATGGAATCATCTATGGTTGATTTCAATATATTATGTAATTCAAGTTTAATTATAGGTAATTATTTTTCTTCATTCTCAGATGAAGCTAGTTTTTTTAGACTGGTTCCCAAAATCACACCATTATCAGATAAACTAATTGAAAATATACAAACCACTGTAAATAATTATCATTGCCTTAATTATTCATTTATAGATAATATAGCATCTGTTAATTTCAATGATAAATTATTGATTAAACATTTACAAATTTAACGATAATATTAATTATATTATATTATTATTATGAATAGTTACTATAATAAAAATAATAGTAAATTTAAATCTGTATTAGAATCTCTGTTATATAATAGATATTTTTACATAGCATTCAATATATTATTTTTAATTTTAGGTAATATAACTAAAAACTATTCTAAAGTTTTTGTAACAGCTTACTTTCTAATTTTCTTTTCGTATTTTATACACGTATGGTCGCATAAAATACCTTTATTTAAAAAATTACATCTGGTTCACCATACTAAGAAAATTAATAAATATATTAGTGCTGAAATTTTAGAATTTCTGCTTAATCTAACAGTAATTGGAGGAGGAGTATTTATACCAATTAATTTATACTTTAAAGAAAAATATTTACCGTTAAGTAATTATGCTATACTTTTTTATACCCTAATATACACATTTCAACATGTTTTTCTGTATCATTATATTAAAATACCATCACATGTAACACACCATAAAGTAGATAAAAATTGCTTGGGAGATATGTGTGAAAATAAAGATGATATAGTTAATTACGGACCAGATGCTATGGATGTTCTATTTGGAACAAAAAAGAATTTAGAAAAATATGAAAATATGAGCCTTTTAATCCCTTTTGTAATAGTATTAATTATACTATTATTATTCAATTTTGATAATAAATACGATATAATTAAGTGGTTGGAAAGTTAGTATACAAAAATTATTTTATAATATGGTATTATAAGATTATTATGCTTAAAAGGACTTCAATGATAAAAGAACATAAAAAGCCTAATTTTTTAGATGGTTCGTGGTTAATAAGTTATGTAGTTAATGATAAAATAGTTATATTTAGAACTCCGGATAATCAAAAGAGAGTAAAATTTTCTGATAATATAGAAGTTAATAAGTTAGAAAATAATAAAATTGTTAAATCTAGCGATCTGATGAATAAATATGGCAAGCCTCCAAGTAAAATGGATCAATTTTTTGAGAATTATTTGGTTTCGATAATGAATTGTGGTAATATACGAGCTAATAAGTATGGTTTAATGGCGAGTTTAAGGCTTCTTAAATTATATCATTTTTTCATGAGCCAACTCATAAATTCACATTATTTAATAACAACAAAAGGTAAAAAAATGGTCTATTCTAAAAGAACTATAGTCAGAAAGAATGGAATTGATAAATTAACTAATTTCATAAATGATAAAACAGATTTAGATAAACATATCAATATAATACGAAAGTTTTATAGAAAATATTGTGTAAAATAATAATTAATATTTCGTTTGTTTATAGTACGTATGGCTTCTGAAATAATACCTAATTTATGGTTAGGTAACATTCTTGATTCGCGTAATAAAAGTTTTATGAAGAATATAGATGTTGTTATTAATTGTTCTAAAAACATACCATTTTATTCGAAAACTGCTAAAAATGTTAGAATTAAAGTAGATGACGATTTAAAGAAAGAGGAGATTATAAATATGTATAAATATTTGGATAATGCTACAGAGTTGATTCATACATTTCTACTTAATAATAAAATCGTATTTATTCATTGTTACGCTGGTAAACAAAGATCTGCTACGGTTACATGCGCTTATCTAATGAGATATCTTAATCTATCATATAAAGAAACTACTGAACTTGTGAAAACTAAAAGATTTATAATATTTACACCTTTACCTAATTTTGATGAGGCATTAAAGCATTATGATAATAAACTTATTAAAAAATAACTATATTAAAATTTAATATAGGTAATTTAAAACCATACTTAATAGGTAATGCTATAAAATGGTGTTGTAACTTTTTTAGGAGCAAATGATACTTTCTTACTTTGTTTAAGAGGTGCTTTAATAAGCAATGGTTTGTATCTCAGTTTGTAAGGTTTTAGAATAAGACTACATTTACTAAATCTTTTTACATATGCTCTCATGAAATCACTAGGTTCGGTATAATTCATACAAATAAATTGGCATCCGAGATAATAAGGTGTAAAGAAATTAAAATTCTCTTTGTCTCTCTTATTAAATAATGGGACCACTCGTGTGATATTTCTTTTGTTATATTCTTTTAGTTCATTCGGGTCGTAGCTTTCTCTTACCTGCATATGATTAAGATCTCTTAAGTTAGAATTATATTCTCCATGAATATTACATATTTCTTCCATTAAAGTGCCTTTTATATCTCCACTTGCTACAATAATAAGTTTA
>Ga0228666_1000904_pt1 | contig 14280 bp, 10 predicted proteins | sample 80DmetaG_FD_182702 | JGI IMG/M metagenome (GOLD analysis project Ga0228666, IMG submission 182702) | Seawater microbial communities from Monterey Bay, California, United States - 80D | ecosystem: Environmental > Aquatic > Marine > Coastal | place: USA: California | collected 2016-10-11 | reverse complement strand
TTTTTTACCACTCAGATATATATGATTTTTAGGTAATAAAGTACCGGATTCAGTTAAGGTCCAATCTTCCCAGCTTACCGAAGTCCCTATTTTTTTCATTTTTTGAAGATACATTTGATAGTTAGTTGGCATGTAATTTTCATCCAATATCCATACGTACGAATCTCCTGGTGTTGTTCCTCCTCTAGAATATTTAACATGTAATGCCTCTTTACCATCAATCATTCTAATACTGCGATAAATTCCAGGTTCAAATAATTTGTGAGGAGCTACCAGCCAGAAGCTGTCATTATTAAAAAATCTGAGAGCTCTTTTTACAAGATTATCATTGAAGGAAACTTCTTTATCATTGAGATAAACAGTACTTTTAGTTAATTCATTTGGATGTAATAATACCCTAGCATCGTTCCATTTAACATCAACGATATGTCTTTTTTTATCCCATTTATAAAAACGTTTTCCTTTGAAGCTCCAATCTATATAACGTGTATTTCTGTAGGCCTCATGTTTAACAGCTTTCAACATATTATGAGCTAATGTATCTGCATTTGGGTTGTAAGCTTTTACTTCGCCCATATTAATTTTATATCCAAAAATTGAGAGCGTATGTGAAGTAGGTAATTTAATTCCAGAATCTGCAGTAATTAAATTATTCCAAGTTGCAGAAACACCTCCAATTGGAATAATCTGTGTCCACATTTTAAATGAAACAGGCGCATAATTCTCATCTAAAATCCACAAATAGGAATCTCCTGGTGTAGTTCCACCAGAGGTGTATTTTATGAGTAATGCATCTTTACCATCAACTTTAACGATACTTCTTTCTATACCATCTTCAAATACCTTGTAAGGAGCTATCAACCAAAAACTGTCATTATTAAAAAATTTTATAGCAGTTTCAATAAGTTTAGGACTTGCACCAATACTTTTTGAGTAGTCATTAAGATTTACAGTAACTAAGATACTATCCCAAGAGACATTTACTAATCCTTCTTGTTTTTTCCATTCATAATGATGTTTATCTCTGAAACTCCATTTTAAAATTTCTGTATTATCAAAAGCCTTTTTATCGATGGCTGACATCATTTTTTCAGCTAACTCATCAGCTTCTTTTCCATAGATGCCTTTCGGTAATGACTCATTAATAGCAAAGCAATAAAGAGCTGTTGCTAAAATTATAACAGTTATTATTAGGCCAATTATTTTAAGAAGTTTTTTCATGCGTTTTTATAAATTTTCTTAAAAATAAATAATTTAGATGAAGTAATGACATTACAAAATGGAAAAAAGATTTTTAAGGGTTTTTTAAATTTTAAATTTGTTTGGTAATCAAATTGAATTTCTTTGGTAGAGCAGATGTTAAAGCCAACTTTTCCTTGGTAAATGGATGTGTAAAATCTAATTGAGAAGCATGTAAATACAATCCTTTACCTTTTAAAACTAACGGTTCTATTCCGTAGTCTTGATCTCCTAAAATTGGATTCCCAATACTTAATAAATGAACTCTTAATTGATGTCTTCTTCCTGTTTTTGGGGATAGTTCAACTAAATTTAAGAATTCAAATCGATTTGATTTTACAGTATGTATAGTTTTGTAATTAGATAAGGCTGTTTTTTTATTTACGTTAGTTTTGATAGATCCTTCAGAACTCATTTTTCCAATGGTTATCGCATGGTATTTTTTTTTAATTTTTTTTTGTTCAAATAATTGATTTAATATGTGTATGCTTGAGCTAGTTTTTCCAATTAATAATAAGCCTGAAGTTGGGTAGTCTAATCGATGAATTGGCCGAGGTCTAACTGCATCTACTTGTGAACTTTTTTTTAGATTTTGTTGTAAAGCATTGTCTATAGTTTTGAATTTATTTCCATTGACTAAAATACCAGGGGGTTTTTCTATTATCGCTAGGTAATCATCCTCAAAAGCAATAGATAGCTTTAGAATTAATTGCTTTCGGAAAGGCTCATTTTTAGGATTTAATAACGTTATTTTTTCCCCACCAATAATTATTTTTGCAGTAGATGTTGGTAATCCATCTACTAGGATAAGTTTTTTTTTAATGGCTTTTTTGATTGCAGATTTTGTTGCAACTGTATTAAATATCCCAACAGCATATTCTTGTATTCGGATTTGTTCTTTTTGTTCTTTAGCAATATGAGATTCTAAAACACACATTTTAGCTTACAAATAATTGACTTAGATCTTTAAAAGCTTTAAATTCTAAAGCATTTCCCTCAGGGTCTTTGAAAAATAATGTAGCCTGTTCTCCTGGTTTACCCTTAAATCTGATGGTGGGTTCTATAATAAATTTGGTTCCGTTTTCTTTTAAACGCTCACTTAATTTCCTCCATTCATTCATGCTAAGAACTACTCCAAAATGTGGAACTGGCACCTCATGACCATCTACAGGGTTTGAAATTTGTTGAGGTATAAAATTATCTTTTTGATGAATTACCAATTGATGTCCAAAAAAATTAAAGTCTACCCAATGTGTATCACTTCTTCCTTCAACACATTGAATAATATCTCTGTAAAAAGTTCTGCACAGTTCTAAGTTTTTAACAGGAATAGCTAAGTGAAATGGTTGAATCATTGTTATAATATTATATGTTTTGTTTTTTGATGTATACTTTAAAATCCAATTGCTGTATCATCTCCTCTTGGATCAGCTCCAGCCTCTAATTTCCCATTTTTTAAAACTAATATAGCATCAACTTTTCCTATAATTCTTGAGTTTCGCTCATCTATAGTATAGCCAATACTTCTAAGTTCATTGATGACATTTTTGTCAAATTGATTGGGTTCTATCATAATCATATCTGGCAACCATTGGTGGTGAAATCTTGGTTGATTTACACTTTCTTGCATTCCCATTTTAAATTCATGAACATTTAAAATAGTTTGTAAAACAGAGGTAATAATTGTAGATCCACCTGGAGTTCCAACTACCATCCAAAGTTTACCATCTTTTTCTACAATTGTTGGTGTCATTGAACTTAACATTCTTTTTTCAGGTGCAATTTCATTTGCTTTAGCCCCAATTAAGCCAAACATATTTGGCTCTCCGGGTTTGCTACTAAAATCGTCCATTTCATTATTAAGAAAAAAACCGAGTTCTGAAGCATAAAGCTTTGATCCATACCCACCATTTAAAGTTGTGGTAACTGAAACTGCATTACCGTATTGGTCTACAATAGAATAATGAGTGGTTTCCATACTTTCTATAATTTCTACAGAGCCATGAGAAATATCTTTTGAAGCTGTTGGTTTTTTAAAAGAAAAAGATTGCATTCTATTCTTTGAATAGGACTTACTAATTAATGTATCTTTTGGAATACTTACAAAATCAGGATCACCCAAAAAATAACTTCGATCAGCGTAAGCTCTTCTCTCAGCTTCTGTAATAACTTGCATGGCTTTTACAGAGTTATGACCATAAGCTTGAAGATCGTAAGGTTCAATCCCGTTCATGATTTGTGCCAAACAAACTCCTCCACTTGAGGGGGGAGACATGGAGGTTATTTTTAAATTGTCGTATGTGAAAGTGATTGGAGTTCTCCATTTTGCCTCATACTTGGCTAAATCTTCCTCAGTAATGATTCCTCCATTACTTTGTATAAATTTGGCTAATTTTTTTGAAGTTTCCCCTTTGTAAAATTCATCTCTTCCATTTTTTAAAATACGTTCTAAAGTATTTGCTAAGGCAATATATTTTATAGTATCACCCTCTTTCCAATGATTTAGAAAAATAATTGAATCTCTATTGGTTTTTTCAAAAGCTTTTTTATGCCTAAGAATTCTTTTTTCTTGTTTTTCAGTAACAACAACTCCTTTTTTTGCCAATTCAATTATGGGTTCTAAAATTTCTTTAACAGAGAGTACACCAAACTTTTTTTGAGCTTTAAATACGCCGGCTACAGTTCCAGGAACTCCTACAGCAGTTGCTCCAGAAGTACTCTTGCCTTTGATGATATTTCCTTCTGAATCTAAATACATATCTTTAGAAGCGGCTAAAGGAGCTTTCTCTCTGTAATCAAGGGCACCGATTTCACCATCATTTTTTCTATAAACCATAAAACCTCCACCACCAATATTTCCTGCAACTGGGTAACTCACAGCTAATGCTAATTCTGTAGCCATCATGGCATCAAATGCATTTCCTCCTTTTTTTAAAATTTCTGTTCCAATTTTGGAAGCTTCAACACGTGCAGAAACCACCATTGCTTTATCTGTAATTAAACCTGTTACTTCATTAACATTTTTCAACTCCTGATTACAGGATACTATTAAAATACTAATAATAAATATGAATATTATTTTTTTCATGAATGTGTATTTTGTAATTCTTTAATTTTTTGATGAGAAAAAGTTTGTAAATCATCAAAAAATGATTCAAAATCTTTTTCAAAATCTTTATCTAATTGTCTAAGGTCGATAATAGCCAGGTCTATCTGGCCTTTGTTATTCGTTCTTCTATTCATTCCTTCAAGAACACTTTTAATACCCTCTTTATACCGATAGTTGTATAGTAAATTGTATTTAATCATGTAAGGAATCATTTGTATTGTTTTTTCAGGTAAAATTTCTTTATGACTGTTTATTAAATTATAGACTGAATTTACGTAAATTTTTAAAGGAATGGCCGAGTAATCCTTCCAATTTTTGGCTAAATAATGATCGTAAAAAATGTCAATGATAATTCCAGCAAATAAACCATAACGCTTATGGAGTCTTCTTTTACTTATTCTAGTAACTTCATGAGTATCTGTATAGGTATCAATTTGTCGATGTAATTTGATGCCTTGTTGAATTCTTTGATCTAAATGAGTAAATTGATTTCCTTTAATATGATCAGCTATAAAATTACCAATCATAATTTTTGGATAGTTTTCAGAGAGGTATAAATGCGCAAGGAAATTCAATTTAACTATTTTTTGATTTTTAAAAATAAAAAAAAACCACAACATTCTACTGGCGTTTTCAGTGTTTTGTTGTGATTTTTATGGGTATTTTAAAGATGTATTTTACGATAAAGTAAATCTACTCATAAAATATTCTATTAGTTGTTAAGCATCACAGGCATTACCAACATGGTAATTCTTTCACCTTCATCAGTTCCATCAATAGGAGTTAAAATTCCTGCTCTATTGGGTAAAGACATCTCAATTAAAACTTCGCTAGAGGTTAAATTGCTTAACATTTCACTTAAAAAACGAGAATTAAATCCAATTTGCATATCATCACCTTGATAGTCACAACTTAATCGTTCATCAGCTTTATTGGAGAAATCTAAATCTTCAGCAGAAATATTTAATTCAGTACCTGCCATTTTTAAGCGTATCTGATGTGTAGTTTTACTGGAGAAAATAGAAACTCGACGAACAGAGTTTTGAAAAGACGCTCTGTCAACAGTTAATTTATTTGGATTTTCTTTTGGAATTACAGCCTCATAATTAGGATATTTACCATCAATTAATCGGCAAATCAACACAAAATTTTCAAATGTAAATTTTGCATTAGCATCATTATATTCAATTACAACATCTTCTTCACCACCTAGAACCCCCTTCAATAAGTTTAGAGGTTTTTTTGGCATAATGAATTCAGCTGTTTTATCAGCCGTAACGTCTGTCCTTGTATATTTAACTAGTTTATGTGCATCTGTAGCAACAAACGTTAAATTGTCAGTGCTAAATTGAAAGAAAACTCCACTCATTACTGGTCGTAAATCATCATTTCCAGCAGCAAAAATTGTCTTAGATATTGCAGTTGCTAATACATTTGACGGAACTATAGTTTTACTTGGAGATTGTAAACTCACTGACTTTGGAAACTCATCTCCTCCAAAATAAGCCATATCATATTTTCCTTGATCAGAGCTAATCTCAATGATGCTATCGCCCTCAGTTTTGAATGTTAAAGGTTGATCTGGAAATGTTTTTAAAGTATCCAAAAGTAATCTTGCCGATATGGCAATAGACCCTTTTGAGTCAGATTCTATAGCAACAACGGCAGTCATCGTGGTTTCTAAATCTGATGCAGAAACTTTTAATTGATTTTCAGAAATTTCAAACAAGAAATTATCTAATATGGGTAGGGTATTATTACTATTAATAACTCCGCCCAAAACTTGTAATTGTCTTAATAGTTGAGAACTTGATACGATGAATTTCATTTAGATTTATTGTTAAGAATGGTTCTTTTACAAAGATATTCGAATTTAGTGATTTTGAAAATTTTGTTATCAACATTTTAGCTGTATTGTTGATAGTTTTTTTACTAAAAAATATAGACGATTTCACAATATTTTTAAACTGATTTAAAAAACGATTGGTAATTTTATGAGAAAATTTAAAATATTACATTTGTTAATGTTCAAACCACCTTATATAATGAAAAAAACAGTAACAATTCTTTCATTTTTACTACTCAATTTTTCGGTTTTTTCCCAAAAACCTGAAAAATTATCTTCAAATCAAATTTTTGAAAAAATACAAAAATTAAATTTTTTAGGAACAGCATTGTATGTAGCAGCTCATCCCGATGATGAAAATACTCGCTTAATTTCCTATTTATCTAATCATGTAAAAGCAAGAACTGGTTATTTGTCACTAACTAGAGGTGATGGTGGACAAAACTTAATAGGTTCAGAAATTAGAGAATTACTAGGAGTAATTAGAACTCAGGAACTTTTAGCTGCAAGACGTCTTGATGGTGGTGAACAACTATTTTCAAGAGCTAATGATTTTGGCTATTCTAAACACCCTGACGAAACATTAAAGATATGGGATGAAGAAAAAGTTTTAAGTGATGTAGTTTGGGCTATTAGAACCTTTAAGCCCGATGTTGTAATTAATAGATTTGATCATAGAACCCCTGGAACTACTCATGGTCATCATACTTCATCTGCAATGTTAAGTGTAGAAGCTTTTGATTTGGCAAATGATTCATTAAAGTTTTCAGATCAACTAAAACATACAGAAACTTGGCAACCTAAACGGTTGTTTTTTAATACATCGTCTTGGTTTTATAAATCTGAAGATGAATTTAAAAATGCTACAGAAGGAAAGTTAACATCAGTTGATGTAGGTGTTTATTACCCTTTAAAAGGATTATCTAACAATGAAGTAGCCTCTTTGGCTAGTAGTCAGCATTTATGTCAAGGGTTTGGGAGATTAAGTGTCAGAGGAAACCAAAATGAATATATAGAATTTTTAAGAGGAGAAAAACCAAAAGATACCAATGATATTTTTTCGGGTATTAATACCACATGGAATAGAGTGAAAAATGGAGGAGATATTGGTTCAATTTTATATGATATTGAAAAGAATTTTGACTTTGAAAATCCTGCAAAACATTTAAAAGATCTAATGCTTGCCTATGAAAAAATTCAATCTTTGGAGGATATACATTGGAGACAGATTAAACAAAGACAAATAAGTCAGATCATAGAAGCATGTGCAGGATTGTATTTAGAAGCATCATCAGAAAGCTCAAGTGCAGTTCCTAATGACTTGCTGGAGGTAGCTGTTGAAGTTCTTAATAGAAATTCAGAAATCCCTATTTTTTTAGAATCAATAAGTTATAAATCTGATAAAATTGAAAATATTAGTTATGATATATTACTAGAAAATAATGTAAAACAACAATTTAAAAAAACTTTAAATTTAGAGAAATTAAGTTACTCAGATCCGTATTGGCTTCAAACAGAGGGTTCTTTGGGTATGTATAATGTAAATAAAAAAACTTTAATAGGTAAGCCTGAAACACCAAGAAAAGCTGTTGTATTTTTTAATTTATTAATAGGTACCACTCAAATTACTTTTAAAAAAAATATTATACATAGATATTCTAAAAGAGATCAAGGTGAATTGTATGATCCGTTTGAAATAGTACCCTTGGTAACTACAAAACTTAATGATAAGGTATTACTTTTTTCAGACGCTAAAGAGCGGACAGTCAAAGTAGATGTGCGTTCAGGAGCTAATAATATCAAAGGGAAGTTATTCCTAAAGGTTCCAAAGGGGTGGAAAGTTTCACCAACTTTTATTGATATAGAAATTAAAGAAAAAGGAGATACTCAAGCATATCAATTTCTAATCACTCCAACTATTGATGACTCTGAAGGAACTATAAAAGCTAGTGTTATAGTAGATGGTGAAAAGTTTGATAAAGAATTAATTGAAATTAAATATGATCATATTCCTAAACAAACAGTGCTTAAGAAATCTGAGGCAAAAGTTGTTCGTTTAAATATTAGAAAAGCAGGAAATTTTATTGGCTATATTAAAGGCGCTGGAGATTTAATTCCTGAAAGTTTAAAACAGATTGGTTATAGTGTTGTTATGATTAATCCAGAAGATATTACCACAGAGCATTTGAAAAAATTTGATGCCATTGTATTAGGAATTAGAGCATACAATACCCTACCTATTTTAAAGTACAAACAAAAGTTCTTACTTGAATATGTTAAGAATGGTGGAAATATGGTGGTACAATACAATACTAGTAGAAGAGTTGATGTTGCTGCACCTTTTAAATTAAATCTCTCTAGAGATAGAGTTACAGATGAAAATGCTGAAGTAGAGATTTTAGAAAAAAGCCATGCTGTTATGAATTTTCCTAACAAGATATCTGAACAAGATTTTAATGGTTGGGTTCAAGAAAGAGGTTTGTATTTTCCAAACTCATGGAGTTCTGAATATATTCCAATTTTATCTATGAATGACAAGGGAGAAAAACCTAAAAAAGGGAGCTTACTGATTGCTAAATATGGGAAAGGGAACTACATATATACTGGCTTAAGTTTTTTTAGAGAATTACCTGCAGGAGTTTCTGGAGCTTATAAATTATTTGCAAATATTTTATCTACAGGAAAAACCAACATTCAGCAACAAAGTCAATTAGAAAAATAATTATGAAAAATATAAAACAATATTGGAGGAAAATATACTCAATTGTTCTAATTGTTAATGTCTTATACATTATTGTATTTTATCTAATAACAAAATCTTTTGCTAGTTAGTTATGGGGATACCAGATTTACATCCATTAGATTGGTTCGTTTTAGGAACTACCTTACTTTTTATTGTTCTTTACGGGGTTTATAAGACACGTAAAACAGAAAACGGAGTAGAAGATTATATAAAAGGAGGAAATGACACGAAATGGTGGACAATAGGTTTATCTGTAATGGCAACTCAAGCTAGTGCTATTACATTTTTATCAACTCCAGGTCAAGCTTTCCATGATGGAATGGGATTTGTACAATTCTATTTTGGATTGCCCATTGCAATGATTATCATTTGCCTTGTTTTTATTCCAATTTACTACAAGTTAAATGTCTATACAGCCTATGAATATTTAGAAACCAGATTTGATTTAAAAACAAGATCATTAACGGCTTTTTTGTTTTTAATTCAACGAGGATTAGCTGCTGGAATTACTATTTATGCACCAGCAATTATTTTATCATATGTATTGGGCTGGGATTTAATTGTACTTAATATTGTCATTGGTTTGTTGGTTATTTTTTATACGGTTTCAGGGGGTACTAAAGCTGTAAACGTAACACAAAAACAACAAATGATTATTATATTTTCGGGAATGGTTACGGCGTTTTCTTTAATCATGTATTATATGCCAGATGGTATTACATTTAACAAAGCACTAGATATTGCAGGGGCAAGTGATAAAATGAAAGTATTAGACTTTTCGTTTGATTTAAATAATAGATATACAGTATGGACAGGTTTTCTAGGTGGTACTTTTTTGATGCTTTCATATTTTGGAACAGATCAAAGTCAGGTTCAACGTTATTTGTCTGGTAAATCGTTGCGAGAAAGTCAGTTAGGGTTGTTGTTTAATGGTTTGTTAAAAGTACCTATGCAATTTTTTATACTGTTAACAGGGGTAATGGTTTTTGTATTTTATCAGTTTAATGCCTCTCCGTTAAACTTTAATCCAAAAGCTAATGAAGCTGTCATCAGTTCGGTGTATTATGATGAATATAAAGAATTAGAAAAACAACACATCGAAATAGAAAATCAAAAGAAAATACTTTTATTAGATGGTGTTCAAAACAATGAAAAGGAATTAATTATAGCATTCAATAAAAAAGACCGTTCATTAAAGTTAAAAGCAAAAGAGATTATTGAAAAAGTTGCTGCTACTTCAGGTGATAAAATTCAAGCAAATGACAAAGATTATGTATTTATACACTTTATTGTAAATAACCTTCCGAAAGGAATCATTGGATTACTACTTGCAGTTATTTTAGCTGCGGCAATGTCTTCAACTGCTTCCGAATTAAATGCGTTAGCCTCTACCACAACGATAGATGTTTATAAAAGAAATATGGTGCGAGGAAGAGAAGAGACTCATTATGTGAAGGCCTCAAAATGGCTAACCTTAGGATGGGGTTTATTGGCCATTTTAATTGCCTGTATTGCCAATTTATTTGATAACTTAATTCAATTAGTGAACATCATTGGTTCAGTATTCTATGGAAATGTATTGGGTATTTTTTTACTGGCATTTTTCTTTAAAAAGGTACAAGGAAATGCGGTTTTTGTTGCTGCAATTATTACTCAGACACTCATTTTGTTAATTTATTATTTTGGAATATATGAACCTGAAAATCTTGGTTTAGTTCCAGTAATTAGTTATTTGTGGTTGAATTTTGTGGGTTGTGTTTTAGTTATTTTTATAGCATTAATGTATTCATTTAAATCTAATCATTTGAGGGTAAGAGTGGTATTGGTTTTAATATCAGTTGCACTTATTAAAGTTGTGTATGATGTTGTATACCTTAAATTGACCTTATATCATGTGCTAGTTTTAATGTTTTTATTTATTTTGATTGGAATACTAAGTATAGAAAAAAAGTTGTCTATCAATTCATAAAATTATCAATTTCATTATTAGTAAAAGAAGATGAAAAAACAAGAAGCTAAGATCATTCGTTGGGGAATACTAGGTTTAGGTCATATAGCCCATAAGTTTTCTCAAGATTTGCTAACAGTTAAGGGAGCCCAATTACATGCAGTAGCCTCTAGAAGTAGAGAAAAAGCAATTTCTTTTGCAAAAGAGTTTCAAGTTTCTATTAGTTATGATTCATATGAATTATTAGTAAAAGATCCAACAATAGATGCAATATATATAGCCACACCGCATAGTTTTCATAAAGAACATTCAATTCTTTGTTTACAGCATAAAAAAGCTGTTTTGTGTGAGAAGCCTTTTGCAATGAATTTAAAAGAAGTTACAAAGATGATTTCTGTAGCAAAAGAAAATAAGACTCTTTTAATGGAAGCTCTTTGGACTTTGTTTTTGCCTCATTATCAATATGTTATAAATTTGATAAAAAATAAGGTTTTTGGTAAAGTACTCCTCTTAGAAGCTGATTTTGGATTTCAATCAAATCACAGTATAGATAGTAGGGTACTAAGAAAAGAACTTGGAGGAGGCAGTTTATTAGATATTGGTATTTACCCTGTTTTTGCAGCCTTATCATCATTAGGATTGCCAAAAACCATTGAAGCCGATGCTACCTTTTTTGAAAACGGTGCAGATTCGGCTTGTAGAATTCTTTTTAAGTATGAGAATGCGAAAGCAATATTAAAAAGTACTTTTTTGAAGGAAACTGCTACTGAGGCAGTTTTTACTTGTGAACACGGAATTATTAAGATTAATACTAGATTTCACCAACCAACAACTGTTACTTTAATACAAAATGGAGTAGAAAAACATTTAGATTTTTCAGCTAAGACTTTTGGATATAATTTTGAAATTGAGCACTTTAATCAATTGCTTAGAGATCATAAAACAGAAAGTGATTTCATGAGTTTCACCTTTTCTAAAGAATTAATTACTACGCTAGATCAAATAAGAAAACAAATCAATTTAAAGTATTAATTTATCCTCATTTATGATAACCATTAGAAAAGCAACTATAGAAGATTTGTCAATTCTGTATGAATTTGAGCAAGGAGTCCTGAAAGCTGAAAGGCCTATGGATAAAACCCTAAAGATATCCAAAACATATTATTATGATATTCCAAATCTTATTAGTGAATTAAACGTAGAGCTTGTTATTGCTGAAATTAATGGTGTCATTGTAGGATGTGGATATGCGCGAATAAAGCAAGCTAGAGATTGTTTTCAATTCGATCAATTTTCTTACTTAGGGTTTATGTTTACAAAAGAAGAATACAGAGGGAAAGGAGTTAATAAAATGATTATGAATTATTTGTATGATTGGTCTTTGTCTAGAGGTATTTATGAAGTAAGATTAGAGGTGTACCCTTCAAACAATGTTGCTATAAAGGCCTATGAAAAAGTTGGTATGCATGCAACGATGCATACCATGAGAATAGATTTGAGAAACAGATCATAAAAATTGATGTGTAAAACCTAAAAAATATAAAATATAAAAGGAGTAAGTGAATATATAGCTACTCTTCTTACTCCTTTTTTATTTTAAATATAAATAGAGCTTTCTATTTAGCTCCCCATTCGCTTAGAGATTCTGTATTCATTTTAATATAAGCTTCATTTCCAGCTTCTTTTGAAAGTTCTAGAGATTTTTCAGCAACTGCTATCGCCTTATCTGTATCACCCATTTTAGCATAAATTAAAGACTGTTGTCTCAATTGCCAAAATGCTGGCTTTTCTGTTAAAGACATTGCTTTTTCCATCCATTCATTTGCTTTTTTGATGTCTAAGTCTTGTTGTCTGTAATAGATAGCTGCATTATAATAATCTCCAGCTTCAGGGCTAGCAGCCATAACAGCAGCTATGGTTTCAGAAACTAATTTATCTGTTGGAACTTCAAATTTTATTCCAACATATGTTTTTTCCCAAAGAAGACCTATTACTGCAGAGGTGCCAGATACATCATCAAAAGTGATGGTAAATGTCTCAACATTCATTGGCATTGGGTAAACTTCTACACTTGTTTTTGCAACAACCTTGGTTTCGTCCCAATCTCTAGGAACTCCGCTATTATCAGACTCAGAATAGAACATGACTTCCCAAGAATTTTCGTTTGGAACAGTATAGAGCCCATAAGAGCCTGCATTAAGTGTTTGTCCGTCAATAGACACGTCAGAACTAAAGGTAACTTTTGTGTTTGAATTAGCACCTGTTCTCCATGTTTTTCCAAATGGAACTAAATCTCCAAAAATAGTTCTTCCTCTTACTCCAGGTCTAGAATATTCTACTGATACATCCGTTAGGCCAACTCGTTGCTCTACCCTTGCTTTTGGGCTAGGTTGAGGTGTGGTAATTTTTAATTTTGTTTCTGGTTTTTTTTCTACTTCAACAGAAGAAGATACATTGTCACAACTAGATAGCGATATTGATATTATTAAAGCTATTAGGGTAGTTTTTGTAATAAAAATTTTGTTCATAATTAATTTAAAGTTTAGAAAAGTAAAAATACAATTATTTTAAGTTGTCTAAAACGTAATTTATTTTTCTTTTCCAGGTTTATAGGTTTTTTTTGCACGTTTTAATACATCCTGTTTATAATATGCAACATCTTTAAATTTAGCCTTTACATAAGGGATAGCTTGATCATCAAAATGAGGAGAATTTGGATCTCCACTTTGACCTCCGGCCAAAATTGTTTTGGCAGTTACTTTCTCTCCAAATTCAACAACAGCAACAAAACTATTCCCTGAGGTTCCGTATTGCCTTTTGGTATTTTTTCCAAACTGTGTACCAAATGACGCCAAAGCACCCCATTTACCGGATGCCATACCTACAGGTAAACTTTTTTTAGTATCATCAAAATTTTGATAAATCTCCCCATCATTTCTCTGGTATCTATTAAATTCACCCCATGGAGTTTTCCATGAGCCAAAATCTTTTATTAATTTTTGTAAGCTTTTTTCAAAAACAGCCATACGTTCCTCAGGAGGTGATTCTACACTCATATATTCAAAACGAGCTAGTCTCGAGGTTCTTTTCCCATAGGACATGGATGGAATTTTACCCGATTCATAGTATGCATTAATGTAAAATTGTGCTAAGGTCATTTCAATTGAACTTATTGACACTTTAGAATCCCATTTTTTCAACATTTTTATAGCATCTTTGACATCTTTAGATTGTGAAGGGGTTTTCTTTGCCGCTTCAATTAAACCAGCTATAAGTTTTTTTGCTCCCGGTAAATAGGGATCATATGCTAGTTTAATTAAAGAGGTTAAGGTTAGATCCTCTGCTTTTTTTAATAGAGGAATTGCATGAATACCTCTAAAGTTTTCTGGAAATGA
>Ga0228666_1000892_pt1 | contig 14394 bp, 17 predicted proteins | sample 80DmetaG_FD_182702 | JGI IMG/M metagenome (GOLD analysis project Ga0228666, IMG submission 182702) | Seawater microbial communities from Monterey Bay, California, United States - 80D | ecosystem: Environmental > Aquatic > Marine > Coastal | place: USA: California | collected 2016-10-11 | reverse complement strand
ATTCAATAACGGAGTTTTTGATAATAATTTTTCAGCTAACATGGGTTTTCTTGGCCAAAATATCCAGGGTCTTATATTCATATATTTAAAATTATTTTCGATTTGTTTTCCTTCAACTTGGATATCGCCATTTCCCAATAATATTAATGAAGCGTTTTGTGTTTCAGAATTGCACCATTCCAGTGTTGGTCTATCGTAAGTCAGAATATTAGGTTCTAGCCAACAGTGTATTGTCTTATCGCTGTAAATGAAATCAACATCTTTGTTTTTTAACTTCATAAGCAATGGTAATTCTCTATAACTATCGTTATTGTGACGCCCCATTCCACTAATAGGTTGTTTTGGTATTTTCAAAATCCATTTTTTATTTATTACGCGAAATACAATTGCAAGTATTTTATACATTTTGGCATGATTCAAATGTTGAATAATAGTGTTATTGAATAATTTAAATCGCTGATCTAAAAAGTGAGTGTGAATGAACTTTAATGGTTGACTTTTGTAATATACAGTGTCGTTTGGAACTGATGTTATATTTTGAGAAATATTTTGACTTCCCTCTGGCGACAAATAATATCGCCAACACTGCAAATTATAATTTTCTCCAAATTCGAAATGAGAATATTTTTGAACAAGAGTTTCAATTGATGCTTGATCAAAATATCTGGATTTTTCAGTAAAATCTATCCAGTCATTAGGTACATTTTTGTGGTTAGTCCATAGAACACCACCATTATAGTAACCTGTTTTATCTATGTGCTCTTGAGATATGAACTGGGGTGAAACGCCGATATTTTTACTTGTATCTATGTTATCAATATTTCCCGTGATAATGATATCGCTATCGAGGAATAAAGTGTCTTTCTCTTCTTTCAATGCATAATTTATAATTTTTGCCTTTCCCATTTGAAATTCAGCCCAAACTCCATTTTTTGTCATAGTTTGTCGATCCATTTCATCATATTTGTCTAATTCAATAAACCATTTAATTTTTAGTTTTGGTCGTGGGGTCATTTCATCTATCATTTTCTTTGTTTTAGAGTCACTCAAAATATAAATTGTTTCATTTGTATGAAAAATAGAAAGTGATAACAATAACCCGACTAACTCAAATGCACAATTGGACGTACATATTGTTGAAAAACTTGATGGGTTATTCATATTTTATACAATATTATTGAACTTTATTTTTAAGTATAGTAATAACAATAATCATTAAAATATAGTATTATATGAATAAATTGTCAGAAATTAAATCCCGGTTTCATAGTTTATTAATATCGCAGGTAAGCCATTATTATATAATTTATATGTTTTGTATGATAGATTGCAACTGTCACACATTGAAGAAATGTTTTTTCCATCAGTTGGTATAGATATTGCTTTTGATATATATTGTTTTGCACGATATACTGCATTCTCTTCTGGTTTGTCTACACATAATCCACGAATAACAGTTTTGTTTTTTTTGGTAGGCTTATTTATTTCTAGTTTATTAGATATAATACTTCTAACGAGTGCATCTTGTCCATTTGGTTGACATAGTATAATATCTACATCTCTCAAACAGCTTAATGCGTAACCAATGCCAAGAGATCCACCTGATGCACCAGTTATGTAAATTTCTACCCGACCTTTTATTCCAATTTCATTTAACTGCTCATGGATATCAATACCGATCGTTCCAAATCCATTCAATGTAGTATCCGAAGCGTGTTCTATTTTTATAATTGAGTTTTTTTCGGAAAATTTGTTTATTCGTCTTGTTGCTTCTGCGTAATCTGTAGATTCAGTGTCAATAAAACCGTCTTCACATCCACTAATTTTTCTGTAAATATTCAATAATCCATTCAATTTATCATTCATATGTAATGGCAGATTTTGTGTAGCAAATATAGCAGGTATAATATTTACATTTTTGTTCGAAGATCCCCACAATTTATATGCTTCAATCATACAATGAAGTAATGATATGGCATGATTACCGGTAGACTGAGTTGAAATATATGTGTTGCTTTTTGTGTATTTATATATGTCAACTATTTGATGGGGTATACAATTTGATTTGAACGAACCTCCAATTTGCTCTGATTCCATTTTAATAAATAATTTACCAGGGATTTTCTCAACAAGGCGTGTTCTTTTACAAACCTGATCTCTATATTTCTTTGCACTATAATATTCGTTTATATTTTCTGATTTAAAAATATTTGGATTTTTCCAATATAATGCCATTATATAATAAACATCTAATTTTTTATATGAGAAAAAAACATATTTATAATATTTCATTTAAACAAACTGTGTCAGATAGTCATCAAACGTCGGATTTCTCCAACCACCCTGAGGGGTCAATGTTATTTCTGATATATAATAATTATTTTTATTTGAAAATAGATCAATTCTCATGAAATGTATTTTATGAGAATTGTATATCTTCATACATGCTTCATGTAAAGTATTAATGTATGGTGGTTTATCCTTGGGGGGGTGAATATTCTCGCGAACTTGTATTTCATTGTGTAATGATTCCCATTCACTATTATAGTAATGTGATGTTCTTTTAACCGAATGTTCATTATTTATTGTACGAAATAGTCTTATTTTACCATGTATACAATAACAAAAAATCTCGAAATCAAATTGCACGAATGGTTCGATAATGATTTGTTTGGGTATTTTAATATACTGCCATTCGCTTGTCGAATATGTACGTGTCAACCAATCGGCTGTAATACGTTTAACGTCCTCTCTATTTAATTCTTTGTATACACCTGTAGGTGTACTTCTTGGTTCATCAAAGTCTGATATTTTCAGCATTTTAATATTGGTTTCACTGACAAAAATATTCCAGCCACAACCATGGGTTGCTTTAATGACAAAGGGTCTGTTTATTTTTATTTTGTCCAAATCTATCGGCGTATTTGATATTAATTCAACTTGTATGTAGTTATCAATATTTAACTCTTCTAAAATTTCTTTCATGGTCAGTTTACCTGCAATTCTATGTAAAATATCTCTTCTGTCGGTAGACATAAGTGTTTTTAAAAATTGATAAAATTTCATATCATATTATAATATATATTTTTCTAAATATAAATATATGTTATAATATTGTATTACTTATGACATATTTCAAAGAAAGGAAAATATTATTCATACACATAGATAAAAACGATATGGTACTATGTTTAATAGTGACACCGCAAAGATATTGATATTAAAATTATCCACGTAAATCAAACAACCTATTCATATTTTCCGCCTCGACGCTACTCTGAACCACGCTGTAAAATGTATTCACGTGCCCTTCCGTTCTAAATCGAAAACTAAAATGCTTATTTTTTTCTTGTCGACCTACCCGGCCAATACACTGTATGATTTTTTCTTGAGTAAGGTTCTTCATATCTTTACTCAAGTAACAATGACTAAACTGATAGTTAGTACCATGACATCGGGTATTTTTTCCCATAGTTGGTCGTCTTTACTATTTGTATTTTAACAACTCTAGCTCTTCACCATCAGTTGCAAAATTGTCTTTACCATAAATATCTTGTAGGCACAGCCATTCGAAAAGACCACCTATGTAGACAAATAAGTGTTTGAAACCCATTGAAGAAAGTTGATTATATTTTTTAATTAGCTTATCATCATTGCAATTACGTCCATATAGTATAATCTTCTGCCTTTTATTTGTCTTCACAAGTCGATTGATTAAGTCCTCTTCGCATTTAGCCTTCACAGTTGTTTTGATGAGGCAATTTTGCTCATGTTCTTCCAGAACATTGATTAGTATATAATCTCCTTGTTTGTTACTTATAGCGCTTTGTATAACTTCGTAGTTTATTTTTATTCCACTTGGAATATTTCCCATAATATACTATACTGAAGCATTTTTAACTAAAAGTAACAACAATTTCAACCTTTTCTTTTTTAAACGTCTTTATAGCATTCACAGATAGTTCTTCTCTTGTCTTTCTTGTGTTGTTTTGTTCTTTTGTCATCTTAGTTTTTGATATACTATTGTTATTATTCATATCATCTTCTATTGCTTGATGATTATTTTTGATGTATTCTATAATTTGATTTTCTAGCGCCCATTTGAAAAAGTTGAGTTGACCGATTGTTGTTTCAAAACAGAAATTACTATTTTCCGTAATAGGAACTTGTATACGATCCCACCTGCAAAACGGATCAAAGCGCTTTTTACTGTATGCTTTCAATTTGAGCTTATAGTCTTCATAAACTTTAAATCTGGGGTTATTGTGCGTCTTGTAAATTGTATAATATTTTTTGGAGTAGTTTGTTGAAAACCAATCAACTATTCGGAGCGATACTTCCGAGGTGCCATTAATAATAGATAGCATAGAATTGAGGTTATCGTCTTTGTAATAAAACTCAAGCAATTTGTTTAATAAAACATCGTTTTGACTATATATCTTTGAGGTCATTATGTTTAATTACTGTACAAGTATTTAAATATTTTTAAACTAACATTATTCATAATTGATAAACCTGTCATGATTCACTCAATGAAAGAGTTGTTTTTACATATTCAAAGTGATAGCGTTGGTTATTATATTAAGGAACAATTACTTGTACTCATGCATTTAGATGTAAACGATGTCAATTTTCAACTGTTAGATGAGATTTGCAATCGTTCGTTTGCATATGTAGAAATCGACGATGAAATGAAAGTTACGACACTCCTAATTATAAGTAAGCAAAAACTCAGACTAAATCATGTACTTGTTATTGAAGCGTTAAATAGTTCGACTGAAAATGAAACAGCCGAAAAGAACATTTTGAATTATGCTCTAGAAAACATGTACGATAATACCGCATCCAAGCTCATTTCATTCATAGAAGATGAAAGAATTCAAAAAAATGTACTTTCATGTATGGATTTTTCCATGTATACTGATGCGTATGTTATGACTTTGTCACCTTAAGATTTTTAGATAACTTAAAATATTCGTGATTATCTGTTCTCCGTTGTAAGTTGCACCTCAAACATGATATACAAGTATTATTTGCATAATGACCAATATTGTTGTCAAATCTTTCGAGCGACCACTGAAAAGGATTTCTTTTTTCTCTGTAAACTAATTTCATATTGGAGTGACAATAGTAGCATAATAATTTGGATTCTTGTAGTTTTTCTATTAATTCAATAAATGTAATATGTTTATCTTCATCATATTTGTGAGATCTTTTGTCTTGCGACTTGTAAGATTGGTACTTTTTCTTTATTTCTCGTTGAAAATAATCTGTATACCTTATGTCTTTATTCAATATATTATCAAGATAGTACAATTGACGGTCGTGTAAAAATATATCTTCGTTATCATCAAATACAGTTTTTTTAATTGAATGGTCGTCAAATAAGATTTTCTTCATATTTCTTTATATTAGTGAAGAATATTGTTTAAACAATGGCCAGCATATATATGTAACGATGTCAGAGGCAACAAATAAAGAATGTAAGGAATACAACTCGTTGAAATATAGAACAATGATAATGACTGGACATAATATTGAAGAAGAGACAAGTGGCGATACAAGTCAACAACAACTTGATTGTTTTTTAATGAATGAAAAACAAGAAAATGAAAAACAAACCTGGTCGAAACTGTCAAAGACCGAAAGGCTCAAAAAAATAAATAATTTCATTGAAACGAATTTGATTTCTCAGTATTCTCTCAACGAAGAAGAGACACAAAAGTCTAAAACATTTCTTAATAGATTAATAGAGCGAAAACGCATCATGAAAGTAAATGAGGTTAGTTATAACGAAGAAACAGGGCAAATCGAAAATATTCCCATTATATTATTCAATACAAAGAACCGCCGGTTTACATTGAATCATAATTTGTGTTCAAGTGGAACCAAAAAAACTCAAAAAAAAAAGAACAAATAATATTTTTATTATATTTAAAATTGATTTGAAAACTATCTATCATACCATTATAAGAATGGAGATAACTCCCATCCCAACAGATCAAACTGATATGAAAGCATTGGAAACATCGATAACAACTGCTATTGTCGACACTTTAAATAATGTAGAAAGTATTCAGTATCAAGACCCGAAATTCGAGTACTTCTTCAAAAGCGAGGTACGCGAACTATTTCAATATATCGATTATGACGTATTTGATACCATATATGAAAAGAAAAAAGAAAGCGTTGTTCGCAATTCCAATCAAATCTGGCGTTCTTATAAAGAAAACCTACATCAGTTTGATTATGAAAATGATCGATTTCTAAACAGAGTACAAAAGCTGAAAAACATTCCTCAACCACAACAAAGGACTGAAGAATGGTATGTGTTCAGGAAAAATCATCTTACTGGGAGTAATAGTTGGAAAATATTTTCTAGTCAATCTTCTCAAAATCAACTTATGTATGAAAAATTAGAACCGCCTGTAAAAGTTGATTATACTAAACCCAACTTGAATGATCAACAGCCAATGAATTGGGGACATAAGTATGAACCATTGTCTATTATGTTCTACGAATATTACAATGATGTGGTAGTAGAAGATTTTGGTTGCATCGAGCATGAAACAATCAAATGTTTGGCGGCATCTCCAGACGGAATTGTCACAAGTTTGAAAAATAACGGACGAATGATTGAAGTGAAAAATCCGACAACTCGCGAAATTACTCAAATACCTAAAATGGATTATTATGTGCAGATGCAACTACAAATGGAAGTATGTGACTTGGAAGAATGTGATTTTGTCGAAACAAAATTCAAAGAATACGACAACTGCGAACAGTTCAAAAACGACAAGTATAAGCTAGAAAAAGGAATGATTATAGTTCTTATAAAAGATGGAAACGAGCTTGCGTACGAATATTCGCCGTTGTTTTCGAACAAGCCAAACGACCTAGAAAATTTCACCAATTCTGTATATGAGAAATATAATTTCAAAGATGGTAATCTAGAAAATGGAAAATATAGATGGTTCAAAAATATATATTGGTATTTGGATACATTTTCATGTGTTCTTGTTCCTCGTAATCGAAAATGGTTTTCAGTAGCCGAAGACAAAATAAAAGAGTTCTGGAAAAACGTTCTCAAAGAACGCGAAATCCCGACTTCACATCTGAAATACAAGGCTAAAACTAGGTCGAATAGTGTGAATGTGATTAATTCCTCAAATGAAAAAAATATTGTGGTTTTAGATTAGTATTACTGTTAATCGCGTATCATGTGTATACTAATTGAGGCTAGAACTAATCCAAGCACAAGTTTAATTGTCATTTTTTATTATGAGTATAGTTATTCAACCATCCACATGTGAAGCACATAAAGTTAACAAAAATAAACATTACCTGTATAAAGATATCGACAAAGATAAATTATACGAATAATGAATAAAATCGCTCTCTGCGGACTAATACCATATTTAATGAGTTCTTTTTATTTTCGCTCCTATGGTATGGCCTTAATTGCAATAAATGGTCTTTTTTTTCATAGTTTCCGAAGAAATAAATTTTTGTACGCCATCGATTTTGGCACGAACTCTTTCCTCTTTATATATTCCACATTGAAATACCCATTTGTATTTAAATATATGACTTTCGCATTTGTTTCCTTTTTGTTAAATAATCACTTCTTCAAAAATAATAAAACTATATGTGAAGTGAACCATGTCATTTTTGTTCAGTGGGTTGGTCTCTACGCCATCTTAAATGTTTACAAAACAAACAATTGTTTTCCGTTACTTTTTTTTTGTAGTTAAAAGATAAAATTGATTTAAATATTTTCTCATAACTGAAAGCATACCACGATAAATATGTCAGACGAAGATATAGATATGTATGTAATCAAGCGCAACGGTACGCAGGAGAAACTGTCATATAAAAAAATTCTCGAACGTACTAAAAAAATTGGCGAACGTTTCGAAAATAATATCAACCACATCCAACTCGTAAATAAGATTATCGATCAACTTCACAATAATATTACTACACCGGAGATTGATGAACTTCTATGCCAGGTTTGTGCGTCACTTGCGTGTAACGATTACGATTATCACACACTTGCAAGTTACTTGTGTATTTCAAATCATCAAAAAGAGACAAATGAGGATTTTGTGGAAAATTACAGATCGGTTTATAATGACGACGAAGGTTATCTCAGCAGGGAGTTCTTGGATACTGTCGAAAAACACGGAGATACTTTAAAAGAGTTTATGAATTATGAAAACGATTATCAAATCGACTATTTTGGATACAAAACCCTTGAACGGGCTTACCTCATGAAAAAGAATAATAAAATCGTGGAGCGCATACAACATCTATGGCTTCGTGTTGCGGTTCAGATACACGGAGAAGATATTGAAAAAGTGAAAGAAACTTACCTAGCTCTTTCTCATAAACTATTCATTCATGCGACACCAACGTTGTTCAATTCAGGAACAAGTCGCCCGCAGCTGAGCTCTTGTTATCTGCTAGCTATGGAAGACGACTCGATTGATGGCATTTTCAACACCCTTAAAGAATGTGCTTCTATAAGTAAATGGGCGGGTGGAATTGGATTACATATTCATAATGTGAGAGGTAAAAAATCAAAGATTGTGGGTACAAATGGTACCTCGAATGGATTAGTTCCAATGCTCCGGGTTTACAATAACACTGCACGATATGTTGATCAAGGAGGTGGTAAAAGAAGCGGTAGTTTTGCGATGTATTTGGAACCGTGGCATAGTGACATCGAAGAATTCCTTGAACTGAGAAAAAATCACGGGGATGAAGAAATGAGAGCACGAGACCTGTTTTATGCACTTTGGATACCAGACCTGTTCATGAAGATGGTAGAGAAGGACGACTACTGGTATTTGATGTGTCCTAACAAATGTCCAGGACTTTCGGATGTTTGTGGCGATGAATTTGAAAAGAAATACATGGGGTATGTTTCTGTTAATAAGTATGATAAAAAAATCAAAGCGCGAGAGTTGTGGTTTCAAATATTGGACAGTCAAATGGAAACAGGAACTCCTTATATGCTTTATAAGGATGCTTGTAACGCAAAATCAAACCAGAAGAACCTTGGTATGATCAAATCATCAAATCTATGTACTGAAATTCTAGAGTACAGCGACAAAGATGAAACCGCCGTGTGCAATTTGGCGTCAATTAGTCTCAGTTCCATGGTTGATGAAACAACTAAAACATTTAACTTTGATAAACTTGAAAGAATTACAATGATTATTACAGAAAACTTAAATAAGATTATTGACAAGAACTTTTATCCGACACCTAAGACTAAGAAGAGCAATATGTCGCATCGACCAATTGGAATTGGTGTTCAGGGTCTCGCAGACGCATTTGCAAAACTCGACTTGCCATTTGATAGCGATGAAGCTCAAAAAGTCAATCGTGACATATTCGAAACGATTTATTATGCGTCATTGAAGAAAAGTAATGAGATTGCGCGTGAAAGAAATGATATTGTACGTAGTCTTAAAAACGACTTTGTATTTGATATGTTCCGAACCATTGATGGATATCTTCCGTGGTTTGTAGATGCATTTGAGAATGACTATTATGATCCTTCATTTGACTATTTCCAACTGACAAATAGTGTTTATGGGCAAGAAAGTGTTCGTAAAGAAATAAACAGCAATTACCATGAGGTGAAGCCGACAATCCGCGAAATATTTGGAAACGAATACTATAAAGAAATTGAGAAATGTATTGCGGAACAAAAACAAAAATATGGAAAAAATGTCTACAAGTATGATAATCTGGATAAGAGTTTGATGGACAAAGTGTCTCAAAATCAACATAATGGTGCATATTCGTCGTTTGCGGGTTCTCCTTTAAGCGAAGGCAAGTTTCAATTTGACTTGTGGAACGTGGAACCGTCATCAAGATATGATTGGGAAGAACTTCGGAAAAATATAATGATATATGGTGTTCGCAACTCTCTTTGCGTTGCCCCAATGCCGACAGCTTCAACCGCTTCCATCTTGTCTAACAATGAGTGTTTTGAACCATTTACGAGTAACATTTATTCGCGCCGCACTCTTGCCGGCGAGTTCATTGTCATCAATAAGTATTTGATGAAAGAGTTGAAAGAAAATGGTATATGGAGTAAAGAGATGAAAAATGAAATCATCGAGCAAAAAGGTTCAATTCAAAAAATTGAAGGCATACCCAAAAATATCAAGGACAAGTACAAGATTGTGTGGGATATGTCAATGAAGCGATTGATTGATATGGCAAAAGAACGAGGTGCATTTATTTGTCAGAGCCAATCGATGAACTTGTGGGTGGAAGACCCAAACTACAAGAATTTAACTTCTATGCACTTCTATGCGTGGAACTCGGGTCTCAAGACTGGAATGTACTATTTGCGCAGGAAAGCAAAGCACCAGGCACAACAGTTTACGATTGAACCAACAAAAAAGTTATCCTCGACTACAAGTGTAGAAAATATTTCCAGTATCCAACCTGAAAAAGAAGATGAAGCGTGTGAAATGTGTTCAGGTTAGAGGTATGCCAGCCCGTCAACTCATTTCCTTTAGTTTAAATGTTTTACGATGGAATTCGGAATAACCATATTTTTTAATTCCTTCGCGATGTTCCTTTGTCCCATATCCTTTATTTTTGGATAATTTATACTTTTCCTCGTATTCGGGATTATCTTCAACAAAACTTGTAATATATTTGTCTCGGGATACTTTTGCTAAAACAGATGCGGCGCTAATTTCTTTATGTAAATGATCTCCTTTTATTACACATATATGTTTTACAGAGTACAATTCGTTTTCATACAGGTATGTAAACGGTTTAAAATAGTTTCCATCGACTAAGATGAGTAGTTTTTGAAATAAGTCCTTCACGATTGCCCTCGAACTAACGTGATTATTTTTTGTTTTAACTCTTTCAATTTCAGCATTAATTACGTGTCGAATACTTGTGTGCATGCTTTTCTGTGTTGCCTGCAGTATGTTATACTTGTCAATTTCACGATGTGTCAAAAAATCAATACTATATGAAAGACAATTTTCAATAATGTAATTATACGCTTGTGTTATTTTTTTATGCGACGAATATTTTTTACTGTCTTTAAGTATGGCACGATCAAAATCATCGACTGGGAGTACCACCGCGCTGGTGTAAACATCTCCAAAAAGCGGTCCTCGCCCTGCTTCGTCTACTCCAATTATAATAGTTTCCATGAATTATTATAATTCGTGTGATGACAATTTTATATTAATTATATATATATTACAAATGTTGTTCCAAAAAAATTCAATAGGTGTATTTTTACTTTTGATAATTGTAGTAGTATTTGCTTGTATCGGAAATATAAATGAAATTGCTTACTACAACTTGCAAGCAAAAGAAGGATTTGATGATAATGTGCCAAAATGTGGTGGTAGTGATGCACCGGATTGTTATGCAACTCAAAATAGCGAAAAAGATATTTTTGACTATAAAGACAAATATATGCTCAAAACAAAAATGGTCCCCCCCGTGTTAACCGGTTGCCCTGATTTTGTAAGCAGTCATAACCATGAAAATGGTTTAACTGGAAAAGAAATTGGCGTAAGTGGAGAAGAACTCGATGAAGTATTATCTAAACTTGAAGTAAGTAACACAGAAGTCAATAGCAACGAAACTTCAACATCTTCAAATAGCGTAACAAATAATACCACAATAAACAATACCATGGAGAACGAAGGCGCGCGAAAGCCAGTAGTACCCGCAAACACGGAAAATAGCGACAAGTTTAGCAAATGTCCTCCTTGCCCAGCATGTGAAAGATGTCCAGAACCCGCATTCACTTGTGAAAAGGTAATTAACTACAGGTCACCTGCAGCAGGTGAGTATTTACCCATTCCGGTTCTGAATGACTTTAGCTCATTTCCTTCCTCGTAATGTTTTATTTTTTTTGGTGACATTACTTCTTACTGTTTTACAACTCTTTTTCATTTGAAACGTGTTTTCGCGTTGTTCTTGAGGTACAATTTTGATAATACATTTTGATTTGACACCATTCAAAGGATCGACGCAACCGTCTTCTTTCTTTTTATTATTTTTTACGGTTGTCCGTTTACCGCAGCGTGCTCTAAAATGCTCGTATCGCTCTTTTATGTCGCAGTAAGTAAGACCGCTCTGCTTACCGAGCATTTTATTGACGAGCTCATGTAAATTATATATGTATCTCGAAAACGTTTCTCTATTTTTCATATTTTTAGATGTGAGCGGAAGTTGTTTGAAGTTCTTTACTAAATTAACTCTACAATACTTACAAGGTAACACATATTTCAAGTTCTTGACCCAGTTTTTGTAATTTTTTTTCTCCTCATTAGATGGATTTATTGGATAATTGAAACTTATCGCGTGAAGACTATGCCAAAGACTTGGTCCCCAAACAGCAGTTAACATTCCATCATTGCTTTTGTAGTCATCTTTTTGGAATACTTTTTTGGCCTTCATTGACATTATATTAATTTAAGATAGTTTTTTTAACGCAGAAAATTAATATAATTTTTTGAGCCGTTCTTTTATAATTTCTGAATATTCTTTCTTTGGGGCTGAAATGTTGATGCCATATTTGCTCAATATAATTTGCTTGTAATAATCGTTTGACATAGGTACAATTATATATTTTCCAGTTGAAGCATTTTTTACAATCATTTCGTAATGAAAAGAATTATATATTGTAAGTAGTATATATGAATATTGCTTATATCATTTTGTTGTTATTTATAGTGGTCGGTTTACTTATTATTTCATACATGGTCTATAATCATAGTGTAAACAAAAAGAAAGTGGATTTCATACCAAATAACGAATTTGAAAAAAAAGACAAAAATAAGGACGATGTGTTGTTGTTTTTCTATGCTGATTGGTGTCCATATTCTCAGAAGTCCAAAAAGATTTGGAATGAGATTTTGAAAGATATTACATTTGAGGGTTTTGGAATATCGTATGTGTCAGTAAATAGCGATGATAAAGACAAATCCTCAATATTAAATGAGTATAGTATCAAGGATTTTCCGTCTATTGTGCTAAAAAAAGGGGATAAAAAAATAATATTCGATGCAAATCTTTCTAAAGAGACGTTGATGAACTTCTTGACTACTGTTTATACTTCGTGACCGCATAAATCACATATTTTATAACTTTCATTATGATATTCGCAATATCTGGTGTATTTATGGTTACAATTTTGGATCTTTTCTTTGTTCTTTTTACTTATACTTTCTGATATATCGCGCAAAAGTTTGCGATACGGGGAGATTATTTTGTTATACTCTTGTATGATTTGTTTTTCTTTAACAATCAACTCTTCTACTGTAGCTGTGTTTTTGTTATCATCCAGCCAATGTTTTATTTCACTTATCTTGTCTCCCATTCTTTACTTGTAGGATGTTTAGTCTATCACTCATGGTACCATCCGATGTCAATCAATTTTATTTGAGAATGTTTCATCTTCATTCTCAAATTCACCCTCTTCTTTAATATCGACAGCAGATTTTATTTTGTTTATAATGACGTCTATTCTTGCGCTAGTCTGACAACATGTTGCATAAGTTTCTTTGAGCGAACGAAGACCGTTTATACTTTTTAATAGATATTCTTCGATCTCGATATCTTTTGACTGTTTCAGTTTAAGGGCAGAATTGACAACGAGGTTTATTTTTTTAATAGTTTCGTTACGATTGTCTTGTCTACGCCAGCGTCGAATGAATTCAGGGATTACACTTTCGTATTCTATATTTAAGTACGGCCCCCGTGATATTAGTTTTTGATTAACCTGAAGTTGTTCAAGTACTTTTAGGTTTACGAGTATTTCATCTAAATCCATACATTACTATGAGTTAAAAAAATATTTGTTTTGAACATAACGTTAAAGAACGAAATTAGTAAAAATATTTTTTTAAATTGGTTGACTTATTATATAATTAACATGAACAACGTCCCCAGGATAAACATTGAAGATTTGTATGAAACTCGTCAAAAGAATGATTTACAAAGAGTTGATACCTTTAACAAACTTCTTGAAAAAATTCATGAGAGGATAAAGGTTGCGTCGCGACAACGTATCAATAATGAATTTTGTTACTATGTAATGCCAGAAGTACTTATAGGGTGTCCGAATTATGACTTTGAACAATGTCTTTATTACATATTGTCTTGTCTTCAAAGTGATGGATTTCTTACAAAATATATACATCCAAATCTTATACTTATTTCTTGGAGACACGTAGTTCCTAAATACGTGCGCGATGAAATTAAAAAAAAAACAGGAAAAAAGGTTGATTTATATGGAAATGAGATGGTGGATGAAGACGTGACGAATATCGATGCACATAAAAAGGAAAACAAAATAACATTAACAAATAATGACACAAAAAAAAC
>Ga0228666_1000887_pt1 | contig 14460 bp, 12 predicted proteins | sample 80DmetaG_FD_182702 | JGI IMG/M metagenome (GOLD analysis project Ga0228666, IMG submission 182702) | Seawater microbial communities from Monterey Bay, California, United States - 80D | ecosystem: Environmental > Aquatic > Marine > Coastal | place: USA: California | collected 2016-10-11 | reverse complement strand
CCCTTAAATACTTCTTTTTGGTGACTGTAAAGGGGGGTCAATGCCCTGAGCAAATATTTTTCTGGATTTTTTGGAAAAACTCAAGTTTTTTAAAAAATAAATTTTCCGGAATTTACTCAAAAAATCAGTCTTTATACTTTAAGTAGTTTCTCCAAAATTTTGACCATCGCGAAGGTGTCTAACTCGCAGTACTCTAATAGTTGTCTTCTTGTTTCCTTAACATCACCCTTAAATGAACCATTTACCATAGAAAGAAAAGTATTGGAAGCTGTAATCACCTTCTTTGATTTCAAGGTCATTGTATGAAAGTTCTAGAACCAATACTGGTATATTATTCTGTTGTATTCGTAAAATACATATTGATTATAAGGACTTATTTTAATTGCTATTTTGGTGTTTCGCTTTCAGGTTTAACCATGGTTATTCTATTATAAATTATACCTAACAGTTAAAAAACCATAACGCGGTTGTACATAATACTCTGACGTGTTAGAAAAAACTTCGTTATAATTGTTTTGATTTATGGATTCGGTATTAAGAATGTTTTTAACACCTAATCGATATTCCCATTTACTGTCTTTTTTTCTAAAATAGAGATTTGCATTTAAAAAAGAATAAGAGTTTAATGTCTGCTGATCATCAGAATAGTTATTGAAGCTATAATCTGATGTAAAAGAGAAATCTTTTAAGATTACCATCTCTAACTTCGCAAAAGGCATGTCTGTATAAAAGGTGTTTTTAGTAACTGAATTTTTAAAATCGCTTATGGCACGTCGGTAACCAACTTCAAAATTTGGTCCTTTTTTAAAATTAGTCAAAACACTCGCTTTATAGCCCTGTGTTAATGATTCTGATTCGGTTATTTTATTGTCTACCACATTAAAATTATTGAGCCAAGACACATTAGCACTTAAGTTGACTTTGTATTTCCCAATGGTTTTATCCCAACGAAATACTCCGTTAAGGCTTTCATCTGTTAAGATTGAATTAATCGGTGTAGATACCGAATTTATGCCTTGATAGATAAGACTATTTTTAATTGGATCATTCATTTTTGTATATCTTAATGATGCCAATACATTCGTATAATTAAACAAACTAAAACTACTATAGTTTAAACTGAAAATATCGTATAGACCGTTTTTAATCTCCTTATTTCCTTGAAATAGAGAATTATAATTATTAAATACATAGCCTTGTACTACGCTATTAATGTCAGGGTATTCTACGGTTTTAAAATAGTTAAATCGTAAGCTTTCAGAGTCTTTAAATTGTAGATTAGCATAAAAATTTGGTAATAGTTTTGTTTGAGTATCTTCATATTTTTCTCCGAGCTGACTGTTATTAAAAGTGTAGCTATGAAGATTTACTCCAGGTGCAAATGTAATTTTTCCAGTAATAAATCTATATTCTGCACCTAAGTAGATATCTAAAAAGTTAGAAGTAACATCATTATTAAACTCGCCTTCAGAAAAGTCATTAATACTTTCATCATCCAAGGTTTGAAAAATTGAAGAATCAAAATTCTGTTTACTATTAGTACCCCCAACAACAAAGTTTAAATTACTTTTGTTATTTAGTACATTGTAATAATTCACTTTAGCATCAAACTTATTGGTATTTATTGTTTTATCTTGATTTAATCCGTAATCTTCTTGTGTGGTATTATAAGGGAATATCGTTGAAAATGGCAATGCAACTCCACTTGGATTTTCACCTAAGCCTATAAATGTTGCATTGTAAAAAGGGTTTTCTTTAGACCATAAATGTTGTATTTCGGCTGAAAAAATATTATTATCGTTTAATGTGTAATAAAGATTTATATTCTGATTTATAGAAAAAGGATTATCTTCTCTTAACTCATTTATGGAATTATTTGCAATTGGTATTGTTGATAGAACTCTACTACTTTCTTTTTGTTCAGATAGTTTTAAAAATACATCATAATCTAATTGAAAATTGTTGTAAGGTTTATAAGATGCACTTATTTTTCCTAGACCTAAATTATTATCTTGAATAGAACTTGTGGTAGCTTCCTCTGTCAGATTATCTAAAATATAATCTCTTGTTGTTATTTCTTCAATATCAGTTTTTGATCCAGAATAAATAAAAAAACCACTTAAGTCAAGGCTTTTACTTGGTGAATAACTAAAATTTACAGCTCCAAATTTAGTTTCAATTTCACTTGCCATGTTGTTTTCAAGTAATGAAAAGCCTAAATTATCTGAAGTTAAATTCAATGTAGTTCCAGTACTTCCAAGGTTTTTAAAACCTCCAGTAAATTTAAAATAATCACGGCGTGTAAAGGGGATTTCGCCAATATTATTAACATCTGTTATAATATTGATACTCTTTTCTGGACTGTAATAAAATAATTTAGGATGAACTAAATATCTTTCGTTAGGTCCACCACCAGCAGTAACATCACCAAACCAGAAATTCTTCTTTCCTTCTTTGAGTTTAATGTTAATGGCCATACTATCTTCATTATTCATTACTCCTTTTAGTTGTGATATTTCATTATAATTTTTAAGTACTTGTATTTTTTCTATAGCACTAGATGGAATATTTTCTACAGCCAGTTTAGAATCGCCATCAAAAAAATCTTTTCCTTCCACCATTACCTTTCTAACACGTTTGCCTTCAACCTCTATTTCTCCATTATCATTAATTTCTACTCCAGGTAATTTTTTTAGTACATCGCCTAATTTCTTTTCAGTTCCGTTCTTAAAAGAATCGGCATTATAGACTATGGTATCACCTATAACTTTAATAGGCATTTCATAACTTAAAACAATTTCATCCAATTGATTATTATCTTCATATAATGTAAAGTTTTTTTCAAAATCTATAGACGCTTCGGTTACTTCTATAGTTTTAGAGATGGTTTTATATCCTAAAAAACTAACATTTAAATTATACTTAGCATTTTTTTCAAGTGAAAGTTGATACCTCCCCTTACTGTTAGCTACCGAATATGAAGCTAATTTCTTTGTTAAACTGTTTATTGCCACCACATTAGCAGATTCTAAAGGCAAACCAATACTATCCTTTATATATCCTGAAACTTTCACTTCTTGTGAAAACACATTTGTGAAAAATAAAAAGTAAAATATATATAAGATTTTTTTCATTTGCTTTTTTTAGTTTCTTCTTCTAAAGCCACCTCTTCCTCTACGGAAATTTTCTCGTACTTCATTGGCCTTTTTCTTTAGAAGTTCATCATACTTTTTCTGGTTTATTTTTTTACCATTTTTAGGGGCATTAATAATTTCTTCTTTTTTATTCAATTCTATTTTTGAGCAAAGAATTGTCGTATTTCCTGCATTTACTTCTAGAATTAACCCCGGTAAACCATAATACATTGCAGGTCCTTGAGAAATAGGAACATCAAGGGTAAACCAAGCTGTTACTATTATCATTTCATCCCCAATTTTTCTTTCTTCTTTCGAGTCATCTGTTTGTTGCCCTCCTGGGCGAAAGTTTGTTGGTAACCCTCTATTTTTTAGGATAGCCGTAGCCTTAAAACAGGTATGCTTTCCAATTGTTTTTACCTCATCGGTTATTTTCCAATCTATAGTTTGAAGTGAATCTTGAATTAGGAATAGTTTTCCATAAATGTCTACTTGATTTTTGTAAGTATTGTCGTTAATATTCTTGTAAAGTTTGCCATTACTCCCTTGATTAAGTATCATTTTCATCATTCCCATTCGTTGTGCCATGATACCATTACCTTGGTCTTTTTCTAGCTTTTCTTCTTCAACATAAATAGAAGAATTCTTATTAAAAGAGAGTACAAAATTATTAGTAGACATACTATTGATACGCTCTTGTATCATTGCCTTTTGAGCCTCAGGAATTTGACGATTACCTAAGTTCATTTTTATCGTATTTTTTACAACATAATGGGCTTTACCGTTGGTGTTTTGTGCTGAAATAGCTATTGAAAATACCAATACGTATAGGGTCATTGTTTTTTTTAGATACTTCATTATTAATAATTTTGATTAAGAAAATATTACTTTAATTCTATAGGAATCCAAATGTTAATGTCAGATAACATCTCTTTTAATTGACTCAGATTTGTGCGATTTCCTTTCATACCACCCAACATACCTCCAGCACCTCTTAAGCCACCAGAAGGTCTTCCGCCCATAGATAATCTTTTAGTATTTCCATCAGGTCTTTTCATCCCTTCAATAGAAATTCCTATAGATTTAATATCAGATTGAGATTTTATATAAGAAAGTGGCACTTTCAATGTATAAGACAAGCCTTCAATAGATATTTTATGGTCTACAAAGATCCCATCATTGTTTAATTCTTTATTGATTATTCGCTCTTCTCCGTAATCGGTAATTTTAATATCAGTACCTAATGAAGACATCATTTTTTGTAGCATTTCTTGTCGATTTCCATTTTCTCGCATTTTTTTGATTTTTTCAATATCAAGCGCCTGTCTTCTTTTTGTTGGGTATTGTACAGATAAGTTCTTATTCTTTTTTCCTTCATTATCGAAGAAAATAGTTACACCATTTCGCAGCATCTTTAACTGTATTACTCTATCTTGAGTATTTACTGTTATATACATATGTGAGTTGTCTCTAGTAATAGTATACCCTAACTTATTATCCATATTAAGAACTGTACTTATTGATTGTTTGGTTTCGTCATTGAATTTTACAGGATATGTAGTTTGTTTACTACTGCCACAGGAAATCAGCAAAAAATTAATAATAATGCTTGATATAAATGTTGTTTTTGTACTCATCTTTATTCATTTTATTGAATGAACTACCCCGAGGCAGAGCCATCGAGGAATTCTTTTAGATTAAATTATTTATTGCTTGATCACTTCAAAGTAAACCTCCTGACTTGCAAATCCTGAAAAAATACCTAAACCATTATTTATGTTTGTATATGGCTCGTTTAAATCTCTTGAATCTTGACTTGATGTTTCATAGAGTAAGGCATATTCTTCATTGACGTGATAAATTGTAACCTTGTGCATACCATATTGCGTATAGTGTATCAAAGCTCTTAATTCTAAAATGTTCTGTTGGGTAGGTGAAGTTGTAAATTCAAAATTAATGCCCAAACCACCAAGAACATCCGTTGGGTCTATGGACTCAGGATTATCCTCTATATTTTCAATTACTAGATAATAGTAACTACCATTATTGTTGTTCCAAATGACATCAATAGTTTGCTGAAAAGATTCTCTAAAATCAATTAAATCTAGCAAAGAATTTATTTCAGGTATTTCGATTGACTCTTGCGATGTGGCCACCCCTTCTGGTTTGCTAGGTATGGTTGTTGTTGAAGATATTATTCTATCTTCATATTCAAAAGTTAGTTGATAGTTATCTCCAATATTTACAGACAAATCGTTACCATCATAAATATATCTTCCCGGTTGATCTGTTAGAGGTGAGAGCACAAAATCCTGACCATTCCCAGAAATTGTTACAATTGCATCACTTATATGCTCTGGCTCAATATTACTCCCAGTATTAAAGGGTACTGTTTTTTTTAGATATATATCATCAACAGATTCACCTTCATAAATAAAGGCTTCTACAACTGGTTCACTTTTCCCTGGGTCAAAATCCGGTACATCTTCACAAGATGAAATAATGATGATACATAATACAGCTAAAATTTTATTGAAAGTTTTCATTGTTATTTATTTTAAAATGTTACGTTAAAAAATAAGCTAGGTGTAAAACCTATATAATTGACATTTGTTTCTATCACCTCACTATCCACTACTTCAAACTCTTTATACCAAGTGTTGGTTCTGTTGTATAAGTTGAATAAGGATAAGCCCATACTACCTTTTCCAGATCCTAGATTAAATTTATAAGTAGCACTCAAATCTAGGCGGTGATATGGTTCAAGTCTAAGACCATTCTTTTCTCCTACGCTTACATATTCGGTTTCTGTTCCATCCAAAAGAGTGATCGTATAAATACCATTAGGTGATGTATAAGGTTTACCGCTCCCGTAAACCCAAGTTGCCCCTAAATCCCAACGACCTGCCTTGAGTACATTTACAAATTTAAATTCGTTGCGCTGATCGTTTAAAGAATAAAATGGATTGTTGTTTAAGCCTGGGAATGTGTGTACCACTTCGCTCAATGTATAACCCAACCAGCCCGTATATTTACCTACCTTTTTTTGGATTAAGAAATCAACACCTCTTGATATACCTGTCCCCTCAAAAAACAATTGATCGTTAGGGTCTGTCCCCAGTGCAGACTGAAAACGAAGTGAAAATTCCGTAAGCCCTGACATATCTTTTTCAAAATATTCAACATCAAATAACCAATCATCAATTTCATAGCTTGCACCAATAATTAAATGCTCTGCGAAACTTATTGGACTATTCTCTTCATTGGCCAAAAGCCAAAAATCTCTACTTCCTTGAGTTACGTCTTCACGAACAATCCTATTTACAAATTGATAATATCTTCCCCAAGCTCCTTTAAGTTTAATTTGGTCATTAAGTTGGTATGATGCCGAAAGGCGAGGTTCAAAATAGAGTTCTTCTGTTACATCAAAATGAGTAGCTCGAATACCACCAACTATATTTAATTTTTTGGTTGGACTCCATTTATCTTGTAAATAAACCGTACTTAATACCCCTTTATCTTTTTGATCCATTACGGTTATTGAATCGTTAAGGCTGTAGTTATAATCAACTTCATTCCTTGTTAATTGCCCACCAAATTCTAAGCTATGTTTTGAGTTTATTTTATACTCGTTGTGTATTCTTAGCGTATAATCTTTTAGATTGTTATCTTCTACCAAACCAGTTTTGTTAGTATTGGTTGAGTCAGCTAATTGTATGGTTACATCGTTTACCCTATTTCTCTTACTAAAGTAATTGGAATAAGCACCTACAACATTTGTGTACAGTTTGTCATTCCATTGTCTTGCCCATCGAACACTAGAACCCCAATTTCCCCAATTTAATAAATCTTCAATGTTAGCATTGATGGTTCTTTCTTCATCTGTATTCGATCCAAAAGTATTTTGGTTTTCCCTAGAACTATCTAAATTATCTTGACCATTATACATTGAAACTGAAATAATGTCTCTATCACTGGGTTTGTAACTGAACTTAGTATTTAAATCATAAAAATAAAATGAAGGTTGTGTCTGGTTTTGTTGAAATCCATTGAAATTAGGTAGATTATTACCATTGGTTGGCTCTGAATCGTTATACAAATCAAAAATACTATTGTACAATCCACTCTGAAGAATATCGGTATAAGACCTTCTACCCGCTATTAACAGATTTGCTTTATCTCCTATTGGAATCTCAACAGTTGCATTGGCACTCAGTAAGCTTAAACCTCCAGAAAAACTTAACTTATTGCTATTTCCTGTTTTACCAGTTAAGTCTATTACACTTGAAATTCTGCCACCATACTCGGCAGGAAACCCACCTTTAAATAACTGAATATCCTTTATAGCATCACTATTAAAAGCACTGAAAAAACCATAAAAATGATCAACGTGATATACCGTAAAACCGTCTAAAAGAACTAAATTTTGATCTGGCGTTCCACCACGAACATAAAGACCTGCAGAAGATTCATTTGTACCACTCACACCCGGAAGTAGTTGTAAGGCTCTAAAAATATCTTTTTCTCCCAAGTTTGGTATGGATGCCAACTTTTTGGGTGATAATGATATCTGACTTACATTTTTATTCATTTTGACAATTTGCTGTCTTGAACCGGTATTTATGACTACCTCATCTAGTTGGTTGTCATCAGGTTTCATCAGGATTGTTATTTTATTTTTTACCATTTCTGGTTTGAGAACTAGGGTTTCGATTTGATAACCTAAATATTGTACCTTTATCGTTGAAGTTTCTAAAGGCACATTGAATAGTGTAAAGAATCCATCTTCATTGGTTATTGTGCCGATATTTGTGTCTTTCACAAAAACATTAGCAAAAGGTAATGTCTCACCACTTTCTTTGTCTTTTACAACACCACTAATGGTGATCGGGTTCTTTTGAGATTTGTTTTCCAATAGATGTGAAGATGCATTACTCTTGAGGTAAATTGCATAACTCTTGGTTAATGAGGAATACAAAAACATTATAAAAAATAATACTAAAACTTTTCTGTCCATATTTTTGAATTTAGAGAACTATTGATCGTTTGGATCTGTCATGGAATTTTAAAGGATATACAGTTTGTTTACTATTGCCACAGGAAATCAGTAAAAAACTAAAAATACTTGATATGAATGTTATTTTTTAACTCCTCTTTATTCACATTTAATATTTACTGTCAAATGTATGAGTAACTTAAACCAGAGAAAAAAAAGATATACCTACAAAAAAAAAGTATCGACAAATAAGAAATATGTATCGATACTTTTTTAAAGTTTAAAAGAGATTTACACTCCAAGTATTTTTAAAACATCTTTTTTGTAGGTCTCTCCTATAGGAATGCGAATATCATTAATAACAACATAAGTTTTTTGTAAAGCCCTAATACAATCAATATTAATAATATAAGAACGGTGTGTTCGAATAAAATTTGATGGTAGTTTTTCTAAAATTGCTTTAAAACTCGATAGTGTTAACAAAGTTTTTGCTTGTTCTTTAAGATGAATTTTAATATAATCTTTCAGTCCTTCAATATATTCTATATCTTGTAGGTTAATCTTAATGTTTTCATATTCTGATTTTACAAAAATAAAGTCAATATTATTTTCTCCTGAAGAAGTTTTTACTTGTGGCGCAATAGTTTGTTTTAACTCATACTTTTCTTTGGCTCGAGAAACTGCTTTTAAAAAGCGTTGAAACGGAATAGGTTTAACTAAATAATCGGTTGCATTTAATTCAAAACCTTCTAAAGCATGTTGCGGATAAGCTGTTGTAAAAATAAATTGCGGAATATTCTCAACTGTTTTCACCAAATCTAATCCTGTTAAATTTGGCATTTCTATATCTAAAAAAACTAAATCTACTTGATGCTTATTCAATATTGTTATGGCATCTAGTGGATTATTACATTTTGAAACAATTTCCATCCCTCCTATTTGATTAACATAAGTTTCTAAAACATCAACTGCCAGTGGCTCATCATCTATAATTACGCACCTCATTTTATTCTAATTTTAATTTTAAATCAACCATAAATTTATTGTCCTTTTCCACTATGGTTAACCAATGCTTATCAGGATACAATAACTCCAAACGGTTTTTGGTATTTAGCATTCCTATACCAGAATTCTCCTTGTCTTTGGCAATACTTCCTATTATGTTAATACACTTAAATTGTAATTGATCCTCCTTTACGCTAATATCTATTTCGACCTCTGTATTACCTTTAAAATCTGTTCCATATTTAAAAGCGTTTTCGATATAGGATATAAATAATAAAGGTCTTATTTTTTGGGCTGAAATTACACCTCTTATGTTTGTTTTTATATATTTATTTTTAGCAATTCTAATACGTTGCAATTTGATGTAGTTTTCTATATATTGTAGTTCATCTTTCAGCAAAACTTTGTCATTATTTGCCTTGTAGAGCATATAACGCATCAATTCTGATAACATGATTACAGCGTCTGGTGCATCATTAGATTTTTTAACAGTAAGCGAATAAATACTATTTAAAGAGTTAAATAAAAAATGAGGGTTTAGTTGATTTTTAAGGGATTCTAATTCTGTTTTATTTTTTTGAACCTCAATTTCCGTTTTAATCCTATCGTTTTCTATCCATTGTTCGTATAATCTTATTATTGTTCCAATAATAATTATTACTGAATTGAAAAATATAATTATTATAAATTTTGAAGGCGGTTTATCTAACAGATTTCGACTATCATTAAATTCAAAAATAAATACATTTGAAATAACTAAATAGGCTATTATTAAAAGAACAACTACTGATAATAGATAAAGTATTTTTTTCTTCTTAAGTAATAAATACGGCACTAATAAAGTATAGTTAACATAGAAAATTACAGCTGTAAATGTAATTCTTAAACAAGCTTTGAGCGTAATTTCTTTAATTTCTGCATACACAAAAAACAGAACAATTGAATAAAGTATCGTCCATGTAAATATGTGAATGGAAAACTGTCTTTTATTTTTTATTATTTTTCCCAAATTTGATAATAGTTATTTTGTAAATCTACACAATTATTTTATCAGAGGTGTTGAGTTAGTTTTTACATAACGGTTTGAATATGGCTTGTGGCGGTTTCGAATCATTTTCATGTCCAACGAAACGAAAGCTGGCTAAGGACCAAAAACATTGCTGGCATCTGTTTACTCGCCATAAGCTATATGAGTTGTATTAAGCAGTTATCTTTTAATTAACTTGTAGGTTGTCTGATTGTTATTGTTTAGAATGGTCAAATAGTATATTCCTGATTTTGTTTCTGGTGTTTTTATACTTCCTGAACATTCTCCTTCAGTAATATTTCGACCTAAAAAGTCATAAATGATGAAGTATTCATCACCAAGTAGATTCTCAACAAAAATTTCATCTGAAAATGGATTCGGGTAAATTTTATACTCTTTTTCGAAAAGGTTCTCTTCAATACTTGTCAAAGTAGTGCAGGCACTAACATCAATTTCACTGTATAAATTTGGGTCTTGGTTTGGGTCTTCGACCGTGTTAGCCATCATTGAAATTTTAACAATTTCATCACTTGTAGAAAAACAAAGTTGGTGAAAGTTGTCGTTGTCATTTATATCTGCTATCGAAATAGGTATATGCGGTATTAGAACTCCAGAACTTTCAGAATAGCCAATATAGTATTGAAACAAGTCAGATTCTGTATCACCACTTATAAACGGTGTAATACCACCATTCCAAGCAACTTGAACCGTTTGTGTTCCTGAACTACATTCATTAAGATTGCCATCAATTCTTTGGGCAAAGAATAAACTTGGTCCATCAGCAAGCGGAATAACATTCGTGGTAATGCTTCCGTTTAGGTTTATGATTTCTGAACAAGCGGACTCTCCAGAAAAAGTATCAGTTGTAAATAAATCCCCTACAACTCTAACTTCAACAGGTGGATTGGTAACAGCGGTACCAAATTCACCTAACAGAAGCACAGTTCGATTTTCTCCGTTTTCATTTGCTGGTGCTAAAAAAGCACACATCGGTATGTGTATATTTCCAAGGCTATCTACAACTTCAAAATCAGATTCAGATAAACTGGATGCATCTAATGGGAATTCAAAATTAACAGGCATACCATCTATCAGGCTTCCTGGTTGATTACATAATAAACTTGTTAGTCCATTATCAAGTCCAAAAAAAGCCGACACAATAGTATCTTGTGATTTGGCATTTAAAAAAAAAGTTAAAATTGTTATTGCTGATAGCAGGATTTTTCTCCTCATATTTTTGTTTTTTTAATTGCTTGCAATTTTCAAATATATATGCTACCAGAATATTCTTAAAATATGATAGATGAACACGTGTAATTACTATACGAAAAAGGAATAATTATAGATATATCGCCCATATAAATAAATGTATCGAAAACTGTCTTCTATTTTTTATTATCTATCTCATATTTGATAGTATCCGTTTTTTTAATCTAAAAAATTGAACTTTGCATCTGAGAATATTATTATTTTATTTCAAACTAATACCAAACCTGTACTAAGTAATAATGATATAAACATAATACAATTAATAAAGCTCTTTTCTACTAAAAACTAAATCCTAAACCTAAATTAATTGTATAGCCCGTAAGACCTGAAACGGAACCAATATTGTTTTCAAAATTTGTAATTGAATATTGAAAATTACTGGTTAAAAATACAGTACGTCCCAATCTATAATTTGCACCCAAAGAAAAATTTAAATATTTACTTTTTTCTGTTTTTTCTTCAGGACTTATTGAATTGTTTCCAGTTGATATATTTATATTTCCAGAACCACCACCAGCTTTTGCCCTTAAAGAACCTATTACTAAATCTGTATATAAACTCCAACGATCTTTAGTGAAAGGGAGGTATTTTACACCTAACCCTATTTTAACAACCCCAGCTCCATTTCCTGTAACACTTATGTTAGAACCATTTATGTTTATATCTTTTTCCTTTTTAAGGGATAATCCAACGTTTAAAAATCCCCCAATTTTTTGAGAAAACATATATCCGACGTCGATATTCCATGCAGTTTTTAAATCAGAAAAATCTACGAGAGTTTCTTCATCAAAGGCTGTTCTTTGTTTTTTAGAAATGTTTTGATGGCCTAATTTTAATGTAACAAAAAAGGTGTTTTGCCATTGAGATAAAGATTTTAAAAGTTTATAATCTTCTCTTAACCTTTCAGCCTCACCAATAAATCTTATGGATTCATAAGGAGTTGAAGTTTCTAATTTTTGATTACTATTATTTTTCAGTGAAATAAAACTTCTGTCACAATTTAATAAATTGCTTTTTTGTGAAACTATAACTTGTGCCAAAAACTTGTTTAAATCGTCAAGAGACTCGCAACTAAATGGACTTGTATTCTGTTCGAAGTCTAAACTTATAGTATTTCTATTGAAAAAATCTTTTTTGTAATTTACTTCTATGAATTTTTTTAAAAAATCTAAATATTGTTTTTCATTCTTTAATTTTGGTAGTTTCAAATAATAATAAAGTAGATAATCTTTTTGCGCTAATTTATTTTTGGGAATTTTGATTGATTCAGAAGCTGATAAGAGATTTTCTTGATTATTAACTATTATGATCTTAGCATTAAGATTCGGTAGTATAGAGAAGCCATACTTAAAATTTACAGAAAGATAATAGGGCACTTCTTCAGAGCTAAAATCAAATACTCTTTTTTCTTGTCCATATGTAATTCCTGTTACATTTATAAATACAATCAATGGTATAATGAATTTCAAGAATGTATTATAAAGCATGTTACTTTTTAATTTTTATTGAATTTTTATTTTTGGAGTTTTATTTGAATTTTAACCCAATAGAAAAATAAGGCTCAGAAGCAGTGTTGAAATTATATACTTCGTTATTATTCATGTCTAATAAAAGGTATTCATTGTAAATATTATAACCGCCCTTTAAGATTACAGACGTCCTTTTATTTAATGCATAATTGTATTCTAGCCCTAACGATATTGCTCTATATGATGCCTTATCTGCTTTCATATTAGAGTTAATAAAAATCGGATCGCCTAAATTTGTGTAAAAGCCATTTACCCAAATTAAAGACTTTAAAGAATGCTTTTCACTGAAATTGTACTTTGCATGAGTATTTGGAAAACCTAATCCATATGAAAACTTATCATTAACCTTTTTTAGATAACTTATCATAGGCAAAATCCTTGGTTTGCCAATTAATGTTATATAATTAAGTCCAAAGACTAATCTCGATGGATTTTCTAATGTTCCACCTATTTTTACTGCATTTATTCCGCCTGTAAAAATAAAATCATCTGATTGAATTGAACTTCTTAAATTTGAAGAAAGTGAAGTTCCAACTTGTCCTATTAATGCCCATTTGTTAACTAATGGATATACATATCTTAAATTATAGTTTATGTTATATAAGTTTTCCAAATCTTGAGTTTCTATTTCGAAATTATCATGATAATTCATTTGGAAGTAATCCACTCCAACAGAATTAACCAAAACACCTTTTTTTAGTTTTAGTGGGGATGAGAATTTTGCAGATATTTTAGAAAAGTCAACACCGTCTTCTGATACTGGCGCTATTGCGTAATCTACAAATACCGCCCCTTCATCAAGTTGAGCAAATGCGTTGAAAGTCAATACAGATAAAAGGACTATAAATATTATTTTTTTGGACATAATTTCCAAAATTAGACGTTACCAAATCATTATTAAAATAATATATACGAACAACTGTAATTTCAATACGGAAAAGGAATAATTATAGATAAATAAAAAATTATCAATCTACTAAAAACACATACATGTGTATAGGTTAAAAATGAAATTATTTTTATATCCTTTTAATTTACCTACAAATAATAATTAAATAGGGATTAGTAACATAGGGATTAGTAACATAGGGATTAGTAACATAGGGATTAGTAACATAGGGATTAGTAACATAGGGATTAGTAACATAGGGATTAGTAACATAGGGAAGGAAGTAAAATTTTCTAATGGTTACTTCCCTTTTTGATCTTGATTCTTCATCTCGGATAGAATTCTCTCATCCCTTTTCAACCTAAGATTTTCCATTAGTGACTTTACTTGACTTTCTGTGAGGATTACAACTTTTTTCTTTGATTTCATTTGACTTGTTTACTTATAAATAGTCCATCGAAAGAAGAAATTGTGCTGCAACTTAGAATAATAGGGGGAGCAACATATAATGATAAAACGGTTATACTTTTATGGTGTAGCCGTTTTTTAATTAAAAGACTTCGGTCAAACACCCTCAAAGATTAAAAGATGATCTCCCAGTGAATATAAGA
>Ga0228666_1000884_pt1 | contig 14513 bp, 9 predicted proteins | sample 80DmetaG_FD_182702 | JGI IMG/M metagenome (GOLD analysis project Ga0228666, IMG submission 182702) | Seawater microbial communities from Monterey Bay, California, United States - 80D | ecosystem: Environmental > Aquatic > Marine > Coastal | place: USA: California | collected 2016-10-11 | reverse complement strand
AAAAGAATTTATAGGTGTCAAAGAATATATTGTAGACAAAGAAGATTTTATTCCGGGATTACAATATGGAATAAAATTAATGAAAGAAGGAGAAAGTATGAAGTTTATCATTCCATCTTTCAATGCTTACGGAGTTATTGGAGATGGTAATAAAATTGGAATTAATACTTCCTTAATAAGTAGAGTTACATTAATAAATATAAATAAATAAAAATGAGTAGTATTAGAAACATCTTAACAGTTTTAGTTATTGGAACATTATTTTCCTGTGATAACCAAATTAAAGAAGTGAAATCTTTAGAAACAGAGCTAGATTCAGTTAGTTATGCTGTGGGTTTAAGCATGTCCAGTCAATTAAAAAACGGTTTTGAAGACGTAAATAAAGAAATTTTAATTCAAGCGATAAGAAATGGTTTAGATTCTACCAATCTATTATTAGATTCTAAAGACATTCAAAAAACGATACAAACCTATTTTCAAAAAAAACAAGAAGAAAATAAGAAAAAAGAACTAGCTAAATTTGAAGTTTATAAAAAAGAAGGAATAGCTTTTTTAGAGGCAAACAAAACACAAGAAGGAGTAAAAACTACCAAAAGTGGATTACAATATAGTGTATTGAAAGAAGGTAAAGGTAAAAAGGCTAAAACTACCGACAGAGTTAAAGTACATTACCACGGAACAACAGTTGATGGAACAGTTTTTGACAGTTCTGTTGACAGGGGTACTCCATCAGAATTTGGTGTAACCCAAGTTATAAAAGGCTGGACTGAGGGCTTACAATTAATGAAAGTTGGCTCAAAATACAAATTCTTTATTCCACAAGAATTAGCATATGGTGCAAACCCTAGACCAGGAATAATTAAACCCTATATGGCTTTAATTTTTGAAGTTGAATTATTAGAAATCAAATAAATAAGAAAATGAAAAAAAGAAGTTTACAAATCTTAGTATTATTTACTCTAATCTTTGCTTCATGTAAAGATGAGTACAACAACTTTGAAGATGGAATTTATGCTAATATTGAGACGAATAAGGGTAAAATAATAGTTCAGTTATATCCTGAGGAAGTTCCTTTAACAGTTGCAAATTTTATAACATTAGCTGAGGGTACAAACCCAAAAGTTTCTGACACATTAAAAGGAAAAAAGTTTTATGATGGATTAACATTTCATCGTGTTATTAAAGATTTTATGATTCAAGGTGGAGATCCTATGGGAAATGGACAAGGTGGTCCGGGATATAAATTTTATGATGAATTTGATTCTAAATTGAGACATAGTAGTAAAGGGATGTTATCCATGGCAAATTCTGGGTTTAACACCAATGGTAGCCAGTTTTTTATTACATATAAGCCAACACCATGGTTAGATGCATACAACAATGATAATCAATTAAAGGATTGTAGCAATCCAAGAGTAGGATGTCACTCTGTTTTTGGTAAAGTTGTTAGTGATCTAAATATGCTTGATTCAATAGCCAATTCTGATATCATTGAAAAAATTACTATTGTAAAAAAAGGTGATGTTGCAAAAACATTTGATGCTGTAAAAGTTTTTGAGGAAGAAATTGCAAAAAGTGCGGAAAAAGAAACAGAGCGCCTAGCAGAATTAGAGAAATCTGAAAAAGCTAGATTAGAGAAATTTATTTCGGATCAGAAATTGTTTTATGAAAAAATGAATGTGAAAAAAGCAAAAAAACAAGATTCAGGTTTACAAATCTTAACCCTTAAGAGAGGTACTGGAAAAAGATTTAATTCCTCCGTAGAAGTTACTATGAATTACACCATGTATTTAGCTGATGGAAAGTTAATTCAATCTACTAAAGAAAGAGTTCCTTTTAAATTTACTTTAGACAAGAGACCTTTGATACCTGGAGTTAAAGAAGCAATCATGAAAATGAGAGTTGGAGGTAAAGCTAGATTATTTATTCCTTACTATTTAGGTTATGGTGAAGAAGGGGGTGGGCCTTTTCCTAAAAAAGCTGATCTAATATTTGAATTAGAATTACTAAAAGTAGGAAAGTAATTTGCTAGATCGTTTATTACAAATTGATACAGAATTACTCATTTTTCTTAATAATTTAGGAAGTGAACAATGGGACAACTTTTGGTTTTTTTTAACCAATCAATTTAGTTGGTCACCATTGTTTGCTTTTCTATTGTTTTTAATTTTTAAAAAGTTTGGTTGGAAAAATGGTGTTTTAATGCTTTTATTTCTTGTAGTTCTCATTACTTTCTCAGATCAGTTTACAAATTTGATCAAGAATACTTTTGAACGTTTAAGACCTTGTAATACAGAAGGTGTAATTCAACAAATTCGTCATTTTAATTATAAACCTAGTAGTTATAGTTTTTATTCCGGACATGCAGCTTCTTCAATGACTTTTAGTTTCTTTATAATCTTATTATTAAAGTCGTATTACAAACGCATATGGTTTTTAATGCTTTTCCCTCTTCTTTTTGGTTATAGCCGTATCTATTTAGGAGTTCATTATCCACTAGATATTACAGTTGGATATATCGCAGGTTTGTTTTTTGGTTATTTATTTTATCTTCTTCAGAAAAAATTTAAATTGACATCAAAATTTTCTAAAAAAATCACTGTCTAGTTTCCTTACCCTATTTTTTATTGTTGTAGTATAAGTATTTTGTACTGTGGTAATAGGATGTGATAAGACTGTCCATTTTAGATGCAACATTTGGAAATATATCAGTAACATCTTTTTGCTCTTCATCCGATAATTTATATAAACTAGTTGAATTATTATAGTTTGTTTTTGTAAAATAAAAATCATTTTGAATTAAACCAAGACCAGGCTCACCGTTGATTTTTAAATATAAAAAACCAAAAGAATCTGTTTTTAACGTGTCTAATGCATTAGATCCTAGAGTAAAATTGGTGTAGTCTGACTTAGCAATGGTAGCAAGTGTCGGAAATAAATCTGCTAGTTTAGCAGTATTGTTTATTTTTTGTGGTTTTAGAAATTTTGGTCCGTGAATAAATAAAGGTACGTGATGAACCTGTATGCCTAAGTCAAATTCTTTTTTAAATGCTTCAGTTGTATTCATGGAAGTATTATGGTCTCCAAAAAAAGCAAAAACAGTATTCTCATAATATCCAGACTCTTTTGCTCTTCTTAAAAACACATGCACATTAAAATCTAAATAACGCAATGCATTAAGTTGCGCCAGAGAAATAAACCCAGATTCTTTTAGTGTAACCTCATCAATATCTTTTTCAGTTAGGGGTTTAAATGCTTCTTTATTTTCAGGAACAGAAAAAGGCCTATGATTTGTAGCTGTTTGAACATAGGCCACAAAGGGTGCATTTGCAGTATGAAGATCTCTAAAAACCTTATCAGATTCTTTAAAAAGATCATAATCGTCTATACCCCAAACATCGGCTCTATCTTCTATAACGTAACTACCTTCCTCATAAATTTTTAAATCATTAATGTTGGATTGAAATACACCTCTAATATTTGCCCAATTAGCACTACCACCAAGAAAATATAATTTTTCATAACCATCAAACTGATCAAATATAATTTTTTGATCTATTGCTCTTAAGTTTCTAGATGCAGTCTTTTGATTGTCAACATCTGCTAGCCCAGTAATACTTGAAAAAACACTTGCAGCTGTTCCTGGCTTATGAACATAAAAATTCTCAAAATAAGTGCTTTTATTAATAATTGAATCTATGTAAGGGGTTGCTTTTGCAATATTTCCCTGACTTCCAAGACCAACGACTCCTACAGATTCTAACATTACAATAACAAGGTTAGGTTTTTTTTCATGTATGCTATCAAAAGTGATTTTTCTTTTAAATGATAAAGTATCTTTAGGAATGTTTAAATAGGATGCAATTACAGGAAAGTATGCCTTAGTAGTTTCAATATCAGCACCATCATTTCTAAAAGCAAAACTGTCGAAAAAGTTTAAAACAGGGTTTAATGAAAATTGATTTACGGTATTATTTTTCGAAAAAAAGGCTTCACTCCATCTCAAAGGATAATGAGTGATACTTCCATATACTCCAAAAGAAAGTAGCAAAAAAGTAAATAAAAAATAGATAAATTTTATTTTTTTAGATAAATAAGGCATTTTATTGGATACCATTTTATCAAATAACTTAAGACTTGTAAAACGTACTAATAGAAATAAAATAAGTAATCCAACACCTCCTTTAAAGATTGGATATGTTTCTATTAATAATTGTGCTGATATCTTAAAGTTAGATAAAAATCGTAATGAAGTAGCATCTAATCGGGTGAATAAATAACTGTAATATCCAATATCAGTTAGATAAAATATTGTTAGTATTAAATAAATAACAACATGATAAATTATAGAAATTTTTCTAAAAATTCTTTTCTTAAATAAAAAATAGTTTGCTGAAAGGATAAGGATAGAAAGCGGAAAGTAACTAAGAATAGCTAACTTCAAATCAAAACGAATACCATAACCGAAAGCTGTCATAATATCTTTTTGAGAAGCCGAATCAAAATCAGCAACATAAAAAAAGAATATAAGTCTAAAAATAAAGAGATATGCAAATAAAAACCCAACATTAATAAATATATATTTAATGTAATTAGGAAGTTTTTTTATCATAAAAATTTTTTTACAAATTTAAAAAAATGCTTTAATTAATCAATAATTTTGAAATTGTTTAGTGAGCTTACTTTCACTAAATCCATATTTGGACTAGTTTTAATACCAATGCCTACAATAGGATATTCTTGAATGTTATTTATTAATGAACTCTCTAATTCCAGCGTAAGATTTTGTTGACTTAAGGCTTTAATTGTTGAAGAATTTATCTTTGCAGGAATACTATATTTTTCGTTTCCTTTTTTATTCTGAAAAGCCACATGAACTTCTATGTCTTCTATATTAATATCAAATGAATATGGATTTTTAATCACAACATCATAAGATTTTTTCATAGTGGTATTAAACTCTATGGTAGTTGAATTTTTAAAGTTAATTTCAAGGTCAAATAATGGTTTATAATCCTTTAAGTAAGAGATGAAAATAGAATCTTTACCTGAGCTTTTCATTTTTATTTCAGAATACTCTTTTGATATTCTTGTGATGTAAGCAATTGAATCTGATGAAAAAATATCATTACCGGGAATAAAGCCATATTGGTTTTTTCGACCCAAATAATTCTTTTGATAATGTGATTTCTCTTTAGTATAAAACCAATAAATAGAAGCATTCTGAAAACTGTTAACAAATAGCTTTTCAGAGTTTTTAGTGAGTTTTTTAACCTTTAAAGTCCATTGCTTATTTCCGTGAAAGTCTAATTTAATAGGGATAATCCCTTCATTTGCTATAATAATTCTCACAAATAATATTATGGTAATATTCGTCAATGCTAAATAACAGAAAAGATTTAGGCTTTTTTTATGTTCTATTAAATAATTAAATGTAATTAAAATTAAGGGGAGCATAATTGGCGCAATCCATTGTGCTTGAACATGACCTCTAAAGGATGCTGCTAAAAAGAAAAAGAAAAATCCTAAAACAATAGAATTTAAGCCTCTATGAAAAATATCATTATTTTTAATTCCTTTAAAAAATGCTTTGTATATAATTATAAATGTAAACCCTAAAATAGCAATTGCATTTACAATATGCATTAGGGTATATTCAAATTTATAAGTAGCTACTGAAGCTCTTTCATATAAATGATACCTAATTGACGGAAAATCATTTATATATTGCCAATACATATGAGGCATATAAAAAATTAAAGCACCAAAGCAAGCTAACCAAATCTTATAATCTTTTACTAATTTCCAGTTAGATAAAAAGATAAAAAATATGACTAATATCCCTTGGTACTTACTATACATCATCCCAGTAATAGCAATAGATAAAATAAAATAAACAAGTGTATTTTTTTTGGTTAAATAAAGTTTATAAGCCCAAAGGAATAGTGAAAAAAAGAATAATAAGGGCGTGTCAGGTGTTGTAATAAAACCATATACATTTAATAAGGCAGTTGAGAGAAATAACAATAAAAATAGCCAAGAGTATTTATTTTTTGAAGGATGATCAATTGTAACCCAGACCAAATACATCATCAAACTGAAAGATATTGCGGAAAAAAAACGAACACCGAGTTCTTCAGTAAATAAAAAATCACTGATAGTTACCCAAACAGCAACCAAAGGAGGGTGATCAAAAAACCCCCAATTCATATATTGACTATAGACCCAATAGTAGGCTTCATCTGGCAATAACTCCGTATAACTACCCTGAATAATATTTAAAATACTCAATAGAATTATAGTTACAGGCAAAAGAAATTTATGTTGTTTAAGTTTCTCCATGATATGTCTTTAATAATTTTGAAGCGGCATTGAAGGGAGTAGTCTTACCATTCTTTAAAAGTTCAATTTCTTGTTGTAAATCAATAGAAATTTTATTGTTTTTAAAAAACGAATTATATAAGCTTTCTTCTATTGTAGTTTTTAACCAAAAAGTATTCTGATTATTTCTTTTAGTATTGAAAAAGCCTTGCTTTTTTGTTAAACAGATATATTGATCTATCATGTTTGAAATAATATCTATACCAATATTTTTTAGTGCACTTGCAGAAAGAACTTTTGGTTTCCAACCACTTTCCTTAGGAGGGTATAATTGTAGTGCTCGACTAAACTCTATTTTTGCAATGTGGGTATTTTTAATATTCTCACCATCAGATTTATTTATAACAATAGCGTCTGCCATTTCAATTATGCCTCTTTTTATCCCTTGTAATTCGTCTCCAGCACCAGCAATCTTTAGTAGTAAGAAAAAGTCAACCATAGAATGAACCATGGTTTCACTTTGTCCAACACCCACTGTTTCAATAATAATGGTGTCAAAACCAGCAGCTTCGCAAAGAATAATACTTTCTCTTGTTTTTCGAGCAACCCCCCCTAAAGAAGAACCAGATGGAGAAGGTCTTATGTAAGCATTTTTATCATTAACCAATTCTTCCATTCTAGTTTTATCACCTAAAATACTTCCTTTATTTAGTGAGCTACTGGGGTCAACCGCTAATACAGCTACTTTTTTATGATTACTTGTTAAATACTTTCCTAACACCTCTATAAAAGTACTTTTTCCAACACCAGGAACACCAGTTATTCCGATTCTTACAGATTTATTTGCGAAAGGGAGACATTGTTCTAATATGATATTTGCTTTTTTTTGATGTTTTTTATTGGTACTTTCTATTAAAGTAATGGCTCTACTGAGATAACTAACGTTTCCTGCTAAAATTTCTTTAACAAATTTTTTTATTGATGGGCTCTTACTTCTGTTTGATTTAATAATGTTTGCTGAAGTTATACTGGTAGTTTTCAAATTAGAGCTCCCCTCTTTTTGTAGTGATTTAGAAGATTGTTTTTTAGTCATAATAGATGACATAATTTTAAAAAGTAAATTTATAAATAAAATTGATGCAAAAGACATCAATTTAAAAAAGCGACTTTTATTTTAATTAAAACAATACACTTTTAAGTAAAAAAAGAAATTACATCCTAATTTCTTGATCACTTGAATTTCTATATTCTTTATAAAGTGCCTATCTTTAACCCTTAAATTATACCTTACATGAAACTCTATAAAGAGAATCAATTAAAAATATATAACTCGCTTTCTAAAACTAAAGAAGCTTTTAAACCTGTTCACGATGGACATATAGGTATGTATGTCTGTGGCCCAACAGTTTACAGTAATGCACATCTTGGAAATTTAAGGACTTTTATGTTTTTCGATGTCGCTTTTCGTTACTTTTTACATTTAGGCTATAAAGTAAGATATGTCAGAAACATTACCGATGCTGGTCATTTAGAGAATGATGCTGATGATGGGGAAGATAGAATTGCAAAAAAGGCACGTCTAGAAGAAATTGAACCTATGGAAGTTGTTCAACGTTACACTGTTGATTTTCATGATGTTTTAAAAAAATATAATTTTCTTCCTCCAAGTATAGAACCTACAGCCACAGGTCATATTGTAGAACAAATAGAAATGATAAAAGATATCTTAGATAAGGGACTAGGATATGAAGTTAACGGGTCAGTATACTTTGATGTAATAGCTTATAATAAAAGCAATAATTATGGTATTTTATCAGGAAGAAAGATAGAGGATGCGATTCACAATACTAGAATATTAGATGGTCAATCTGACAAAAGAAATCCACAAGATTTTGCATTGTGGAAAAAAGCTGATGATCGTCACATTATGCGATGGCCTTCTCCTTGGTCAGAGGGTTTCCCTGGATGGCATTTAGAATGTTCTGTTATGAGTTCTAAATATTTAGGAGACAAGTTTGACATTCATGGTGGTGGGTTAGATTTAAAATTTCCACATCATGAGTGTGAAATTGCACAATCTAAAACCTGTTCTGGTCATGATCCAGTTAATTATTGGATGCATACTAATATGCTATTATTAAATGGTCAAAAGATGGCAAAATCTACTGGTAATTATATTTTGCCTGATGAAATTTTAACAGGAGAAAATAAGATTTTAAGTAAAGCATTTTCATCAAGTGTTGTTCGTTTTTTTAATATGCAAGCCAATTATAGAAGTATTTTGGATTTTTCTAGTGATGCATTAGAGGCTTCAGAAAAAGGATATTTAAAATTGATGGAGGCTATTACTAGTTTAGCAAGTTTATCAACACAAAAATCCTCTTCAGTAAATATTCATCAATGGAAACAAAAGTGTTATGCTGCTATGAATGATGATTTTAATACGCCTGTACTAATATCTCATATTTTTGAAGGAGTTAAGTTCATCAATCAGATTAAAGAAGGGAAAGCATCAATTACTTCAAATGATCTTGTAGATTTTGTTACTACAATGAATGCTTTCGTTTTTGACGTCCTTGGTTTACTTAATGATGTAAAAGATCAAGCTTCAGAGAAAATTGATGGTGTAGTATCATTATTAATAAAGTTAAGAAAAGAAGCCAGAGAAAATAAAGATTGGGATTTATCTGATCAAATTAGAGACGAATTATTAGCTATTGGAATTCAACTAAAAGATGGGAGAGAGGGAACAACCTATTCAATAAGTTGATTTAAGTAATTAAAAAAAATAAAAAAATTAATCTTTGAAATTAAGAAGTATATTTATTTATCCATTTGTGATATTAGTCAGATTTTATCAACTTGCTATTTCACCGTACACACCCTCTACGTGTAGATATGAGCCTAGTTGTTCACAATATACAATCGAAGCCCTTAAAAAAAGAGGACTATTTGTTGGCCTTTGGCTATCCATAAAGCGTATTTTTAGTTGTCATCCATGGGGGGGGAGCGGTTACGACCCCGTTCCAAAAAAATAATAAATAATAATTTCTAAAATATTTTAGAAATAAATAAATAAAATTAAATATGAATTTTTTATCAATTACTTGGGATCCTTCTTTAGGAATAGATTTAGGTTTTTTTACTATACGTTGGTATAGTCTAATGTTTGTTGCAGCCTTTATTATAGGCCTTCGTTTAATGAAGAAAATTTATATAGAGGAGAAAATAAATTTAGAAAAACTAGATACACTTTTCATGTATACTTTCATAGCTATGCTAGTAGGAATGAGATTTGGTGAGGTGTTTTTTTACTCTTGGGATTATTATAAAAATAATCTTCTTGAAATTATTTTGCCAATTAAACGAGCAGCAGGAGAGACGGCTATATTTGGTTTAATAGAAGGATGGAAATTTACAGGATATACAGGTTTTGCCAGCCATGGTGCAGCTATAGCTATAATTTTATCGATGTATTGGTATAGTAGAAAACATCTAAACAAATCATTACTTTTTATTTTAGATAGATTGTCAATTGTTTGTGCTTTAGGTGCAGCTTTTGTTAGAATTGGAAATTTTTTTAATTCAGAAATTTATGGAAAACCAACTGGGTCTAACTTAGGTATTATCTTTAAAAACTCAGATGCTGAAATGTTACCTAGACACCCTACACAACTTTATGAAGCATTGTGTTATTTGTTTTTGTTTTTTATTTTATGGAAATTTTATTGGAAAACAAATAAAAAGGAAAAGACAGGGTTTTTATTTGGTCTGTTTATGATAGGTTTATGGTCTGCTAGATTTTTTATTGAATTTTTTAAAGAAGCTCAAGTAGACGGGAGAGAAGATTGGATATTTAGTTTAAATACGGGTCAAGTTTTAAGTATCCCATTAATTTTAATAGGCCTTTGGTTAGTATTGCGAAGGCCTAAGACTAGTCTGTAACCCCAAGTTTAAAAAACAATAAAAAAACCACGATGCATATCGTGGTTTTTTTATTGTTTCCGGGTGTTATACTACCCTTTTATTTTGTTTTTGAATTTATTAAACTTAGAATCTTGTTGTATTGGAAAACTGTTGTTAGACGTATCTACATCTGCAGTTTCTAAATCAGGATCTATGGTGATACTCATAATTTCTTTATCTGACTTTATTACCTTAGTAATCTCTTTGTCATTGTATCTCCATATTTGAGCTGGATAAACTTTTCTTTCTTTTGTGCCATCTTTGTAAGTATACTCAGCAATAATTGGCATTACTAATCCACCAGGTTTGTTGAATGTAATTTCATAAAAAAAGTTTGAATCTGCTTTTTTTACATTCTCTGAGGAAAAGGTTAATCCCTCTGAAGTATCTTCAATAAAATTTACTTCTTTATCAGCATCTTGTTTAATAAACTTTTTAACACCTTTAATTCCTATATCAGTTACATCTGTTGAATAAAACCAACCTCTCCAAAACCAATCTAAGTCCATCGCAGAGGCGTCTTCCATAGTTCTAAAGAAATCTGCAGGAGTAGGATGCTTGAACATCCATCTTTGTGAATAGGTTCTAAATGCATGGTCAAATAATTCAGGTCCCATAATGGTTTCACGAAGTATCCAAAGTGCTGTAGCAGGCTTACCATAGGCATTATTTCCAAAGCTATATACATTATCTCCCTTAGACATAATAGGTGCAATTTTAGATTGATTACCATCCATGTATGGCACGATGTTTTTAGGTAAGCCCCTTCTTAGTGGAAAGTTCGGGTCATAATCTAATTCAGCCAACATTTCAACATATGAATTTAATCCTTCATCCATCCATGTCCATTGACGTTCGTCAGAGTTTACAATCATAGGAAAGAAATTATGACCAACTTCATGAATAGTTACTTTAATCATTAAGTATTTCATTCGGTCAGAATAACCACCGTCAGGTAAATCAGGTCTCCCTGGATTAAAGGCCATTTGTGGATATTCCATTCCCATTTGTCCATCAACAGAAACAGCTTTGTGATAAGGATAGTCAAATGTATATTTTGAATAGGTTTTTAAAGTTTGAGCAGTAGCTAGAGTGGAGTGGTCTCCATATAATGGATTAGCTTCTTTTGAATACAAAGAATATGCCATTACTGATCTTCCGTTTATATCAACAGCCATACCATCCCATATGAATTTTCTGGAAGTTGCAAAAGCATAATCACGAACATTTTCTGCATAATATCTCCAAGTTTTGGTTTTCTTTGATCGATTTTTTTCAGCAGATATTGCCTCTTCTTGTGTATGAATTAATATAGGTTTATCATAAGTGCTTTTTGCTTCAAGTAAGCGTTTTTGTTGTTTTTTTGTTAGTACTTCTTTTTCGTTTTTAAGAACACCTGTAGCTTGCATTATGTGATCAGATGGTACTGTGATATCTACAGTAAAGTCACCAAATTCTAAAGCAAATTCGCTTCGACCCCAAAATTGATCGTTTTGCCAACCCTCTACATTATCATAGACACATAATCTTGGGTAAAATTGAGCAATAACATAGTTATTATTTCCATCCTCAGTAAAATGTTCATACCCAGATCTTCCTCTATTTATTCTATGATTATTTATGTTGTACCACCAAGATATCTTAAATTCAAACTTCTCTCCTGATGCTAACGGCTTTTCTAAATTAATACGCATCATAGTTTGATTTATTGTATGTGATAAATCACTACCATCGAGGTTTTTTACACTCATGATATTGAATCCTCCGTCAAAAGGTTCACTAAACATTGCATTGTACCAACGTTTGTTTAATTTTTCAGGGATTTTATTACTTGGGGTAATATCTGGAGTTTTAGTGTCTTTAGCTCTAACATTTTGATCTAATTGTACCCACAAGTATTTTAATGTATCATCAGAATTATTGTGATAGGTTATGGTTTCGTTACCAGTAATTTTTTGGTTATCATCATCAAGGACAATACTCATGACATAATCTACTTTCTGTTGGCTATAATTTAAACCAGGGGCACCAGAGGCTGTTCGTTGACTATTAGGTGTTGCTAATACATCTTTAAGCTGTCTAAACTTATTTTGATTAACATGACCCTTTTGAGTTTTTGTTGTTCTTTCTTGAGCTTGTATCATAGGAGATAAAAACAATATTGAAAGTATAAGGGTTGTTATTTTATTCATAATTAAAATTTAAGTTGTTAAATGTTATAATATTTATCCTTTTAATTTTTTTCTAAATTTATTAAATTTAGAATTGTCTTTCTTTGGCCAACTATTATTAGAGGTGTCAATATCTGCTGTTTCCAAATCGGGATCTATAGTGATTTTTTTTATCTCCTTTGTAGTTTTGAAAACTTTTGAAACCTCTTTGTCATTATATCTCCATATTTGTGCTGGAAAATTATGACGTTCTTTCGTTCCGTCTTTATATTCCAACTCTACTATAATTGGCATCACCAAGCCCCCTGGTTTTTCAAAAGTTACCTCGTAAAAGTAATTTGGAATCTCTTTCAGCAACGATTTTTCTTTATCTGACATTGAAGCTATATGGTCTTTAATTAAAGGTATTTCTGATGCAATTAGACTAGTGTTAACTTCGCCCTTTTGTTCTTCTTTAAAATACACAAGTTTTCCTTCATAATCGGCTAGATCCATACTGTATCTTTTTGCCATTTTTTTAGCTTTTTCTGTAGGTTGATCAGTCAGGTAGAATTTTTTAACTTCTTTTAAAGCTATATCATTGTAATCTGTAGTATAAAACCAACCTCTCCAAAACCAATCTAAGTCCATAGCTGAAGCATCTTCCATGGTTCTGAAAAAATCTGCAGGGCTAGGGTGCTTAAACATCCATCTTTGAGAGTATGTTCTAAATGCGTAATCAAATAACTCTGGTCCCATTATCGTTTGCCTAAGCATATAAAGCCCAGCAGCAGGTTTAGTGTAAGCATTTGGACCAAAATTTTTAACATAATCTCCCTGTGACATTATTGGTGAAAGATTATTTTGATTTATGCTCATATAACCCACGATATCTTTGGGGAGATTGCCGGTATAAAAATTTGGATCATAATCTAATTCAGCTAATATTTCAACAAATGAATTAATACCCTCATCCATCCAAGTCCATTGGCGTTCATCAGAATTAACAATCATCGGAAAAAAATTATGACCTACTTCATGGGTAATAACACCAATCATTCCTCTCTTAGTTCTTTCAGAGTATGTACCATCTGGATTAGGTCGTCCATAATTAAAACAAATCATTGGATATTCCATACCTTGTCTATCTGCGTGAACAGATATAGCTTTACTATACGGGTAATCAAAAGTCATTTTTGAGTATTCCTCTAGGGTATTAGCTACGACTCTGGTAGAATGTTCTTCCCAAAGTGGATTACCTTCTTTTGGATACAATGAAACAGCCATTACAGTTTTACCATTTATATTTACAGCCATGGCATCCCAAATATATTTTCTTGAAGAAGCAAATGCAAAATCACGAACGTTTTTAGCATTAAAATGCCATGTTTTAGTTTTTTTAGACCTTTCTTTTTCAGCCAATTCAGCTTCATCTTGAGTTACAATAAAAACAGGATCTTTGAATGATGTTCTAGCTTTGTTAAAACGTTTTAATTGTTCTTTTGTTAGTACTTTCTTCTCATTTAATAATTCACCTGTAGCATCAAGAATATGATCTGCTGGAACTGTTATTTTCACATCATAATCTCCAAATTCTAATGCCCATTCACTTCTTCCCCAGAATTGCATATTTTGCCAACCTTCCACATTATCATAAACAGCTAATCTTGGAAAAAATTGAGCAATAGTGTAATTTTTATTTCCATCTTCAAATAATTCAAATCCAGATCTTCCTCCGTCTGTAACTGAATTATTAATTAAATAATTCCATTTAATATTAAACTGAAAAGTTCCACCAGGAGTAAGGGGTTGAGGTAAATTAATTCTCATCATAGTCCTATTTATAGTATAAGAAAGCTCATTACCATTTATATTTTTCACTTCTTCAATTTTGAATCCAAAATCTGCAGGTTTTAAAATATTATTTTTTGTAAATGTTTTTGGTCCATTGTAAGGATTATTCCCTAATTTTTCTGAGTTTACTAATGGTGTTTTAGAGTCTGGTGATCTCATATTTTGATCTAATTGAACCCATAAATACTCTAAATAATCTTTAGAATTATTTTTGTAAGTAAT
>Ga0228666_1000877_pt1 | contig 14614 bp, 27 predicted proteins | sample 80DmetaG_FD_182702 | JGI IMG/M metagenome (GOLD analysis project Ga0228666, IMG submission 182702) | Seawater microbial communities from Monterey Bay, California, United States - 80D | ecosystem: Environmental > Aquatic > Marine > Coastal | place: USA: California | collected 2016-10-11 | reverse complement strand
AGATGCAGCTAAAGGTTTGGAAAACGTAAGAACAGAAAATCTGGCTTTACCAATTCTAAAACTTTTACAAAACGGATCTGGAGAAGCTCAGAAGCGTAATCAAAATTACGTTGAAGGCGCTGAACCAGGGATGTTCCTAAACACCGTAACTAAAAAATGTTACAATGGTGCTGAAGGAATAGAGGTTGTACCTTGCTATTACAAACTTGAGTTTCAAGAATGGGCAGACTTTGGTACAGGTTCAGGAAGACCAGAAAATATTTTTGGTCACGATTCTGATATTTTATCTAAAACAACTAAAGATACTGGAGGTAAAGATCGTCTTGAAAACGGTAATTACATTCTAACAGTTGGTCAACATTTTGTTTTAATTGTTGATGGTGAAAATACAGAACCTGCATTAATCTCTATGAGTTCTTCTCAAGGTAAAGTGAGTAGAAAATGGAATTCAATGATGGCTTCAATTACACTTGAAGGCAAAAATGGTCCTTTCACTCCTGCTACTTACAGTCATAAATATGTCCTGTCTTCTGTACTTAACAGTGGAAAAGGTAATCAATGGTATGGCTTTAATGTTGTAAAAGGAGTTGTTATTGATAACGCATCACTCTACGAAAGAGCGAAAAAGTTTCACAACTCATTCGCCGGCAAATAGTGTGAATAGTGGGCGCTTAGGGGAGACTCAAAGCGCCCATACAATGACAGACAGGACAGGACATGACAGACATATTAAAAAAATTTAAAAGTATATTTGAAGGTTTAGACATAGCTCGTGGTGAAACTCGTAAGACAGGTGAGGTATCTGCAAAAGGTAAAAGTATTACTAGGTCTAAAACAATTACAGAACCGCCTACAGATAAACTGTGGGAAGATCATTTAAAAGGTACAGAACCTGCATTAGGTATAATTCCAATAAGAAGAGACAATACTTGTATATGGGGATGCATTGATTGGGATGTGTATCCTTTAGATCACAAAGAAATAGTAAATGATTTAAAAAAGAAAAAAATACCACTAACAGTATTTAGATCAAAATCTGGTGGTGCACATTTATTTTTATTTACAAAAGAACCTGTCCCTGCAGTTATGATGAGAGATAAGTTAAAAACATATGCTTCAGCCATTGGTCATGCAAGAGCAGAGATATTTCCAAAACAAGAAAAGATAAATATTGATCGTGGTGATGTAGGTAGTTTTTTAAACTTACCTTATCACAATTTAGAAAATACAGTTAGATATGCTTTCAATAATGATGGTGAACCAATATTAGATATCGAAAAGTTTTTTGAACACTATAAAAAAAATGTTTTAAGTGTAGATCAGTTTAATAATTTAAAATTAAAAGAAACAGAAGAAGATGACTTTCTTGAAATGCCTCCATGCTTGGTTACGCTTTTATCTGAAGGTGTTGGTGAGGGAATGAGAAATGAAACTATGTATAACGTAGGAGTGTACGTAAAGAAAAGATTTTCTGAAGACGATCTTTGGAAAAAGAAAATGAATCATTACAATTTAAAATATTTTAAACCACCTATAAATGCATCAGAACTTGTTAAGACTCAAGAGTCATTAGATAACAAAGATTATTTTTATAAATGTAAGGATGAACCTTTAGTATCTTTTTGTAATTCTAAACTGTGTGTAACAAAAAAATATGGTGTAGGTGATGACGATGCACCAGTACAAACTATATCTGCAATCAGGAAATATAACTCAGACCCACCATTATTCTTTTGTGATATTGATGGACAAACAGTGATGGTTGAAACTGCAGTTCTTCATGAGCCAGATAAATTTTCAATGGCATGCTTAGAACAAATTAATAGACCACAAATGCCTATGTCTAAAATTATATGGCGTAAGATGTTAATAAAACTCTTACAGGAAAAACAAGAAACAGATCTTAAAGCTACTGAAGATTTAAAAATAGATAATCAGTTGAAAGAATACATGGAAGACTTTGTAAATAAAGTTAAAGGTAAAGATATAAATGACATTCAAAGAGGTGTTGCGTACAGTGATGATAACTATAGTTATTTTAAAATGAAAGATTTTTGGAAACATTTAATAAAAAATAAATGGCCAGATAAAAGATATCCAAAACATGTAGTAGTACAAAAACTACAGACTCAATTAAAGATTGAAGAGGATTATCCAAAAATAAACGGTAAAACAGTGCGTTGCTTTAAGATGTTAAAGATTGTATCTGTTGAACCAGAGAAAGCAAAATATGAAAGTCAGGAACCATCATGGAAAAGAAAAATAGAACAGTAATACCTGGACCACCGGGAACCGGTAAAACATATAGATTATTAAATCATTATATGGCCAAAGAAATAAAAGAAAATAAAACTGATCCTAAAAAAATTTGTTACATTACTTTTAGTAAAGCAGCTGCAGAAGAAGCAACTGAAAGATTTGAAGAATTATTTCCTAAAGAAAAACTTGGATACATAGGCACTATGCATGCATTAGGGGTAAGAGAATTAAATATAGATGTAAGTGCAAAATTATTAAGAGGTAATAGTCAATGGAATCAATTTAAACTTTATGAGCCAATGGCAGCTAGGTTAAATACTGATATGAGTATTGATTCAATTACTGGTAAAACTAGATTTAAAGACCCTATACTAACTACGAGAGACTATGCAAAAAATAAAAAAATATCTTTGAATGAAGCTGCAATACAAAAAGGTATGGCAGGTTGGTCAGATATACACATCGCAGAAAAAATAGATGGTGCACTAACGCAATATAAAAAAGACACGGGAGTCATAGAATTTTATGACATGATAGGTTTGTTTACGGATAAAATAAAAACTAAAGATAGTTTTTATGATGTTATATTTTTAGATGAAGCTCAAGACTTGAACGCATTACAATGGGATATGTTTTTTGAATTAGAAAAACTAAGTAATAGGTCCTTTATTGCTGGTGATGATGATCAAACTATCTACGGTTTTCAAGGTGCAGATGCATCTACATTTATAAACCTAGAGGGAACTATAGATGAACAAGTAAAGTCGAGACGAGTACCGAGAAGCGTGCATCGAGTAGCTTTAAATATATTAGATAGACTCAACGAACGTAGGACAAAGAATTGGGAAGCGAGAGACGAGGAAGGTGAGGTCAATTATGAAACATCACTAGAAAACATAGACTTTTCAAAAGGTAAGTGGATGATACTTGGTAGAACCAATAAGCTTTGTGAGAAGGCAAGAGATCATTTGTATATGAAGGGTTTAAGATATGAATTTACAGGTGATAAATATTTAGATAAAAATTCTATGTTAGCATTTACTACCTGGAAAAGATTAAATAATGGTGCAAGTATTGATTCAAAAGATGTCAAAGTAATGTATTCTTTTTTAAAAGTAAAACTAGGTCATATACAAAGAGGGTTTGCTAGTGGTAAAACTTTAGATTCTGTTTTTTCTGTGACGTTAGAAGAACTAAAGAAAGATCATGGTTTACTTGTTGAAGGTAGTTGGGAACATCTTGACTTTGATGAAGATACAAAAGTTTTCATGAAACATTTAATACAAAACAATTATGATCTTATGAAAGAAGCTGAAATAAAGATAATGACCTTACATGGATCAAAGGGAAAAGAATGTGAAAACGTAGTTTTATTTACAGATTTTGGTGCGGATGAATATCAAAGTAATTTTATTGAAGGTGAGTTTGAAAAGTCACCAGACAATGAACATAGATTATTTTTTGTTGGAGTTACCAGAGCTAAACAAAAACTTTATTTACTACAATCAGAGGAGGGTACAGGGTATGTCATATAAATCATTAGACAAACAAGTTCAGGGGAATCACTATCAAGATTTCAAGATTCAACCAGCAGAGTTTGTAAACCAAAACAAGTTGCTTTTTGCAGAAGGCAACGCTATAAAATATATCTGTAGGCATTCTAGGAAAGGAAAACATTACGACATTAAAAAGGCAATACATTATTTAGAAATGATTCTAGAAAGGGATTATGGAGAATTTATTTAACGAAGAGATGTGGAATTCACCGGACGAGTTTAAAGATTTAAGTAGTTATAAATATATAGCAATTGACTTAGAGACAAGGGATCCAAACCTAAAAAAGATGGGGTCAGGTTCTGTACGAGGTGATGGAGAAATTATTGGTGTTGCTGTTGCAGTAGATGGTTGGTCTGGATATTATTCTTTTGGTCATGAGCAAGGTAATTTTTTTGCAAAAGAATCTGTAATGAAATGGGTTAAAAGTATTTGTGCACTACCTTGTCCTAAAATATTTCATAACGCAATGTATGACGTATGTTGGTTAAGAGCGTATGGTGTAAAGATAAACGGAATCATTGTAGATACAATGATGATGGCAGCTGTGTTAGATGAAAACAGGTTGTATTACTCATTGAATTCATTATCTTTTATAGAGCTAGGTAAAGTTAAAAATGAAAAAGCCTTACAAGATGCAGCAGACAAAGCTGGCATAGATGCAAAGTCTGAAATGTATAAGCTTCCCGCATCAATGGTTGGAGCATATGCTGAAGCAGATGCTGAACTAACCTTACAACTATTTAAAAAATTTTCAGGGCAAATAAGAGATCAAAACTTACAGAGGATATTTAACTTGGAGACAAGTTTATTTCCTATGTTGGTAGATATGAAATTTAAGGGCGTTCGAGTAGACGTCGATAAAGCGCTTCGACTGAAACATGTGCTAGAGAAAAGAGAAGGGCTATGCCTTGCAAAAGTGAAACAAGTAACAGGAGTAGAAGTACAAATATGGGCAGCAAGATCGATCGCCAAAGTATTTGACAACCTTGGACTACCTTATTCCAGAACTGCAAAAAGTAACGCACCATCATTTACAAAAGCTACACTAGAAAACCATGAAAATCCAGTGGTAAAAAACATTGCAGAAGCTAGGGAATTAAACAAAGCACATACAACATTTATAGATACAATATTAAAACATGAACACAATGGACGTATTCATGCTGACATAAATCAGTTAAGATCAGATGCAGGTGGAACTGTAACCGGGCGTTTCTCATATTCTAATCCAAACTTACAACAAATACCTGCAAGAAACAATTTATTAGGTCCTGCAATTCGTGGACTATTTATACCAGAGCAAGGTTGTGATTGGGGTTGTTTTGATTACTCACAACAAGAACCTAGATTAGTTTTACACTATGCAGCAGAACACCCTATCTTAAAAAATTCTGAGTCTGTAACTGAAATGGTTTCTAAGTTTAATAGAGACCCCAAAATGGACTTTCATGGAATGGTAGCTAAACTTGCAAACATAAAAAGAAAAGAAGCTAAGACTATTAACTTAGGTTTGTTTTATGGAATGGGTAAAGCAAAACTTCAACAGTCTTTGGATTTAGAAAACAAAGAAGATGCTGATAAACTTTTTAATAATTATCACGATAGTGTACCTTTTGTAAAAGGTTTGATGGATGCTACAATGAGAGACTCACAAAGAGACGGAGAAATTCAAACAATTGCAGGTAGAGTATGTAGATTTGATAAATGGGAAGAGGCAAGGTTTGCTCCAGGTGAGTTGAGAGCACCTATGACTTATGAAGAAGCTAAGGGAAAATATGGTGAAGATAGAATTAGAAGAGCCTATACATACAAAGCTTTAAATAAATTAATACAGGGTTCTGCGGCAGATATGACCAAACAAGCTATGCTAGATTTATATAACGAAGGTATTACACCACATATACAAGTACACGATGAACTTGATATATCTGTTGAATCAGAGCATCAGGCTCAAAAAATTATTGCAATTATGCAAGATGCAGTTAAACTTTCTGTCAAAAATAAAGTTGATTATGAAAAAGGTCCTACTTGGGGCGATGTAAAATGAGGAGTGATTATGGCTTATCTAAACGCAAACATACCAACAGTTTATGCACAAATTAGAAAAGAGTATTTATATGATCTTAAAAAACATCATGGAGAAGTTGAAGAGTGTATTATCTTTGGCATTACTAGTATGGGGGGCCGTGCTATACTATTTCACGCTCTTATGGGTAACGGTGCAATATTTTATCGCCTGCCAATTAGCGCGTTTATTCAAAAGGGATTTGAACCATCCGGAGTGCCCACAAGAAGACTTGATGAATTGGAGCTTTGGAATTGTTTTTCTTACTATCCTACTGTCACTAGTTGGTCTATTTTAACTGCAGCTTCAGGTTATTACTTCGGTAAAGATAAAAAAAAGCATCACGGTCGTTATTTATTTACTATTGACTGGGCTCATCCAGATGTTAATATGTTAGATACTGATCATTCAGAGATTCCGCACGAACATAAGTGCGCTCACATAATTGCCTTAGATGATGGTAATTTTGCAGCACAACCAAATAATAGATGTATATGGGACCTACCTTCTTTTACTGTAAAAGATAATACTCCCGATTGGAAAGTGCAAACTAATGAATGGAACGTAGAAGATAGCGGAGCTTGGCGTACAGAAGATACGGATAAGTTTTTCTATGAAATAGAGGAGAAAAAAAATGATTAAAAAAACTTTAAAATGGGTTTGGAATATAATTTGCTGGCCCTGGAAAAAATTTAAACAATGGGTTTGGTCTAGTTAAATGACCAGTTGCAAGACATGTTTTCATCCTTGTCATTGCGGTGAAGATAATGATCTTCACGCAGATGAATATGGTGTGTGCACCTGCGAAAAGTGTACTTGCAAACGAACTTACAAAAAAGAAAAAGATCACAGTACGGACATAACATACGAAAATGAGTAACAAACCTTTGGATATCGGAGAAGAGGCTAGAGTACAGATGCCGATGAAGACAGTAGCTAGCCTGATCGTGCTCGTTGCAATGGGCGTGTTCGCTTATACGGAGCTGACTGCGAGATTAGTATCGTTAGAGACATCAAGAGAATTATTTGAAAATGATTTACTTAAAAAATCTGAACAAGTTCCTACAGATCAGGAGCAACATTTTTTATTGGAAGATCTTTATAAAAGTGTCGAGCAGATAGAAACGAGAATCGAGGACATGATGCACAACAAAGTAAACATACAGTTTATACAAAAACAAACTGAGAAGCTTTTAGTTGATGTTGAAAATTTAAAAGATAAAGTAAGAGCAAACGGTAACGGAGCGCATTGATGACAGAGTTAGTGGTAGCCTTACTTATGATTGTACACGGAGAGATTAAAGAAGCACGTATCCAGCCTTCGATGTCTGAATGTCTTAAAGGGGCACGTACAGCTAGACGTGATTCTAAATCGCACGTAAAGTACCAGTGTCTAAAACAGATGGCCGAGCTTGAAAAAAATATAGATGGATCTTTGTCTATAAAAAAGTTAATATTGGAATAATGAACCTTTCACAAAATTTTACTCTTCAAGAGTTAATTAAATCAGATACAGCTATACGTTTGGGTATTGATAATAATCCTAATGCAGATCAAATAGAAAAACTAAAAGCATTATGTGAAAATGTATTGCAACCTGTTAGAGATCATTTCGGTAGAGTTAAAGTCACATCAGGATTCCGTACTATTGAGCTTTGCCGTGCCATTGGTAGCTCAGAAAAATCGCAGCATGCAAAAGCAGAGGCCGTTGACTTCGAATGTGTAGGAGTTGACAACGCTGAAGTCGCTGATTGGGTACATATGAACTGTGAAACAGATCAATTGCTTTTAGAATTTTATACACCGGGAGAACCAAATTCAGGATGGATTCATGCAAGTTGGATACCTTATCAACCTAGAAGACAGTTTATGCATGTATATAAATTTGAAGGTAAAACTAAATACAAACCAATAATAGGAAAGGCGAAAGATATAGTATGAGTATAATAGATAAAAAATCAGCTAAATTATTTAGTAAAATAGATACAGTACATGGAACTTGTGAAGAATGTCAGGAAGAAGCAATTTTAGTTGCAATTGTTTCAGAATTTTATAGATGTACTAACTGTGGCCATGATACAAAACAACATATTAATGGCAGAATCAGATATCTTAAATTAGATGAATCTGATAAGAAATGGATAAAAGATAATTATATTGAATAATGGCTAAGAAGTTTAAATCATTCGAGACACGTGATAAACCTAGAAAACGTGGACCTCGTCAGCACAAGAAAAATAAAAATAAACACGAGAAACGTCAGAAAAAACAAACGAGATACAAAGGCCAAGGATAAAAACATAAAGGAGAAAGAAATGGTAGATATATTTAAACATTTTACTTTTGTAAAAAAGTATAATGATATTAAAGATTTAAAAGAAAAAGTTTTAAAATACACAAAAGAAGACTGGGAAAAATACGATTACAGGCAAAAAAATTATATTGTTCACAGTAGCACAAAAACCATACCTTTAATATGGAATGAAATGGATAAAGACAATTTAAGAAATTTAAAAAAAGACGAAAGAAAGTTTTGGCCTGAAGCAGATAATTATAAAACAGAGCTAGATTCTCTTTCACAAATATTTACAGAAAAATACGGTAAAGGTTTTATTTCTAGTGCTATGTTAATCAACCTACCTTCAAGAACTGTAATTAAACCTCACGTAGATAACTACGATCCTTATTTTGATAAAGTAAATAGAACTCATTTAGCGATCGTGACTGATGACGAAGTAATATTTACAGTTGGGGGTGAAGAAAGAAATATAAAAGAGGGTGAAATATTTGAAATAGATAATAGTAATAAGTTACACTCTGTTATAAATAACTCAGAAGAAATAGATAGGGTGCATTTATTGGCAGATTGGCTAAAAACATAAAGGAGAAAGAAATGAGCGAGAAGAAACTAACATTAAAAGCAACAGGCGTTACTCAGAAACAATGGGGCGTACTTGTTCTTGAACTTAATATACTTAAGAAAGCATGGAAAAGTTACGGAGTAGATATAGATTTGTCTGGTCACGGAATTAAATCTATTGTTGAAAAAGGTACAAGAATTTACGAATTTAAAAACGCTGATGAAAAAACTAAGAAAAATGAATTAAGCGGGTAGCTTAGGTTTTCTCGGTGGAACAGTAATATCTGGAAGTTTTATTTCTCTACATTCAAATTTGATAACAAGTCTATTTTTTTCAATGTGGTCTGCATCAACATTTTCAAGTTTTTTTAATTCCATATAAGTCTGTTGAGCAACTGCATATCCATTTAATGCACAATCATAGTGCGTTTCAAAACCAGTTTTTATTGAAAAATGACTAGAGGGACATTGTCCTGTAATCATGGAACATAAATGTAATACAATTATAAATTTAGTCATTGACTCCTGTTGTAATTTTAATATATAATCCTATATGTCAGAAATAACTTTGAAAGGATATAACAAATGACAGATATAAGCAAATACAAAAGTATAGCAATTGATCATGACTGCTATAATAAATTAACAAAACTATCAAAACATCTCGCTCCCAAGCATGCCAAATTGTCTAGGGCACAAGTCGTAAGAGTATTAGTCGAAGAAAAAGTAGAGAAGTTAAATGGCAAACTTAAATAGAGAAATATGTCCCGTTTGCAGTGGAAATGGGTATGTATTATCCGGCGTAACCGTCTATCAATGTAGTTACTGTGAATCTCAAGGCTCGATACCTAAAAAAGAAGCGAGCGTCGAGGAGCTACAGAAAGTAATTGAAGAGCTTCAAATATATAGAGGTGTGTTGCAAGCAAAAATAAAACAACAAGCCTCAAAAATTAACGAACTAGAAAACACGCTAAACATTGAACAGTTTAAAAACCCATGGTCGGGACAATGATATCGGAAATTGATTGCGCATACATTGCAGGTTTGTTTGATGGTGAAGGTTCAATACACATAAGACGTGGTATTGAAAAAAAGAAAAAACACAAAGGTAAACCTGGATACAGGCTTTCTAATTCTATGCGTATTAGTATGGAAATTACAATGACAGATAAATCTGTTTTAATTTGGGTCCATGAAGTATTGGGTGTAGGTACACTTACACCTAAGAAAGTAAAAGGAAACAGAGTTGATGGTACACCTTACCTTAAACAATATAGATGGCGTTGTACGTTTCGCGATGCTTATCGTGTGTGTTGTATGCTTTGGCCTTTTGCTCATACTAAGTTGCCTAAGATACAAGAAGTAATAGATCATTACTCAGACAGTAATATAGTTGATTTAACAGAGTACAGAGTGGCAAAGGAGTTAGAGGTTTGAACTGTTGGCACTGTAAGACAGAATTAATATGGGGTGGGGACCACGACACTGAAGATAATGAGGATTATGATATAGTTAGTAATTTATCATGTCCTAAGTGTCATTCAGCGGTTGATGTGTGGCATCCATCAGAGAAATTAATAGAGGAGTATAAAAAACATGAAAACGATAAGTAATAAAAGATGGAATAAAAAATATGGGTTTAGATCGAAAAGGAGAAAAAAATGAAGTTGAAGGATAATGTAACACTGACGGAAACAGTTGAGAAGTTAAACAAGAAAAATATTAAGTTGTTAAAACAAGTCAAAGCTCATGAGGAAGAAGTTATAGAACTGAATGAGTATATTGATTCTTTAGAAGCACAGATTGCAGACTATAAAAGAAGATTTGTACCTGACTTTGATATGCTTGCAAAAGGTGGTGAGTCAGTCCCGATATCTGATCTAAAAATTATGTCAGATAAAGCTAAACGTTCTATGGCAAAAAGATTTCTTAAAAAATATGGTGAGGAATGGGTAAAGAAAAACATTATTAATAATGAAGATTTAAAATAATGCCTAGAAAATGTTACGTTAAAAAAGAAATAAAGATAAGCAAACATAAATTTTTATTAGAGATTTATTATGCTTTAGAAGGACATAAAGACCTCTGTTGGGAAGTATTTCCATATAATCACCAGGCGTCTTTGTATGCTTTTGAAAATAAACACAAAATAGAAAAAATAGTAGAGGGAAAACATTTATATGAAAAATAAATTAAAAGAAAAACTAGAACTATCAAAAAAATTACAAAAAGATTTGTATGGTACAACAGGAAAAGCGTCTCATGTAACATTAAAAAGTGGTAAAGACATATTAACTATAGAACAATTACATAAAATATGGCCTGAACTTACGCCAGCAGGATTTAACTATACAAATAGACAGGGTAAGTTAGTATATTCACCGGATAAAAAAGTATTTGGTGATACCATTACAGATCGACCAAAAGAGTATGCTACCATTGCAAATTTTTTAGATAAAAATATTTCTAAAAGAAAGACTGTAGATAAAAGTGCGAGTTCATATCATTATAAACATATTGTTGAAAACAGCATACATCATTCCGTTGCAAACGGTATGTTAATAGCAGCAGCCATAGCATGTGGTTATGACATGCATTACAATAATTTTTGTGGCCCTAATGCATTTTTTGCGTGGTCAACAAGGGATTGGAATCCTTTTGAATATCGTAACAATAAAGAAGGACATAGTGGTCCTCCTTTGGATGAGGAGTGGACTGAAGAGAAGTCTAAACGTTTAAAAGAACTTTTTCATTCCTCTACAGCGCCAATGCGAGTTAAAATATGAAGTGGAATAAAAAATTTATCTACCCTACATCAACAAGGTCACTGTTAAATGATGAGAGAGTCTATGACGTATCTCAAGAAAAGTTACCAAGTGTTACAACCATACTATCAGCTACTCAGCCTCAAGATAAACTAGACTCTATCGCGAAATGGAAAGCTAGGGTTGGAGACGTTGAAGCGGATAAAATTAAGAATACTGCAGCTAATAGAGGAACTATCATGCATAGCATTTTAGAGGGTTATATACTTGAAAAAGAGGTCTTAGATATGACTGAGGCGGGTGTACAAGCTCATTCGATGGCTAAAACGATCATCGATAAGGGTTTGCCTGATTTAGAGGAGATATGGGGCTCTGAGGTGGTTGTAAGCTATCCTGGACTGTATGCCGGTGCAACTGATCTAGTTGGAGTTTATATGGGACGTGATAGTATAATAGACTTCAAGCAATCGAACAAGCCTAAACGTATCGAGTGGATAACTGATTATAAGTTGCAGATGGTGGCTTATGCGATGGCTCATAACTACGTACACGGTTCTGAGATCGAGCAAGGAGTTATATTGATGTGTACTCCTGATAATTTTTTTCAACGATTCATAATCAATGGCTCCGAGTTTCGAGCACTTAGTCACGAGTGGCTGGCCCGAGTTGATGCTTATTACAAGGTTCGAGCATCGAGGAGCGAGAGTCGAGAAACGGGGAAAAATGAGTAAAATTAATTTGTGGAACTTTTGTGGAAACGACGAAAATTTTGTGGAAAAACGTTTTTACTTTAGAATGATTCTAAACTTTTGTTACATTCTGACGCAGATTTTGGCCATTTTCCACATTTTCCACATTTTTTTTCGACGAAATGTGGAAGATTTTGTGGAACTTTTATTCAATGATTTCAGCTACTTAAGGGTTGTTTTTATGATTTCCACATTTTCCACAGCGTTTCAGAAATATTTTCAGAATTTTTATATTTATATATATTTATATCTTATAAAGTGGAAAGGAATCAGCTATGAATAAAAAATCAAAATACAGACATGTAGTGCTTAAGAAGAAGAAATATTACTTCTACAAAATAACATGGGTTGATATTTTAGGTGATAGCGGGCATGCTACGGCTCATGAGTTTAGCGGTATGGTTCCTTCAGTAATGGTCACTAATGCTTACCTATATGAAAGAGATTCTAAATGTATAAGAACGTTTGCCAGTTACGATGAGGCTGATGGTTTATTCTCTGATCGAAATGTATTTCCTAAAGGTTGTATTGTTAAAATGGAAAAGATATTATTGTAATGAAGGTTCTGGCTCTTCTGGAATGGGTTCTTCAAGTAACTCTTGCTCTGTTTCTTCTATGGTTTCTATTTCATCTTCCGGCTCTGATGATAGCTCTATTAGCGGTTGTTCTTCTGTAGATTCACCCTCAATTATTTTTGAATGGTCATCTACCATCTTCTCTAGTTTAGACATCAACTGATCTCTATCAAGATCATCTATCTTACCAGTCTTAATCATTTTTCTGTCAATGTAATATCCAGCAACCTTTCCTCTCGCTACTTCCATGTTACCCGCTGCAGAATATGCTCCCTTCTTCAACGCTTGGTCACGTATTTTTGCAAGCTGCTCAAGGTGCCTGTCCATAGTAACTTCGTACTTCTTTCTGGCTTCCTCGCGCAGCTCACCAATGTACTTAACTACAAGAGGGTACAATTTAGGATTAGTCAGTTTTGAAGAGGCGACTCTTGCTGCAAGGTCAGACCCTGGGCCGTAGCCAGCTTCTTTTGCACACTCCCAAGCATCTCTGCTTCCGTCGTTGTACACAATAAGCTCAGCGAATTTTTTCTGCTTCTCTGTCAATCTTTTAGGTAATCCCATGTTTGACTTTTACCCTAACATTTTATAAAAGGCAATACATGAGAGATACAAAGAAATTGACTGAATATGCCAAACAAGCGAAACGAAAACTAAAAGAAAGCTACCTGTTTAAACACCTGGTTAAGGCTGTTGAATCAGGAGCGAATGGTACATTGAAATACATAATCAAAGAAGGTCCAGGGAAAGGAAAGGAACCAAAAAAATAATGTACGTTAGACACCTTCAAGATTATCTTGACAAATTTACAGATGGTACTAAAGGCAACGCCGTAAGTAATGCTACGATCTACATGGATAATGGCAGCGGAAATATTTTCCCGATTGGTAAAATTGAAGTCCAGGAATCGACTATAATAGGCAAACCTTCTGTTAGAGTTGTGATCAAACCTGACCTCAAAGATCAGATACCAAAACTGAAAAAATTCATACTTACATAGGCACCTGTTAGGGTGAATATTAATGAAACCTGAAACTAAATTTTGGCATGAAATTAAGAAAAATACTAAGCAAATTAGTTGGACTAGACTTGAAAACCTTAGTGCTTTTGGTACTCCCGATCTATTGGGCTATAATACTAATAGGCACTTTTTTACATTGGAGCTGAAGGTAACAAGAGCTAACAAGATTAAGTTCTCACCCCATCAAATTGCCTTCCACATTAAGCATCCTGACAACACTTTCATCTTAGTTTCTCGCCTCTTGTCTCGAGGCTCAAAACTTTTTGAGAAAGAAGAGGTTTACTTGTACAGAGGAAAGAGAATACAGGAGCTTGTTGCTTGTGGCTTGAAGCTTGCCGCTTGTCGCTCAGGCCTTGATGCTTGCATTAATCATCTCGAACAGCTTGGTGCTTGACGCTTGTTGCTTGCTGCTTGAGGCTTGAAGCTTTCGAACCAACCTTGCTTGGAGCTTGAGGCTTGTGGCCCGGACCAGGACGCACGCTTGTTGCTTCCGTCGAAGCTTCATCGCTAATGGCCTGATCCGATTTATCCCTGGGGATTCTGTAAAATTTTGGATGTTTGAAAACAAATGTCATTTTTAGTGTTTACCATAACTAACATTTTTTATATCTTTATTCCAGCATGCTCGACAGTCTAAACACTGGCCGCCCTGAGTAGGCGCTGGACAGCTAGGGCTCCCATCGGTGACAACCGTTGACGAATGCGTCCAGGCGTTGCCAGCGGTCCCGTCTACACGTGCAGCTGATAATCTAATAATTAAATTCGC
>Ga0228666_1000865_pt1 | contig 14702 bp, 12 predicted proteins | sample 80DmetaG_FD_182702 | JGI IMG/M metagenome (GOLD analysis project Ga0228666, IMG submission 182702) | Seawater microbial communities from Monterey Bay, California, United States - 80D | ecosystem: Environmental > Aquatic > Marine > Coastal | place: USA: California | collected 2016-10-11 | reverse complement strand
ATTTCGTGATCAGCATCTAATATACCCATATGTTCAAGGCCACCGCCATCCATTCCATGATCATTATTATATTGCTCCACTATTTCAGCAATATCTTTATCAGTTAATGGGTCTCCGCCTTTTTGTGTTTTCCTTTTTGTAACTTTGGATTTACGTTTAGGTGACAATTTAGGACTTTTTTTAGTGGTATTCTTTCTATTAACTGTTTTTGTTTTCAATCTCTTTAATAAATCTTTTTTAACAGATTTGGTAATCTTCTTTTTATGATATACTTTATGTCCATCTGGGCATTGAGAACCATCATCTACACCAGGGAAATCATATAAATGTGGTGAACGCCTGTATAATGAAGTGCGATTTATTGGTTTGTTATCAGAACATAAATCTCTTGTCAATGCTGATTTACGATTGGTGGGTGATTTATATTCTTTATTATTGTAGTATTTTAATAATGCTCTTTTGGCAGCAAGCTTAGAAATTCTTGGATATTTTACTTTTGAACCTCTTTTTCTAGGTTCAAGGTTATTTCCTCCTGTGACAAATCTAAATTTACCATTTTTAAAGAAGACACCTATTGAACCGTTTTCATATTTTCTCATTTCTTTTACGCCATCATTTTCTTTAGTTAATTTTTTTAATAAACTCTGAGCATTTTTTGGGACAGATTTAACTACAGAACCTTTTCTTTGAGAAGGGCGGGTTTTGGTTGGTTTTTTAGGTGAACGTTTTGAAGCACTTTTAGCCATTTATTATATAATAGACATATTTTTTTTCGTAAAATATTTGTTTTATTTATTTCATTAAATATATAACAATGATTACTATAGTTGATTTTTTTGAAAAAATACAAAAAACCCAAAACTTATTTAACTTTATTGATTTAAGTAGAAGTTATGACTATCTTAAACGATATAATAAAAACACAATGTTAATATTGGGTGCTAAATCTCACCCGAGATTTAAAACACTTGATTCCTTTGATATAGAAAAAATAAAGGCTGAATTACAAAAATATAACTTATTTGTATTAGATAAGACAGTTTGTAAATTACCTAATGATGATATTTCAAATTTATTAGAACTGTTTAAAAATAACAAAAAAAATGTTATTTTTGTAGGCTATAGTTGCTATACTAATTTAAATATAAATAATACTAATAAGATGTTTAGACCTATAGATGTAACAAAATATCCATTTAATAAAAAAAATACAGAGATAATTTATAAAAATGTTTCAATAAAGTTGGTATTATTATATATATTTTGCGTGATATCTATTATTTTAGGAAATAAGAGGGATTCTAGACTTTTATATAAATTTGTAATTATATTGTTAATAATTATTCCTATTGCTTTTCCCTTTAAAAAGGTTATATTTATAAAAAATTCACAGGACATTGTTTTGTAAAAAGGGTTGTGTTAAATAATTTTATGCGTTTATATTAAATGAAAAAGGATCAGTTATTCAAAAAAAATCCTTCTAATGAATTATTCAATAAAGTACTAAATGCATTTGGATTATCTAATGTAGATGATAACAGATGCTTCTCCAGGAAAGACCTAGAATATATAAAAACAGTAGATGCCATAAATGTAATGAAAAATGAGCTTGAGGAATGCTATTTACCTTGTAAATCAAGGACATACCTTAATTCTTTAACCGAGAAAAATGTTATTACTATTTTAAGACAAATTTTAAAAACTCGCAATTATACTATAACATCACGAGAAAAATACATGAAAGGATGTAAATTTATAATTTATAGTCTTAGTAAGTTAGACCAACAAACTTATACACCTCTTATTGAAATCACACCCAGTGAAGAGGATGAAGATACTACAAAACCAATTGTTTTAACCTTCAATTAAATATTTAATTAAAATGATATATCAAATATTTAATCGCGTTTAATAATATATGAATAATCATACCACTGCTGTATTAACAATTTTATTATTTTGCGTTGTAATGATGACTATACGTATGACGAATAGAGAAAACTATAGAAATGTAAGAGTTACACACGCTACAATACCCAAAAGAGTGTTTTCTAAATCATTTAATATTGATCATCATTTGAAATGTGAACCTCAAAATCTTGGTTGGAAAGGTTTTTGGAGAACTAATTATTCTCAATTTTCTAAAAATTTAGATCAAGTATTTAATGATAAAAATAATAAAACTTTACCTCCTCTATTATTTGATGGAGTAAGAAATACTGAATCTTGTCCTTTATAAAGTGATAAAGTAACTGTCATTTTCAAATTTTACTTCTAACTTAGTATTTTTTTTTAAATAATTTACTAAACCATCATGCCAATATCTCATATACCAAGATATTGACCTGACTTTATCGTTACATTTAATTATATAGTTTTCTGCTTGAAAACTATTCTTTAGAAGAATTCCTATTTCATGTATATGTAATACATCATCTGAAAATTCTTTATTATTAAAACTATCAGATATGCTATTAATTATAATAGATACTTGTTGATCAATTTGGTCTATACTTGGTGTAATTAACTTCTGTCCATATTTTCTAGTTTCAGTTCTATTAGCAATAGTTAATTTAGGAAGACTTTTATCCATTTGATATTAGTATTTATAAAAATATATATAATTATACTCATTTCTAATTATAATTTGTTACTATATAGTACATGGAAATAGTAATTGCTATCATTTTAATATTTATTATGGTATTATTAGACACTAATTCACTTGGAAAGTTTCTTGCTATAACCCGTCCTATTAAAGAGAATTTAACAGATTCATATAAGGATTTTTCACATGATTTAGCAGGAATTACTAATAAAACTATTTCAACTGAAAAAATTATAAAAAAAATCCATTCACCTAATCTGTGGATTTATAATGACGAAACTATATCATCAAGACATTGGAAAAATTTTTACTCAAGAAGATATAAACAACCTACTTCTTCTCTAATTAATTTATGTATAAAATCGGTCATTAGACATTCTTGTTATAACTATACCATAAAAATTTTCTCCCAGAATGACCTCAATGATATTATACCAGAATATATGTCCTCTATAAATAATTGCTCCTCTGAATACATGAAGTATAATTTAATAAAATACGCTGTTTTATACAAATATGGCGGTGTTTGGATTCCTAAAGATACATTAATGTTTAAACCTTTATCATATCTTCCCCGCTTAGATTGTAATTATATAACTACATTTGGAAATAATAATGTGAATTATATGGACCAAGGTATATCCGATTCTATAATTGCTTCTGGGAAAAATAATATTGTAACTGGACAAATGTTATCATATTTAATTCGTAATACACTTACTTTTCAAAATGCTTTAGTTTTTAAGCAAAGTATAAACAAACATTTCAACAAGATACTTAATAAGAGTATATATCATGTAAAGCATAATTCATCTATGTTAGAAAAATGTAGTGGTGATCACTATACTGTTGATGATATGTTTACAACTAATATAGTAAAATTTCAATCAGGTAATCTAAAAGAGACTATTAACATTAATGTAGGTGAAATAGAAGATTTAAGAGAATTTAATTATTTACTTAGAATGTCTGAAAGACAAATACTCAATTCTAATCTTTTTATAGGATTATTAATCAAAAAAGCTTTTTCTTAGATAATACGTATATAGAACCTGACATACAAATAACTCCTAACGCTCTTATTAATAGATTATAATTTGTAAAGTCCTTATCAATATTATCTATTTTTTGCAAAGTCTTGAATGCGATATCATTTTCAATAATTTTTTTAAGAGTATCTATATCATTGAAAAAATCCCTAACATGTTCGTCTTTTAATACATAAGTGCTTGTTTTAAAACCTATACCTCCGCCAATACCATAAGCAATATTTTTTATAAACTTAATTAATCCTAACAAAATATTATATTATTAGAATTAATTTTCAATCATAATTTTATTTATTTTAAAATTAAATCTTTCTAGACTATTTGAATAATCCACCATATTATTTTGCCTATTCTTCTCTTTATTATCTTCTTCTACCTCCTCTTTTTCAATTACTTGTTTTTGTTCATCCGACATTTCAAGAGTGTCATTCTTTCTAGATTTCTTATATTCTTCAATAGTCATATTTTTTGTAGGTTGATTTCTATCAATATTCATTAATTCAAATGCTTCGTTATAATCAAAACAATTTACATTAGCATTATTTCCTGAATAATTAGTTGTTTTTTTGCATAATTGCGAATAACTTTCATTTTGATTTATAGGTTTGGGAACTTGATATTTCATTATTTCATTATTTTTTTCATTTAGTCTTTTATTAAATTGGTCTTGAAAGGTATTATCTTTTGTAATTTCAATTTTTTCTATTTCAATATCTTCTCTAACTCCATTATCAGCCATTAAATGACCATATCCATCATCTTCGTATTCATCATTATACTTATTTTCATTATAAAATTCATTAAACTTTTTTGGGTCAAACGAATCTAACGAATCTTCACCATTGAAAAAATTTGGCTTTTTTTTTTTAACATTCTGAGAATATTCACTATAGTCTTGTTTAAGTTGATTATAATCTTTATCCATTATTTTAGAATTTAAAACATATTGTTGACTATCATATGCACTCTTAACAGATACAAACATATCATGTGATGAAGCACCTGCCCTATCAGGATGATAGATTTTTAATAGGCTTTTGTATTTATCAGTTAATATATTTAATCTAATTTTTTGGTCGTTTATCATATTAAGAGGATCAATTTTATCTAATGTAATACTATTCATAATAAGAATGCGTTTTTCAAGATCACTTAGATAGCGACAGTCTTTTATTTCAAGAGCTTGTTCTCTTGTAATAGTTATTTCAACAAAACCATTATCATCTTCATCTCGTAATTCTTCAGTTGCGTTTTTATTAATTACATTTCCTTTATCAGATAAGTTATCCATATTATTAACGTTATATTTAGAATTCTTTAGATTATTATTAATGTTAATTGAATCACTTTTATAGTTTAATGTATCTTCTATATCATCTCTTGTAATCGGAAGTTCCTTAGAGCAATCAATATTGGTTCTATAATTAATTTCTTGTTCATATAGTTTATTTATACTATGTGAATACTTATTATCTTGCTGAGTGTTAATACCAAATTGATTACTTATATCCTCGTTGGGAATAGGTTGATTAAAGTATTGATATTCATTTACACCAGAATTAATTTGTGCTTTGTGGGCAAGATGATAATTAGAGATTTCATTAATGGAGCTATCTGGGGTTTTTTCAACCTCTTTTTTTTTAACAATTTTAAAATCTGTTAGAGGTTTTTGAGGTCTATATTTAATTGCTGATTTAATAGGAAGAGTTTTGTTTGTTTTATTACTATCTTTTTTATCAGAATTTACAGAAGAAGGATTATTACCCATTTAATATATTTAAATATTTCTTTAAAAATAAAAACTATTTAAAACGAATAGTAACTATAATACTATATATATATGAAAATTGAAAATGATATTAAGCTGGATTTTAGTGATGTTTTAATTAGACCTAAGAGAACTGTTTTGTCTTCGAGGTCTCAAGTGTCCGTTGAAAGAGAGTTTAAATTTCCACATTCAACATCTAAATGGACTGGCGTTCCTGTAATGGCTGCCAATATGGATACCACCGGGACATTTGATGTAATGAATGTTCTATCCAAGCATAATATGCTTACTTGTTTAACTAAATTTTATACAAGAGAAAATTACGATGATAATCTCCCTAAATGCCCACTTCAAAATTACAATGGAATAGTTTCAACTGGTATTAATGATGCTGATTTTGACAAATTATGTGATATTATTGATTGGAAAAAAACACTTCTCGCATACGAGGACAAACCTGTTCTTAATTGGGTATGTGTTGATGTTGCTAATGGATATATGCAGAAAGTTGTAGAGTTTTGTCAAAAAGTTAGAAAAAAATATCCAGATGTTATCCTTATCGCAGGAAATGTTGCTACCAGAGAGATGACGGAGGAACTTATTATTAATGGTAAAGTAGATATTGTTAAGGTAGGAATTGGTCCTGGCAGTGCTTGTTTAACACGATTAAAAACTGGCGTAGGAATGCCTCAACTTTCATGCATTGTAGAATGTGCTGATGCTGCTCACGGTGCAGGAGGACTAATTATCGCAGATGGAGGTATAACTTGTCCTGGTGATATGGCAAAGGCATTTGGCGGAGGTGCTGATTTTGTAATGGTCGGTGGACAATTCGCTGGTCACGATGAAAATCCAGGAGAAATGGTTGAAGAAAACGGAGAAACATTTAAACTTTTTTACGGTATGAGTTCGGAACACGCTATGAACAAACATTATGGTAAAATGGAAAAATATCGTTCATCAGAAGGACGTGTTATCAAAATAAAATATAGGGGTGCTCTTGAAAATACTGTTCTTGATTATTTAGGAGGGATTAGATCAACATGCACTTACATTAATGCAACATGTATAAAACATATTCCTAAATGCACAACATTTGTTAGAGTAAATAACCAATTAAATCTTATTTATGCTAAATAATATAAATAGTTAATAAAATAATAAATTTATTAAACATTTAAGTAACATCTATCTTTTACATTGAGCCGTCGCTGGGCCAGCGTTCTTCATAAGCGGCATCTAATTGTTGAGCTCTTTCTCTGATACTATTATTAATATCACGTAATGCTTCTGTTAATGCAGCTGATTGGTTGTTCATTTCGACACTAAATACACCGTCTAGTGCTGTTATTCTTCTTAATTCAGTGCGAACAAGCCTAAGATCGCGAGTTATTTCGCCCAATGAGGGAGCTTCGCGAAGTCGTGCGGCGGCAGCATATGGCGACTCCCGCCATTCGATGGGATTGGTTTGCATTCTATGGGGTAAGTGGGGGTCTAGTTGTTCTCTTAACGAAGTCAATTCATTCTTAATCATAGTTATATAATACCATATACTTTGTCCTGGTTCTAAATCCATTGCTCCTCCAGTTAGTTTAAGTTTTTTTGAATAATTTTTAATAAGTTGGGAACCTATAGCACTTGATGTTTTATGCCATTTTTCTGTAATAGGGTGTTGTATTTTTTCAAACATACTATATATTATATAAATTTTTTAATATATTTCATTTTATAAAGTTCTTATTAAACATTTAAATAACATCTATCTCCTGTGTTTTCAGTGTCTTTTTCAGATATATATTCATCAATTACCTCAAGATGTGTAGTATTAATTATTAATAGATTTGCCAGATGTAGATGAAAAGTAATATAATTTAATAAAAGTATACCTGTCATAGAAAAATAAATAATTGGTGGAATAGCATATGAAATAAACAATGTCCCTATTATAAATAAAACCCAACCTAAGTAATACTTGACATATGATTTTGGAAGAGTTTTTTTAAAGAATTTTTTATAGTAATTAATTTCAGGATATTTACAAAGAATGCCTACTAAGATACCTATTAAAATATAACATATTAGTATTAAATAATATATTAGTCCATATACACTCATGTATATATTAGATTTTTCAATTGAAGAAATATCCGTTGTATTATAATTAAATTGCTTAGCAATCATATCATTACTATCAATAGGACTTATAACCATATCACAAAATATAACTAATAAAATACCTAACATATTAAATCTAAATGCCGTGTCTCTGGTATCTCTATCAGGATTATAACCCCAACGTATAAACCAGAAAGGTGTTATTTTTGTAGTTCTGTATTTATATAAACATATTTCACATTCTGCTGCATCTCTATTACTTAAACAAGAAGTCTCTCTCCATTCTTGTAAACAGGAACTATGAACATATTTAGATGTCCCATTACATCTACATGCTCGAATTAATTTATCTTTTTCATCGTTACGTGCTTCTAAACAAATTCGACAGGTATCTTGTTCGTCGTCCATTACAGCATAACTATTCATCTTTATATAGTTAGGAATAATTGCTTAAATAAATATTAAATTTGATATAAATTCTTGATTTAAAGATATGTTAAAAAAGTTATCTTACAATGTCTACCCTAACTGAAGCACCCCCCCTTGAAAACAATATTAAACCTAAAAAACTTAAACTTAAGAAGAGGAAAGATACCAAGCAAACCAAAAAAGCTGCTGAAATCTATACTAAGATGGAACACGCCGAACATATTCTTAAAAAACCAGATACGTATCTGGGTTCAGCAGAGCCGGAAAATATTAAAACATTCGTTCATGATAGTGCTTCAAGTAAAATGGTAGAAAAAGAGATTGATGTAACACCTGGATTCTATAAATGTTTCGATGAGCTTCTTGTTAATGCTCATGACCATAAAAAGAGGATGCAGAAGGTATCAAATGATGGTAACTCACATCATATGGTTAACAATATTAAAGTAAATATTAATGATGATAATAGTATTACATTCTTTAACGATGGTGACGGTATTCTTGTAGAATATATGGAAGAGCATGAGATGTATCCTCCTACACTTATCTTTGGCTCATTACTTTCAGGAACTAACTTTGATGATAACGAAGCCAGAGAATGGGGTGGAAGAAATGGTTATGGTGCGAAACTTGCTAATATTTTCTCTCATAAATTTATTGTAGAAACTGTTTGTCATATTAATAAGATGAAATTTTATCAAGAATTTACTAATAATATGCAGGATAAGACCGAACCAGTCATTTCAGGTTCTAAGATCAAACCTTACACTAAAATTACTTGGTATCCTGATTTTAAAAGGTTTAATATGGATGGGCTTAGTGATGATATTAAATCTCTAATGTGTAAGAGAGTTTATGATATTGCTGGTGTAACTGACAAGGATACCAAAATTTATCTTAACGAAAAACTCATCGAAGTTAAGACATTTGAAAAGTATATTGATATGTATATTGGAGATAAAACAGAAACATCAAGAGTATTTGAAGAAGGTGTGGGGTGGCAAGTTCTTGCTACATGCAGTGATGATGATATATTTCAGCAAGTTTCATTTGTTAATGGAATCAATACATCCCGTGGTGGAACGCATACAGACTATATTAGTGACCAGATTAAAACTAAACTTGCGGAATTTCTTAAAAAGAAGAAGAAGATTGATATTAAGCCACAGATTATTAAGAATCAGCTTAAACTCTTTGTAAATGCTAGTAAAATTGTTAATCCAGTATTTGATTCACAAACAAAGGAAACTCTGAAGACACCTAAAGCAAAATTTGGAACTACAATTGACATTTCAGATAAATTTATTACCCAACTTGTAAAAACTGATATCTTTGCTAAAATTCAAGCACAAGCCGCCTATAAAGATAGTCAACTTCTTTCAAAAACTGATGGTAAGAAGAGCAAACGTGTTCGTGTAAATAAATTGTCAGATGCTAATAAAGCTGGAACTCCGGATTCAAAGAAATGCACTATTATCTTTACAGAAGGAGATTCTGCTAAAACAATGGCTATTTCAGGTCTTGCTGAGGTAGGCCGTGATCTTTATGGAGTATATCCTCTAAGAGGTAAAATTCTTAACGTAAGAGATGCTCCTACGACCCAAGTTATGAATTGTGCGGTTCTTAATGATATCAAGCAAATTATTGGTCTACAAGTAAATACTGATTATATTAAGCAATATGAGAAAACAGGTGTATGGCCTCTTAGGTATGGTAAAATTATGATTATGACAGATCAGGACCATGATGGTTCTCATATCAAAGGACTGATGATGAATATTTTCGATAGTATGTGGCCTGAACTTACAAAGATGGGATTTATTACAAGTATGGTAACTCCCATTGTTAAGGCATTTAAAGGTAAAGATGAGAAGGTGTTTTATACACTTCAAGATTATGAAAAATGGAGAGACTCTGTAAATGCCAAGCCATGGCGTATTAAATATTATAAAGGTTTGGGAACTTCTTCAACAAAGGAAGCTAAGGAATATTTTAGACAACTTAAAGTTATCAAATATTTGCCTAATATTAATGAAACCCCGACTGAACAAGTTAATTCCACTCAACCTGAACAAGTTAATTCCACTCAGCCTGAACAAGAGGATTCCGCTCAGATTGAACAAGATGATTCTTCTCAACCTGGCGATACAGAATCCGCTCAACCTGGCGATACAGAATCCATAAACACTGTAAAATCTACAAAAAGTGAAACTAAATCTTCTACGACGTATAAATCAATTTGTCCAGACCTAGATTTGGCTTTTAATAAAAAAAGGGCGAATGATAGAAAAGCATGGTTGATGAGTTATGAAAAAGATAAAATTCCTGATTTCAACCAAAAAGTTATATCAACAAAGCAGTTTGTTGATGATGAGCTTATTCATTTCTCCAACGCAGATAACGACCGTTCAATTCCCAGTCTTGTTGATGGATTTAAGCCTTCACAGCGAAAAGTAGCTTTTGCTAGTTTTAAAAGGAAACTTACAAAAGATGTCAAAGTTGCTCAACTTGCTGGATATATTAGTGAACATGCTTCTTATCACCACGGTGAAGTATCTCTTGAAAATACTATTAAAAATATGGCTCAAGATTATGTTTCTGCTAATAATATCAATTATCTTGAACCTATTGGACAATTTGGCTCAAGATTGATGGGTGGCGACGACGCTGCTCAATCAAGATATATCTTTACTAAACTATCACCTATCACACGTCTTGTATTTAAAGAAGAAGACGACTGCCTATGTAAATACCTTGATGATGATGGATTTTCAATTGAACCTGATTTTTACTACCCTATATTCCCAACTATTCTTGCGAATGGAGCTACGGGCATTGGAACAGGATTTTCGGCTGATGTTCCCAAATTTAATCCTATTGATATTTGTAAATATATTAAAGCTAAAATAGAAGGAACAGATACACCTACGCTTATCCCATGGTATAGAGGTTTTAACGGAACAATTGAGTCTACTTCTCCCGGAAGTTTCATTACAAGAGGTAAATTTACTATTATTAATGATAGCACTGTTCAAATTACTGAACTACCTATTGGAAGTTGGACTGAAAAATACACTGATTTTCTTGATAAGATTTCAGTTGAGAGAGGTAAAGAGACTGCTAAAAATTTCGTAAGAACCTTTAAAGATGATTCCACAGAAACTCAAGTTAATATTACAATTAGGATGAATCCTCTTAATATTAATAAATGGGGTAATAAATTTGGAAAAGATGGTATTAGTGAACTTGAAAACAGACTTAAACTAACTTCAGCTCTTGGTATTACTAATATGCATATGTTTAATCAACATGGTAAGATGCAGAAATTCAAAGATATTAATGAAATTATTGATCAATGGTATCCATTCAGGTCTAAGATTTACACAATGCGTCGTGATTACATGCTTAAAAAACTACAAAAAGAACTAGATATAATTAAATATAAAGTCGCATTTATTCAAGAGATTATTGATGATACAATTGAAATTAAGAATGTAAAGAAGCAAAAAATCATGGATCAATTGGCTGAACATAAGTTCCCTAAAATAGCTCTTAAAGAAGACCAAACCGTATCATACGACTATTTGATGAGTATGGACCTTTACAAACTTACTGAGGAGGAAATTGAAGAACTTAAGAAAAGAAAAGAATTGAAACAGCTTGATTTTAACAAACTTTCAGGAACATCTTCAACAGATTTATGGCTTGATGATATTAATAAATTTATGGAAACATATAAAAAAATGCTTAATCAGTATGAAAAAGAACATTCAGGACAACCTCTTACCAATAAAAAGGTTCTTAAAAAACCTCGTAAAAAGAAAGCCTAAATAATTTATAATAAATATTATAATTTAATTAGAATTGTAAATTTGGACAAAATCGTAAAGTATTTTTTTATTATTACCAGATATGTTAAATTGTTTAAAATTATTAAGCGTATTTTCAAATAACTCATAATTTTTATCAACAATAACTCCACCGCCAGATTGACCACAACTTGTGACAAAATCACCGCATTGTGTGATAGAACCAGAACAAGGAGTATTATTAACACTATTGAGTAAATCAATTGTTGATATTTCTGGGACAGAATATTCTATATTACCGCCTGTTTGTTCTGATTCTTTTGATACTAAATTATTTTGGTTCTTTTCAGAATCTATCATTTTAACATTGCTTATATCTTGTCCTATCAAAGAATCAGATTTTTTTGGCTCTTTAACTTTATTCTTACTTTTAACTTTTAAAACAGACTTCATTTTAGTTTTAATCTTTTCGCCTAATAGATTTATTTCTTCGGCAAGTCTTATTATCTCTGCTTGTGTAATATTTTTACCATCTCTATCTTTAATAAACCTGTTAAGTCTAAATACAAAAATTTTTGTAGAATCTTTTACATTGTTAACAGGTTTAAAACCAATATCATCTTTTGAAAATAAATTTTGTATATAGGTATCCATTATATATAAATTATATTTTATTTTTTATTAATAATTATCTAAGGAAATTTAATTATATATTTATAGAAATGGCGGATGATGATTTATTGCTTACTAATAAATATGCGGAGACATATTCGAATGAGTCTTCTAATAATGAGATATTTACTAAATTAATGCAAGCAAAAAAAACTTCCAAAGAAGTCTATGAAAAGGATCCTCCTCAATTTACAGATGATGTTGAAACTAGACAGAATATAGGTGCCAGTATAAGTGAAAATTCTGTGGCCTTTGAACAGTTTTTAAAATTTGCCCAAACTGATAAAAAGAAAAAAATTAAAAAAACAATTATGAACATTGATAGTCGCAATAGAACAAAAACATATACATTCGATTCGTTATCTATTAAATATTCAGGCGACACACCGATACATTTTATAAATAATAGCTCTTTTTTTGAAATTACAATAGATTCAAATACAAATACTAATAATGTTAATTATATTGATGACGTTAAATTCTTTAATCAAGTTATATTAACTAATCTTAGTGAAGCAGAGTTTTCAAAATTAGGAATAACAAAAGATAATTTTGAATTTAGTGTAACTAGCGGAGAACCTATATTTGATATTATTAAATTTATTTATGAAACATTTGATCAAAATGGAGATCTCATCAGTTCCGAAACAGACAGTTTTGATAATAGTAAACAGAAATTTAGATATAATAAATTACTACTTAATATGCCTTCTAATATTGAACCTAGTGAAATACAAACTATACGAATTGGTAAAGATTCGGAACTTAATATTATTACGAATGTTAATATTTCATATCCCACTCCGTCTCATTATTTTATTAACCTGGGAAAAACCTTCTCAAATGTATATTCTGTGAAACTAATTTCTTCAGAAATACCTAATACATCGTATACATTTAATGAAAATTTAATTGAAACCAATTTTGGGCAGTTTAAACTTAGCACAAAGCAAAATAATAAACTTAGATGGATTAATAAAACCGATAGAGTATCTGTAGCAACAAACGGTGTTAATATGGGGTCTCTTTTTTATGAAAATATGCCTATTTTACCAAGTGTTAATGCGGAACAATTACACAATGAACATTTTGAAAAAATTTCCAATCAATATAACTGTAATCTAAACTCTATTAAAATTAAGGCAATCAGCACAAATAATATTACAAATATTAGCTCTTTATCGACATTAGACCAAACTGATATTAATACTAATGATTTTTTTATATTGAGAAATCAAACTGAACTTTCAGAAAACGGGATATATAAACGACTTGATAATCTTGGTGCTCAGAAGGTCGATATGGCTGATACATCAACATATGTATCACGCCAAGGACTAAATTATATATATTTCATCTGTAATGGAAGTGTAAATAAGGGAAAATACTTTATTATTAGTAAAATAAGTGATATTATTAATTTCATTTCAATTGACTATTTGGAAAATCTCAAAAGACTTTGTTCATTAGTAAGAGTATCGCAAGATACAGTAAGTAATAATTCAAATATTCCACTTGTAAAAAGAGACTATTATTTTAATAACAGTTACATTGGTGAACTTGTTATCGATAATAATTCTATAATAGGTATTTCTCAAAATGCATCTACTAACATATCTAACACTGTCTTTACATATAATGAATGTATGATATCCAAAACCTCAAAGGATTTAAATAGTTATTATTTTTATGAGGGAATTGTAAATTTAAACAGCTATACAAATAACAATACATATACTGTATTTAATTTCGCGTCATTTACAAGTCTCAATATTGATATATATAAAAGTTCAGATAGTAATAGCGTTTTTGATTATATTGAAAGTCAAATAACGTCTATTGATACACCTTTTAAAATAATATTTAAAAATAAATATATTGGTTCAACACAAGTCACATATATTTTTCATGTTACACAAATTTCAAAAATAACAAATAATTTACCTGATGGAAGACATGTTAAAAGATGGCAGTTAGATTTAATACCTATTGACTCCAATGTAAGTAATCAACTTAGTATTGAATCTAAACCATTTGCTAATATTTCTGATAACTCTGAAATAATGTTAACAGTTTTCAATCCAATAAAACCTAACATATTATTTAACTATCAAAAATACTATCCCGATCTTTGGGGAACATTACAAAATTATTATATTAAGTCAGAACAGGGTCTTAAATTGTCAGATTCATTAATTAGCAATCATACTGTACAACTAGGATACTCGGCTATAGATTCTACAAAGGATAGT
>Ga0228666_1000863_pt1 | contig 14729 bp, 18 predicted proteins | sample 80DmetaG_FD_182702 | JGI IMG/M metagenome (GOLD analysis project Ga0228666, IMG submission 182702) | Seawater microbial communities from Monterey Bay, California, United States - 80D | ecosystem: Environmental > Aquatic > Marine > Coastal | place: USA: California | collected 2016-10-11 | reverse complement strand
CGCTGTTGTTTAGCAACCAGTTCTAGCTCACGAAGATTGCGAGCTAATGGGATCTGTTGATCTTTGATTTGCTGACGCTGCGCAGTTAGGCGACTCACGGCATCATCTAGTTTGGCCAACTGAGTCGCCTGTAGGCTGGCAAGATCTTGACCGAAGGATGTAGTCGCAAGGGCGAGTGAACTGAGGCCCAGTATGAATATGGATTTTAAATACATCACAGACGTTCGTTTTGTAGTTCGATCGGCAGTGTGATGAAACGTGCCTCTTGAGTACTATTGTTCGCGATTGCAATCACGTCCGCAATTGCTGGGGATAGTTCAGGTTGAGAAATCCATTGCCAACCACTGCTATCTGCTTGTCGGTAGCCAGCATCGTCGCCAGAGCGTGTGCGGTAGTAGGCAGCACCTAGGCCTATGTAGATCGATTCTACTTCACCCTGACTGCCATCGCCGAGGGTTCGAATTTCTTCATGTACGGTGATAGCGCGGTCGAATTTATTAATTGTATTTAAAATACCAACAACGGTTTGCATACGCTCGGCGATGCCGAGTGTAGAGTTCTCGGGATCATTGGGAATGCGTTGAAACAAGCCGACGAGTTGAATGCTAAGTGGTTCAGGCAGCGCTGATTTTATATTGATTAACTTTGGTTCGATTTCGGCAAGAAATTTTGCGATCTGCTGTCGGCCAGTATTGAGAGATTGTTGTTCAGTGACTAAATCGGCACGCACGGCATCGGCATCGGTAGCAGTCGCTTTAATTTTCTGCAGTGACTCATCCAGCGTGGTGATTTCTGCCTGGGTGACTTTAGTCAAGTCGTTGAGCAGGGTGTGAGTCGCTTCCCATTGAATGGCTTCACTGGAAATAGCTTTTTCTGTCGCAACCCACTCCTTGACGATCGTACGCGTGGATTCGATGGCGATCGATCCAGATGCGGATAGCACAAGGCTCAGGATTGTAAAGCTGTTGATATAGATGTGTTTGTGGATGAACATAGCTGAACAGTTTCAAATTGAGACAGAATCTCATAGTTTGAGTTGCAGGGAAGCAAGCCTATGAGTACTGTAATTTACACTAAATAATAGCAAAGTGATACTTTGGTTTCTGCCCGAATAAGGAGTAAAATTAGCTATTTTGTAAAATAGATTGGTATACTGGATTTCATATGCGGGTCATTTTCCTCCGTTCTCGAGTAGTTTTTTAAGGAGATTTTTTGTTAGTCTTGTTATTTTTTGGGTGTGCTCTATGCCCATCTGCATCTTCTTTTCCAATTACAATGAAAGCTCTCACTTTATATATTCTCAGTGCAATGGCATTTTGTTCAGTATCGCTGGCAGATACATTGACGATTTATAGTTACCGACACTATGAGAGCGATGTGTTGCTATTTGAGAAATTTACTAAGCAGACAGGTATTAAAGTCGAAGTTGTAAAAAGTAAGGCCGGTGCATTGCTGGAGCGTTTAAAAGCTGAAGGAGATAAGACGCCTGCAGATATTCTGATTACCTCAGATGCGGGGCGCTTACATCAGGCAAGCGAAGCGGGTGTACTCCAACCGCTTAAATCTGCATTTCTCGAACAGCGTGTGCCCGTCAATCTGCGAGATCCTGAGGGTTATTGGTTTGGTTTTACTCAGCGTGCTCGTGTGTTTTTGTATGCGCCTGATCGGGTCAACGTGGAAGAGCTGAGTACTTACGAAGGCCTAGCCAATGAGGATTGGCGCGGGCGTGTGCTTGTGCGCTCTTCAGCCAATGTCTACAATCAGTCGTTGTTGTCTTCATTGATTGCTTCCAATGGTAAGCAGCAGGCCACGCAGTGGGCTGAGGCGGTGCGCAACAATATGGCGCGTGCACCGCAAGGTAGTGATCGAGACCAAATGCGAGCGGTTGCCGCGGGTTTAGCGGATGTTGCGATCGTCAACACGTACTATTTGGGTCTGTTGGCTAACTCGGATAATCAGAAAGATCGTGATGTCGCGGCACAATTGAAGATCTTTTTTCCGAACCAAGCAGAGCGCGGGACTCACGTGAATGTGAGTGGTGCAGGTATTGTTGCAGGGACGGACAGTGTCGAAGCAGCTAAGCAGTTTCTTGAGTATTTGGCTACAGATGAAGCGCAGTCCGTTTTTCCTAGTGCAACTTATGAATACCCAGTTGTGCCAGGCATTGCATGGTCACCATTGCAATTGCAGTGGGGGACGTTCAAAGCTGATACGATCAGTTTGGCTCGATTGGGCGAGCTGAATGCGGATGCGATTCGCTGCTTTAATCTTGCAGGATGGGAGTAATAATGCGCCCGCAAAATAGGAAGCAGTTGCAGATCGATTTTTGGTCGGTTGCAGTCGTGCTCTGTGCACTTTTGCTACTGGCGCCATTGATTGCTGTTTTTATTGGTGTTTTTCAGCCGACTGAAGAGTGGCAGCACTTGGCGAGCACCGTGCTGCCGGGATACCTGCTAAATACCTTAATCCTAGTGTTTGGCGTGGGGTTGGTCAGTGTTCTTTTTGCCGTGCCGACGGCATGGTTTGTTGCTACTTATGAGTTTCCCACTCGGCGGTTTTGGAAGTGGGCATTGGTCATGCCGCTGGCCGTGCCGACTTTTGCATCTGCATTTACTTATTTTGATGTATTAGAATTATCGATCCCTTTAATAATTAAGGTCCGTGACGCTTGGGGCTTTGGTGCCTCACAGTGGGTCGAGCGTTTGATTCGTTATGGGATGTTGATATTGTTACTTAGCTCAGTACTTTATCCTTATATTTATTTGAGCCTACGTTCGACTTTTTCAAAGCAGCAAGGGGTTTATTTTGAGGCAGGTCGAATGCTTGGTAAACGTCCTAGCTCGATATTCAGACGGGTTGCTTTGCCGATGGCACGACCGACTTTGATTGCCGGACTTAGCCTAGTGATTATGGAGGTCGTCAATGAGTACGGAGCGGTCAACTTGTTCGGTGTTCCGACACTCACTGAAGGTATTTTTCGTACCTGGTTTGGTCTCGGAGATAGAGCTTCAGGATTACGCTTGGCAGTGATTGTTGTGATTATCGTATTTGCGATTTTAGCCTTCGAAGCCTGGCAACGGAAACGTTTACGCTACGTGGAGGGAGCGCAGACTAATGTTGCGCATCGTCGGGTTCGGCTTGGATGGCGACGTGCTTGGATTATCGTATTTTTTTGTGCGCTGCCGGTATTGATTGGTTTTGTATTTCCAGTGCTGCGTTTAGTGTACTGGGCAATCGCAGCGACTGAGGGGTTCGATTTTGTTGGTTTTTTGGGTCAGGCTGCCCGTAGCTTGGGATTAGCTTCTGCGACTGCATTATTACTCAGTGTCGTTGCCTTTTTCTTGGCATTCAGTGTACGAGTAAAGGGCGATTCAAAAGTTTGTAAATTAGTGCAGGCGTCAACTCTAGGCTATGCGATTCCTAGTGTGGTGACTGCTGTTGGGGTGATGGTTTTATTAGCTAGTATCGACCATCTGTTATCCGATGTATCACTGTCGCTGGTTTTGAGCGGCAGTCTGTTTGCAATTAGTTTCGCGTATATGGTGCGTTTTATGACTGTGGCCTATCAGCCATTGAATGCGAGCATGCAGGGTGTTTGCACTACATTGCATGAAGCTTCGCGTACACTTGGACAGGGCAATTGGCAAAGTTTAACGCGTATACATTGGCCGTTGTTGCGTATCAATATCTTGGCCTGTGCGACTTTGGTTTTTATCGATATCATGAAAGAATTACCCCTGACTTTGGTACTCCGCCCGAGTGATTTTGAGACGTTGGCAACCTTTGCATTCGGTTTTGCTAAAGAGGGATATATTTATGACTGCGCGTTGCCTTCATTATTGATTATATCTCTTGGGGTTTGGGGCTTGCTTGTGATTGAGCGTTGGGTTGATAAAGAGGCCAGTCAATCATGTTAGAGGTTCAAAATATTTCAAAATCATTTCCAGGGAACGATGTCCCTGCGGTGCATGATGTCTCTTTTCGGGTGGCGTCAGGTGAGTTGCTCTCCTTAGTGGGTGAAAGTGGCAGCGGTAAAACAACTTTGTTACGCTTGATTGCAGGCTTGGAAATACCGGAAGCGGGTCAGATACAGACAAACCGTGGATGCTTGTTCGGAGAGAACAATTGGGTCGTCCCGGAACAGCGTCGAATTGGGCTGGTTTTTCAAGGAGGGGCGCTGTTTCCGCATATGTCAGTGGCGCAGAATTTGTGGTATGCAATGGGAAAAATCCCCAAAAGTGAGCTTCAAGATCGTGCTGAAGAATACCTTAAATTGGTGCAATTGAATGGTAAAGCGAACCGCTATCCACATGAGTTATCAGGGGGGGAGCGCCAGCGTGTTGCATTGGCACGTGCCTTGGTCGCCAAGCCAGATATTATCTTATTGGATGAGCCTTATAGTAACTTGGATGTGGCACTCACCGCGGATTTGCGGGAGCAGGTGCGCGATATCTTGCATCAAAAAAAAATCACTGGTGTGCTAGTCACACATGATCCAGCGGATGCCCGCCATTTTGCTGATCGGATAGCGATACTGCGCAAAGGAGTGTTAGTTCAACTGGGGCTTGTAAAGGATGTGGTTGATCATCCCTGCGATATGTATTGTAGCTTGCTGATACGCGGAGGCTAACACTGGAGTCTGATCATGACAGCCTTTGCAGGCATTGATATGCTTTTGGTAGCAGGCCATGCCGGTCCTTAAAGGCTCTGGCGAAATGGCTGGCATTCGAGTATCCTACCTCGTTGGCGACTTGTATCACACTATGGCGATCATTCTTTAATAATTCGGCGGCACGGTCCATTCGAACTTCACGCAAAAAAGTAAAAGCGGTCTTACCGAGGGTGCTTTTGAAGGCCAATTTTAATTTATGCTCGTTAAGGCAGCCAAGCTTGGAGAGGTCATGGATTGAATATTCGCGACCTGGATCATTACGCATCTCTGCGATAATTCTATCAATCGCATCGCGGTCATTTGCATTTAGGGTACGGTCGATTGGATTGTTATTTTCTGATTGGCTTAAGATTTCGGCGATCCAGGAAAGTACATTCGATTCCAGGTGCAGACGATGACGTAGTCCATCGATAGATGAGTTTGCAATTTGTTTCGAGGCCTCAAATGCGCTGCGTTTCATTTGTCCACTGTTGAAGGGAACTGATACAGCCGTATTGGCGAACTGTTCGAGATCAGCGAGGCGCTCGGCATCAGCACCAAGATCCAAAAGCAAGCGGGTGAGTTCTTGGGAGCAGAGAATTAAGTCAATATGGGCTGTTTCCGAACTCGTGCGGTCAAGGCATAGTGCGGAGTTAGAAAAGCGGAACCATTGCCCCGGTTCGAGTTTTTCGACGTCGTTATTGATCGCCGTTGCTTTCGCCCAGCCTTGGTTGACATAGCCGAGTACCAGTCGCTCCTGATTGAAATCGATATTGATTGCGATGGGGCCATTAATCCGTAGCTCCAAACTTAGGTAATCAAGCCCCTGTTTGAGACAAACACGTTTGGCTGAAAACTCACTGTGCGAGTCGTTCCAACTGAGGGATTGAGCTGGTTGGAACGGGCAGGAGATTTCTGCGCCTGCTTGCTCGTGGTGGAATGCGATGCCTGTATTCGTGCGCTTCAATGAATGGTATTATCTATTTGAGATGTATGGGTGTCACTCATGAGCCAAGCATGGTGTCCAGCATTTATAGCTAATGCTAATGAGACTTACTCTCATTAATGGAATGTCTGCAACATTTTTTATTCTATTTTGTGGATGGTATGAGTTGAGCGACACAGGACTCGTTGTTGATGTTTAACATTTAACTGAGTCTTAGAATTCCGCCAGTAAGGATACGTGCACGCAAGCCGCCGTGGCCCTTCAAATAATCTTCAGCGCCGGGGGCAATTGCCTGATCCATCCAGTAACAGGGGCGGCATTCTTCGACACCTTCAAATTCAATGCCTTGTATACTGAACCGTTGGCCAATTAAGTGATTCAGATCGCTTCCTGAGGTGAGTATGTTGCGACGGAATAGAGCCGGATCTAAGTCGGGTAACCCGCATTGCTCTTTAATACGAATATACACGGTCCAATCAAAGAAGGTGATCTGTCCTTTGAAGTTTTCTTTATGGTCCAGGTAACGATCATTCGCCAGACCACGACCTGCAAGACATTCAACTGAAGCTACTTTTTCGATACCATGCTCGAGTCTGTTTTTGCCATGCCGTCCGACGAAGTCATGACCAGCGGAGATGTAGATGGCTTTGATTGCTATATCCATGTGACTGAATCTGATAATCGGGTGGCATGTAAGTCTGCCACAAAGAATTATTTTACTGTAGCGTCTACCATATTGCGGCCGATCACGCAGACTATTTTTTAGTGATGATGTGCGTCTTTATGGTGGTCATGTTGCAGATTCTTTGGATCGGCACAGCCACAATGGTTATTTTCGATCCATGCGTCACTGCCATCTGAATAGACTTCTTTTTTCCAGATCGGGAGGCGGTGCTTAACGTTATCGATGATGTAGCGCGCCGCTAAAAAAGTATCGCCGCGGTGATGTGCGGTGGCGCCGACCCAGACCGCAATATCGCCGGTCGAGAGGTGTCCCAAGCGATGTACAATCGCGGCGTCTTGGATATGAAATTTAATTTTCGCTTCTTCAATAATTGCCTCTGCGATCGATGGGGCGAGTTGTGCATAGCCGTGGTAGTGCAGTGCGGCCACGGGTTTGCCTTCGTTGTGATCGCGTACCCAACCTTCATAGCTGCAGTAACCACCAGCGGAGAGTGAGAGTAACTCTTGGCGCAGTGCCATCGGATCAATCGGATTTTCGGTGAGTTGAAATTTCATTTTCAGCGAAGAGGTGAAAGGGTAGGAAGGTATAATGGTAGGAAGGTCGAAAAGTGTGCTAAACTTGCAGCGCTTCATACCTGGCTAATTTTACACTATTTTGCGCAGCAAAATTAACCTCCAGTCATCGGCGGTAGGAATGCGATGGTGTCTCCGTCGTTGAGTTCAGTCTGGTGTGCAGAGAGCTCGTGGTTGATCGCGACTTGAAGCTGGGTGAACTCGTACGGGAACTGGTAGATGGCACGAATCTCGGCATAGAGCGCCGCGGGTGAATGCTCGATGAGCTCACGGGTTTCTTCGCTTTTTCCAGCGAGGTCGGCGAGCTGCGCGAAATAAATGACTTTAATTTGCATGCTTTAGAAGGGTCTAAAAACGGGAGTTGATACGTGCGAAGTTTTGCTCTGACTACTGCTTCAGGGCATTAAATTCATCGGCGGTGTTAATGTTATCGAGGCTGCGCGGGTTGTCTTGCTCAATTAGGGTCGCTTGTTTGATGATCAGTAGTTTCCGTGGGCAGCATTTACCCAGTTCTTGAGCGAGCGATAACAAGCCATCGTCGCTTCCGGCTGGGTAGATTGCACAGAGCGGCTCAGGTAATCCGTCGTGACTGCTCTGATACGCGGTCAGCTCTGGGTGGTCAGTTGACCGGAAGGCGGCAATCAATTTTTCTAGGGTTGCCGTGGTCAGGTTGGGCAGATCGCAAGCTAATATTAGCCAGTGGGCATCAGGATGTGCGCGCATAGCGGAGAGTATGCCGCACAATGGGCCGCCTACCTCGTCGACGTTATCGTGGATTGTCGCAGTGCCTGCTGGAGTCGGGAAGCTTTGTTCTTTTCGTTGCGAGACAAATACCTCTGTACAGACGGATTGTAGCAGTGCTGAAGTACGTTCGAGTTGGGTACGTTTGCCATCGTAGCTGAGGAGAGCTTTATCACTGCCCATGCGTTGGCTTTTGCCACCGACTAAAACAAGTCCTTTGATTTGGGTGTTCATTGTACGGATCGCTTAAAGTCACTTTTACCGCCGGTCTTTACGACCAAGCGAGTAGACTCGATCGTGATATCTTTGGAGACTGCTTTACACATGTCATAGATGGTTAAGGCCGCGCCGCTGGCGGCGGTGAGCGCTTCCATTTCGACGCCAGTCTGATCCAGTACTTTGACCTTGGCTTCGATGCGTAGACGTGCGCTATCAGCGGGCTCAATTTTGATCTTAACCGATTTCAAGTTAAGTGGGTGACAAAAGGGGATGAGCTCAGAGGTCTTCTTGGCAGCCATGGTGCCAGCAATGATGGCAGTATCCAGAATAGGGCCTTTTTTACTGCTCCAGCCTGCTTCGGCAAATGCGCTCATGATTTCCGGCCCGAGATTGACAAAGCTTTCGGCAATCGCAATCCGCTCAGTCACGTTTTTTTCAGACACGTCGACCATTGTTGGGCGTTGATCTTTATCGATATGTGTAAATTCCATGTGATGAATACTATGTAGGCGTCACGATAGAGGATACAACTTAAAGTCGATTAGATTTAGCGATAAAGGGCGCATTTATAGTATGGGAATGAAAAAAACGTCATTTTGTATTCATTTGTAGACGTTTCATATTATTTTGTATACTGATCCCATCATGAAAAAAGATGTAGTCCGGTATCTTTTTAAACTTCAAGAGCGCGAGATCGTTTTCGATGTGGATACAGAGCCACATGGTTTAGAGACAGGTACAGACTTTCCAGACTGGGCACGGCTTGAACATCAGCAGTGTGCTTGCTGCCCTTTGAAGGCAACAGAGTGTGAGTTTTGTCCAGTGGCAACAAGGATGCACCATCTGCTGGAGGTTTTTTCGAATGATAATTCGACCGAGCGAGCAGACGTGACTGTGCAGACCTCGGAGCGCACTTATACTCATAGTTGTGATTTGCAGGTTGGGATTAACTCATTAATGGGATTGATGATGGCTACGAGCGGCTGCCCCGTGCTCAAAGAATTGGGGGCGATGGCCAGTTTTCATATTCCGTTTTGTTCTACCCGAGAGACCTTGTACCGTACAGTCGGCTCTTATTTAACGAAGCAGTATTTTGTACAGCTCGAGGGCGGTGAGCCGGACTGGGAACTCATTCACTTGAAGGAGCTTTACAGTGTGCTGGAGGGGTTGAACCAGGATTTCTCTAAACGTATTCAAGATTCGAGTAGCAGTGACGCAGCCTCCAACGCCGTCATTATGTTTTTTGCGACCTCTGTAGTCGTGGCATCATCGCTCGATCAGCAGCTACAACGCCATCAAGGTTATCTGACAAATGAGGATGAATAGGTCCGGCAGGCTGGAGTGGCTTCTTGCTCTTGGGGAGGGACGACCTCTGTGTCGTCCGCTGCCGATACGTGAGCGTCTGAGATAATCATCAGCTCTTGGAGCATCCTGGATTGTCATGTGATTTATTAAGTGCCCGCGGTCGACACGGAGGTCGACCCTCCCCAACAGATTTCCCCCGCAAATGTCGATGAACCAATACTGACCTACTGCAAAAAGCCCTGCGTCTCTGTGCGAGATCATTCTATTTGCTCTCTGAGCTTGCCGAACGATCGCTGCGCACAATGACACTCCAGCCAATCTCAAAAAATCCAATACGACTTGCTGTTTTCCCGCAGAGGCGCAGGGGCGCAGAGTGAACACATCCCCGGCTTTATGCAATAGAACTGCCCATACTGATGACAGAATCAATCTCTCGCAAAGTTCACGGAGCTCACAAAGACCAAGGCCCGTGATCGGGGAAATACTCAAAAAAGTCTCCCATTTATAATCGGACAAGATTTTCTGCAAAACGTAACCGTTAAGCTCCTATAACTTAGCGAGCTTAGCGCGCTTTGTGAGAGACAACCGCACATCCCCGGCTTAATGCATAATTTAGGTCCGCTGCCGATGCGTGAGCGCCTGAGAGGATCATCCGCTTTTGGAGCCTCTTGGATTGTTATGTGATTTCTTCAGTGCCCGCGGTCGACACGGAGGTCGACCCTCTTGCATGATCACGCTGAAGTCTGTGATCGGCGGTGTGTCTTGAATGGTAGTGTTTAAATCGAGCACGAGCACACTGCCCGATTCTAAATCGACTAGAGGTTGTTCGCCCAGCGTGGCCAAGAGGGCAATGAATCCTAGGCAGGCGACCACGCAGCCAAAGCCAAGCAGAATGAATGCAGTGAGTGAGCCTAGTAGGCTTTGTAGGAAATGCTTCATGCCCTATGTATGGTCCAGTGAGTACTCATGATGCAATCTTTCTATTTATCGTTGATTGTTAGATTTGTTGATAGAGCCACGTTTAATTAGGTCAGTGAGTGCGTGTCGTTTTTACTTATTAAATTAGAAGCGTCAGAATAGCTGCTTCCTTTCTTGCCTACTCGCTCTAAATTGCATACCAAGTATACGTTAGATGAGTGCGGAAAATATAAAAGAAATGCAGGGCCTTTATGGGGCTTTTATTTTAACTGAACGAGTGGTGCAGAAGATTTGGTTGCGGCAGGATTTTGCTACGCAAGGCTTAGTCACTGTGTCGGGTAAATCGATCCATGTGAAAGATCCCGGGCGTTGGAATTTACAAGAAGGCCCTGACTTTAAAGAGGCACGTCTGCTGGTCGATGGAGTTGAATTGGATGGGGATGTTGAGGTGCACTTTAATGTGACTGATTGGTATAAGCATCAACATGAGCAAGATCGTAACTTTGATGCTGTGGTATTGCACATAGTGCTGCATCCCGAGGGTCGGAAATTGAGCCCCGTGCAAACTTCGCAGGGGCGCGTGCCAGAATGCTTATACCTAATGCCATTGCTGAACCGTGACTTGGAATCCTATGCGATGGATGAGGCATTGCTGGAGCTAGAGCAGCAGGACGAACTCGAGTGGGTGGCTCAATTCATCGAGCGACCTTTAGAGGGGCGCCTTGAAATTTTGCAGGCGAAGGCTCAACAACGTTGGCAGCAGAAACTACGTTACGCACAGCAACGCCTGCAAGCAAATGGATGGGATGGCGCATGCCACGCTTATGCGCTGGAAGTGCTGGGCTATGCACGTAACCGTGCGCCAATGCTACGACTTGCGGCGAAGTATCCATTAGCAAGATGGGCCTCTGCGGATGTAAGTGCCGAGGAGCGCTTTAGTGAGGAAGCAGAGCATTGGAAGCTTAATGGTCTGCGCCCCGCGAATCATCCCCGTCGTCGCTTGGCTCAATATGTAGAGGTCGTTCAGCAGCAACCGCAGTGGCCCAGTCGCTTATCAGCATGCTTGAAGAGATTTCCATGCGCTGATGCTAAAATGCCGACCACAGTGTTCCGTAAAACGGTCGGCTTGCCTCAGCTTCGTGGGTCGCTCGGGGAGTCTGTCTTTAGTGGCGCATTCGCGCAGACACGCTTAAATACCCTGATCGTTGATGCGATTTTACCATTGGCAACGGCCGCGGGGTTGCTGGATGGTCAAGCTTATTGGGTGCATTGGTCGCTCGGTGATAGTCCCCCGGCATTCACACGATTTTTAAAGCATGCTGGCATCACAAATCGTTTGAATCCGCAATGCAACGGTTGGCATCAAGGTGCGATCGCATTGTTTTTAGAGCGGGGGAGTGATGCGTGCAGTCGTTAGATTTTAGGCTGAGGGAATATTTCTGGAGATTGACGAACGTATTTATAGTGGGTAAGCGTACTAATTGATGGAGAGTTTTGATGAAAACATAGTCCGCGAATATTTCGAGTTGAACGGTTTCTTCGTGCGTCAGCTCGGTAAGCATGCGGTGCGTACGCGGAAGAAAACTGAAGGCAGTGGCGTTGAGCTGCTGGTGTATAATCCATCGGCACCTGCAGATGCAGCAGAGCCTAATTTTCAGTTGTTCTCTGCAGATATGGCATCGATTCGTCAGGCGATCGTTGTGGTGCATGGCTGGCAACAGGCAGGCGTGACGCCAGCAATTTTAAAGAGTCCGGTGCGCTTATTTGAATTTTTGAAAAAAGAGGTGCTAGGCCAAGTGGATCAATCGTTGCGGATTGATGACGGCTTGGTGGAAGATCCCCAAGCATATCAGAAGATTATGGTGCTGCCTGGTTTACCTACAGCGGATCCGGAGCGGAGCATGTGTATTGAGCAGTTCAAAGCGGTGGGGGTGGACGGTGTCATTGCCTTTAGCACTATCTTGGAAGATTTGCTGCGACAAGTGGAGGTGAACCACAGCTATCAGAAGTCCGAACTGCTACAGTTTGTGCGTGTCCTAAAGGTATACGATATGGTGCAGGCACCGCAGATGAATCTGTTTTAGGGGTAAGGGTGTTGGAAGTGGTAGGTTACTTTCAATAAACAAGGAGCAATGAGCCACTTACTCGCTTGAGTAATTCGAAAAGCGGGTTTTGTTACGAGGATGTCGATTCATCCAACTGCTATTATTTCTGAAACTGCCGTGCTTGGTAAGGGTTCTCTGGTTGGGCCTTATTCTGTCATCGAGGAAGGAGTCGTGCTGGGTGAGGGTTGCTCAATCGCTGCGCATGCGGTGCTTCGACGTGGAGTCGTGCTGGGGGATCAGGTGAAGGTGGATTCGTTTGCTGTGATTGGTGGTGATCCGCAGTCGTTGACTTTTGACTCGGCGACGAAGAGTAGTGTGGTGATTGGAGATCGTGTCTGTATTCGTGAGGGTTGTACGGTAAGCCGTGGATCCAGTGATGGCGCGAATACGACAATCGGCAATGACTGCTTTCTGATGGCACAAGCACATGTGGCGCATGATTGTCAGGTCGGTAATGACGTGGTAATTGCCAATAATGTGATGCTGGCAGGTCATGTGACGGTCGGGGCGAATGTGTTTATCGGTGGCGGCGCTGGGATTCATCAGTTTTGCCGCATCGGCACGTATGCGATGGTCGGGGGAAATGCATCCATCTCGGCGGATGTGCCGCCATATGTGATGGCGGCCGAGCGCAATACTGCCCACGGGCTGAATCTAGTAGGACTGCGACGTGGTGGCTTTGAACGCCTCAATCTCGCAGATTTAAAGAAATGTTATCGCGCCGTCTACTTTGGCGGTGGCAATTTGAAGAAGAAAGCAGCTGAGGCGGTGCGCGAGCATGAGTTTGGCAGCACTGCCACCGGCGCACGGTTTTTGGCATTTTTTGAGCATGGCAAGCGAGGCTTCATTCAAGCATCCAAGGATGCTGGATAAGATGGGAAACTATGAAAATTACAAAGCAAGAAGGTGATGGTGTGAGTCTGCCACTAGCGATTACTTGTGGAGATCCTGCGGGTATAGGGCCTGAGGTCATTGCGCGTGCGCTGCGTGAAGATTCAGAGCATGGCAGTGATTGTGTGTTACTTGGTCCGGCGTCGTGGGTAGAGCCTCTAGCAGCTGAGTTGGGCATTGCGTACGAGACAGTCGGTCCAGTGGATTATGAGATCATCGCTGGTGAGCCTTCCCGTCAAGGTGCGCAGGTGGCAGTTGCGGCGTTGCAAGTTGCCGCGCGCGGTTGTGTTGCTGGTCGCTTCCGTGCGGTCGTTTCTGGGCCAGTGAGTAAGCATTGGCTGCAGCAGGTAGGATTTAATTATCCAGGGCAGACGGAATTCTTCGCCGCGGAGTGGGGCGGCGAGCCGACGATGGGCTTTGTTGGTAATGAACTTCGGATAGTGTTGGCAACTTGGCACATTCCGCTACGCGAAGTAGCGGACGCTTTGACTGCGGAGTGTTTTGAGCGTGCGGTACGACGCGCGGATGCACTGGCCAAGTCATTTGGAGTAGAGGTGCCGCGGATCGGAGTGTGCGGGTTAAATCCGCATGCGGGCGAAGGTGGCATCTTGGGCGTGGAGGAGCGCGACGTGCTGGATCCCACACTAGATCGTTTGCGTGAAGAGATACCCGGTTTATCTAAATGTTTGCCCGGAGATACCGTATTCTTTCGTCAGCGCCGCGGTGAATTTGATGTTGTGGTATCAGCGTATCATGATCAAGGCTTGGCAGCGGTGAAGACTTTAGAGTTTGATGCGGCGGTGAATGTTACGCTGGGTTTGCCGTACTTACGGACAAGTCCTGACCATGGCACGGCGTTTGATATTGCAGGTCAGGGTTTGGCCGATTCGAGCAGTTTTACTGCGGCACTTTCGGTGGCCCGCCAGTTGACCAGCCTGAGCCATTTGGCTGACGCTTAGTTCAGATGTAGCAGACCAGAATACGATTGGAAATAATTATTGAAAATGACTGAAGAGAGGACATCTAAACTTCCCGAGGGAGTACGTGAAGGGAATGAGAAGCTGGTCTTGGTGACGCCACCAGCCGGAGTGAAGTTGCAATCCTTGATTGCACGTGAGCACAAAGGGGATTTTTTACGAATTAAGATTACTGGCGGCGGTTGTAATGGGCTGAGTTACAAGATGAAATTTGTCAAAGATTCCAAGCGGGGTGATATTTTAGTGCGTTCGGCGGGCGCACAGGTGTTGGTCGATTCTAAGAGTGCATTGTATTTACGCGGCACGCATTTGGACTTCTCCGATAAAATGGTAGGCGGCGGCTTTAAGTTTAGCAATCCTAACGCGAAATCGAGCTGCAGTTGTGGTGAAAGCTTCAGTATATAAAACGAGTGGTGTCCACGTTGCTGAGCGCGCGCATGAAAGCCGTGCGAAAAGAGTTGAAATGCCAGATTGTTCCATGCAACCTCAAAGATCTTGTATGGTTATCCAACCACAACTCATGACGGTTTAAAGAGTGATTATCGGAGCAGCACGAAGTTGTTTCCACTTTCGCATCAGTTATCTGGACGAATCCCGATACAAGACGTTTATCTAAAAATCAATTAATGCCAAAATACCCGAATAATCGAGGTCGTTATCAGAACCGCAACCGTGGCCCTAAAGGCCTAAGAAGAAATGATCGTATTCGCGCCACAGAG
>Ga0228666_1000849_pt1 | contig 14934 bp, 14 predicted proteins | sample 80DmetaG_FD_182702 | JGI IMG/M metagenome (GOLD analysis project Ga0228666, IMG submission 182702) | Seawater microbial communities from Monterey Bay, California, United States - 80D | ecosystem: Environmental > Aquatic > Marine > Coastal | place: USA: California | collected 2016-10-11 | reverse complement strand
CAATCAATACATCGGCCGCATTGTGTCCTTTACCGATTAGCGCCAGTGTACGAAATTTTTCGGGCAGTGGCTGCAACTCCTGAAAATCTAGATAAATCGCATTGGCAACACTCACACCTGCCCGTTGCACCGCAGCCCACTGTGCAGATTCATCCTGCAACATTGATGATTCCAACTCAAGTGCCTGCTGGCAAGTCAGTACAGGACTGGCTGAGGATAATCCTTTCATATTAAAATACTTGGTCTGCAATCGATAACTTTAAAAACTAAAACGTAAAGCATGCCGAACAAACATTCGAATGGCACGACTTTTTTATGTGCAGTATCTCATGCTCGCCCACCCACCGCGCCAATTGTTAAGCAGTTCGAATACTCAGCGACTATCTATCTCAATCAATATTGGGCAGGCCACGTATAATCTGTACCCTTGGCTCATCGCAGATATTGTGAAAAAAATCAGAACCACTAAAGGTCAAGTGGCCATTGAGCCTCTGATCAATATGATTAAAGCTGCAGCCATAAAGCTGCCAACAATCAACGCGTAAATCGACAACTCTGAAACACTCGGAAGCATAGAGGGATCATGCTCATCAATAAATACGTCGGCATCTAAAAGCTTTAATCGATTTGCGCTCAATAATTCAACCAGTGAGCGACTATCCTGATTCCCTTCGATTCTTGAGCTCGCCTCAACGATCGTATCATGCCGCTCACTAGACTTGCTTTGATCCTCATCCATCTGGTGAAGCACCATACTATCAAAGCTTAAATGCTTTGGATTCTCTAGTAATTCATTAATAGATCTGCATGCTTGATTCGAAATACTGATTGGCATGAACAAACAAGTGCCGATCTTTTCATAGCGACTCTCTAGATCATCGGATAGCCAGCACATAATGCAGGGTGAGTTCCACAAAGCTGCCAAGCTTACTGGCCTATTTCCATCGCGACACATCTCGCTGTAACGATCGCCACTCACCAGCATGCCATCCTCTAAATTAAAGTGAATCGTCGGGTCGCCATAAATACGTACATGATTTGTATCGGCCTGACCGTTAAAGAAGCCACCTTTCTTAAAAAAAGTCTCTTCGACGGACGCGCTCTCAACCGTTGCCAGTGAACTAAAACTACAAAGATGAATGATTAAGCCTAGCTTTAAAATAGGGTTCATGCCTTATTTTTTTACTACTTTTTAGCTCTTATCAAGCAAATAAATGTACTCTCGATAAGCGAGTCACTTTCATCACCGTATTTTTAGAAGTATTATAGCACGCGACTCAGCGTTTTTATAATCTCTAATTGGGCCAGCCCATTAGCTAACATCCCAAGGCATTTCCTAGTCAATTCGGCCAAAGCCGCAGCTAAAGACTGTCATGTCTAATCATGTAAAATATTTTCGAATAAAAGCACTCGAAACAACTGTACGAACGAGCTTCTAAACTAGAAAAGCCTTCATTTCACGCACTGCTTGCTCAATGCCAACAAACAGAGCACGGCTGACGATCGTGTGGCCGATATTTAGCTCATGAAGATGCGGAATCGTAATGACCTCTTCGATGTTTGAATAGTTGATGCCGTGCCCAGCATTGACCACTAAGCCTAGGCGATGCGCTTGAATCGCACCATCTCTTAATACTTGTAGCTCTGCGGCACGGCCATCGCCGTAGTATGCATTCGCATAAGCGCCCGTGTGTAACTCAATCCATGGACTCTGCAGCTCCGCAGCAGTTTCAATTTGCGCAACATCAGGATCAATAAACAGACTGGTAATAATGCCAGCCTCAGTCATGGCTGCGACGACATCCGCGACGCGCGCCTTCTGCCCGACGACATCCAGGCCTCCCTCGGTGGTTACCTCCTCGCGACTCTCGGGCACGAGGCATACAGAGTGCGGCTTCAATTCTAGCGCCAGAGCAACAATCTCATCCGCACATCCCATTTCGAAATTGAGTCGTGTATTAATCTGCTCATGCGCGCGGCGAATGTCTGAATCCTGCACATGGCGACGATCCTCTCTCAGGTGCATGGTAATACCATCTGCTCCAGCCTGCTCGCAGAGTAGCGCAAAAGCGACTGGATCTGGTTCAACCTCATTGCCATGATCCATGGCATGCTCACGAAAGCGCGCCTGACGCACTGTCGCGCAGTGGTCAACATTGACACCAAGTAGGATTTTAGAAGCAGGATTCGTCATACGCATTAGCACTGTCAGATTTAGCGATTTTGTCGACCCGGATTTACAATTCGCCTGACCCACATTCAAAGCACCCGCAGCCAGTCTCAGCAATTCGCGATCGGTACTAGTGGCGCCTACCTTTTTGCTAGGCTGACGGCTTCCAGTCGATCAATGTGACTTGCGGGTAGCGATTATTGCGCCAGTAGTTCCATGAGAAGCGCAACGCCATATCAATCGACTGGCCAACTACTGGTACCTCGGCCATGCGCCAAGCAATCCCAGCCACTCCGCTACGCGCGCCTTGCACCGCAGGTAAACGAAAACGAAAGTTTCCCTCACCAAATGCGTTTGGCGCTTCGGTTAACGCAACGCCCCGTACTCCGAAAACTGGCTCGGCATTACCTTGCCCGAATGGGTGCAAGCGATCCAACTCCTCCAATAAACCTTTCTCCAAATCTTCCAGCTCCAACCACGTAGATAATTTCAACGATGGCTCGGGTAGCCCCTCAGGATGAAGCTCTCTTAAGCTCTCAATGTAGCGCTCGGTAAATGCTTTAACATTAGTCGCCTGCAGCGACACACCTGCCGCCATTGGATGTCCGCCCCAATGGCCCAACAAGTCGGTGCAGCGCTGAAAGACCTCGACTAAATTAACCGTCGCAACACTGCGCCCAGAGCCATGCGCTTCATCGCCATCGCAACCTAATATTACACAAGGTTTGTGAAAATGCCGACTTACACGACTCGCAACAATCCCCACGACTCCAGGATGCCAGCCCTTGTCGAACAGCACAATGCCTGGTGAATCTGCAAACTCTGCGTCGGCGCGGCGCTCGGCCTCACTTGCAATGCCACGCTCGATCGCTTGCCGCTCTCGATTCATCCCATCAAGCTCGAGTGCCATCTGTTGACTCCGCGTCATATCGTCGCTAAGTAACAGCTTCATCGGCAGCGCCGCATCGCCGAGACGACCACTGGCATTAATACGCGGCGCGAGTTTAAACGAAATATCTGAGGCAGCCATCTCTTGATTCGCATCCATGCCGCTCACTTCTGCCAAAGCACGAATGCCGATACGACCATTGGCGCGCAAATGCCGTAAACCAAACCAGGAAAGAATCCGATTCTCACCATGCAGCGGCACTAAATCGGCGATCGTACCCATCGCAACGAGATCGAGATAGTCTTTCAGCTGAACCCCATCCACACGAGGATCTTCAGCCTCGCGACGACTTTTTAGCAGCCCATGCAAGAGCTTAAACACTAGGCCTGCGGTGCAAAGATCACGCCACGGCGCATCTGCACCGTCATTCACATGCGGATTCACAAAAATACAGCCTTCCGGTGCTGCGGTCTTGGTCTGGTGGTGATCGATCACCACCACATCACAGCCGAGCTCACGTAGATATGCGATTGGCTCGTGCGCATTGGTGCCGCAATCCAACGCGATAAAGAGATCAGGCACATCACCCGCAAAGACCCGGTTGATTGCATCACGACTGAGGCCATATCCTTCGTCGAGGCGCAAAGGCACGCAGTAACGCGGATCCAAGCCCAATGTGCGTAACATACTTACCAGCTGCACCGTGCTGGTCACCCCATCGACATCATAATCGCCGAAGACAACGACTGACTCATGTGCCTCAATCGCTTGCTCGATCCGCGTCACCGCGGCTCGCAGGTTCGTCAGTTCAAATGGGTTATCTAACATCGCTAGGCGCGGACGCAAAAACTCTTCCGCTTCCTCGACTGAGCTAAGATCCCGCTGGGCCAACAATTGCCCGAGTACTCGAGACACCCCAAGGCCTGCACTCAAATCAGCAGCGCACTTTTCGTCGGTCTCAGTGGTTGTCCAAAGCATTACTAGTAGGGTCTTGTTGTTAGAAGTTTGGAGTTATTAAGGTCGCAGGTACAATTAGCGACACCAATCGACTGTTTAAAACAAAGAATGGTGAATCGTTAAGACTCACCATTCTTGTTATAAAAATCTGCCGTAATCGAAGTTAGGCTTCGCTTTCCCAATCGTAGCGCTTCGGCGTGAGTTGGTGCTCTTCAACATGACGACGATCGCCCTTGTGCCACCAGTAGAAAACAGGGCTGGCAATGAATATCGAAGAAAACGTACCTGTCAGGATACCAATGATAAAGATAAAGGAGAAATCAGTAATCACTCCGGCACCAAAGATGTAAAGTGACAGTGCCGCGAGTAAGGTCGTGATACTGGTCAGCAATGTACGCGAGAACACCCGACTGAGCGCAAGATTGATGATCGAGCGCAAATCGGTGCCGGGGTTCAACTCCAGCTCTTCACGGATACGGTCAAACGCAACAATAGTATCATTGATCGAATAACCCACAATCATCAAGATCGCAGCCAACATCGGTGCAGTGAATTGACCACTCACAAAGATATCAAGTTCGCCACAAATGACGAAGATGCCAATCGTCATTAACACATCGTGCACCGTAGCGATTACCGCACCGACTCCGTAGCCCACTTCGAAGCGGAACGCAACATAGAGTAGGATGCCGCCTAATGCGCAGAGCACAGAAGACAGTGCATTCCACTGAATACTCTTCGAAACAGATGCGCCGATCTGCGTGATACCTGCTTCGCGCAAGTTCGCATCGGGAAATGCCGCTTGCAGTTGCTCGAGCACAGGCCGTGCTTCGTCAAAGGGTGTTTGCAACTTCAGTACTTCGACATTTTGGCCAATCAGACTTTGATAGATTGGAGTGACATCGCCGAGATCTTGATCGACTACGACTTGCATGATCTCGTCGGTACCGAGGCGCTGATCATAATCGACTGTCATCTCATCACCACCGGTGAAATCCTTACCCAATATATTGTCGTGATGCACCACTACACTGATGACACCAGCGAGCACGATCAGCCACGATAAGATAAATGCAGGCTTACGGAACTTAAAGAAATCAAGCTTCTTAGATGGAAAGATGTCCATGCCCAAGACTTTACGCAGACCAATGCGATGCACCAGAAAGTCGACCAAGAATCGGGTGACCACAAGCGCACAGAAGATCGATGCGCAAATACCGATTGCCAGCGTGATACCGAAGCCCTTTACAGGTCCAGTACCGAGCCAAATTAGTATAGATGCCGTGATCAGAGTCGTGACATTGGCGTCCACAATCGTCGAAGTCACCTTACTGAATGCTCCAGCAGTCGCATTCTTGATGCTCTTACCAGTCTTCAGCTCCTCACGGATACGCTCAAAAATTAGAATGTTGGCATCCACGCCCATACCCAGTGTCAGAATCAATGCAGCCACGCCAGGCAGTGTCAGTGTCGCGCCGAGACTCGCCAATACACCGAGCACAATGATCATATTCACTATCGAGGAAATGATGGCGACCAAACCTCCAGCAAAATAATAGATCAGCATAAAGCCGATCACGAGGCCTGCGCCCCACTGAGCCGCACTAATGGAGCTTGCACGGGCACCTTCAGCTAAAGTCGGCTGCACTTCATACATTTGGTCGACACGTAACTCGACCGCGAGCGGGTTGTTCAACACGTTGGCGAGGTCAAACGCTTCACGCTGTGAATATGAACCTGTAATCTGCGCGCGCTTGGCGAGCACACCATTCACGGTTGGAGCGGAGTAAAGCTTGCCGTCGAGCACGATCGCCAGTGGCTTGCCAATCATCTTTTCAGTAACCGCCGCGAGGATGTCTGCGCCTTCGCTAGTCATCTCCAAATTAACCTGAAAACCTCCAGTCTGCGTTTGCGACATGTAGGCATCATCGACAATTTCGCCCGTGGCTTCTGGGATCAGCTTCACAAACATACGACGCTCGATCACCTCGCCTGTCTGACGGTCTTCACTCTCCTCAGCAAGCACCTCATAGCCGACTGGGTATTTGTTGATCGGAGTCGTGTCTGGATGAAGTGTCTCGTGTACTGCGCGGAACTCTAGGCGAGCGGGCTTCTTCAAATCGTCAAGTACCTCAGGATTATCCTTGGTCGACAGGCCAGCGATCTGAATCTCAATGGCATCATCCCCTACTGGACGAATAATTGGCTCAGCGACACCGTGACCGTCGAGGCGACTCCCCATGATTTCGATCGCGTCCTTGAGCTGCTCAGCTTGCTCAAATTTACTGCCAGGCGCATCCTCCGCGATTTTCAATGTCACACCGACACCGCCCTTTAAGTCCAGGCCAAGACGTAGATTGCTCTGCGCGGTCTTGAGAATGTGCTTGAGTAGAATATCGTTACGCTTGTTTTGATTCGCAATGTCCCGCAAATTCACCTCTGGGAAAAATAGCGCAAAATCGATATTCTCTTCCGCACCCAGCTCGCGTAGCGCAAGGAACAGTGTCTTTGATTGCTTGGAATCGACTCGCGCTTGAGCGCGCTCCATGATCACACCAAACTCTGCTGTCTCTGCGGTAGCTTGCGCCACGATGTAGTCCTCAAAAGGACGATCCTTAAGCGGAGAAATCTCAGCGACGCACCAAAAAAGGATAACTGCCGTGAGTGCGAATTTGAAAAATATATTTCCAGACATAAGCTATATGGATGTGGATACAGGCTGGATTAATCTACAATAGTTGCTTCGACCTTGCTGGAGACAAAGCCCTTGGCGAGATCGATTCGGGTGTCAGCAGCGATCTCGACGACGAAACGATCGTCTTTTACGCGGGTGATTGTTCCAAAAATGCCACCAGTGGTGACGATTTCGTCGCCCTTTTTAAGCTCAGAGAGCATCTTGTCATGGGCTTTCTGGCGCTTGCGCTGTGGGGCAATAATCAGAAACCACATACCGAGAAACAAAAGAATGATCGGTAAAAACTGGCTCAGTCCACCACTAGGAGCGGCGGCTTGAGCTACAGGAAGAAGAGACGAAAGTTCTGGAAATGTCATAATGCTAAGATTGTTGAAAAACCGCTGAAGCAAAGGGTGTCCCGCCTAAATGGCAAGGATGTATTCGGCCAGCCGTGATTTCCGAAATACTTCCCACCTTACAGGGCGCTAAGCGGTTTACGCTGCGCTTAACACGAGGCTCGCGGAAAATAGAATTCCATATGCAGCCACCACCTTCGCAGAGCCCTTCAGCGCCTCTAAATAATCCACCGGACTCTCCGCATGTCGTAATCGCCCCCCCAGCACCCATGCATAGCTAATCGGAAGGAGCGTCATTAAGACCCATGGGCCATAGCCAATGGCCCAGAAACTCATCACTATTGCACCTGCCAACAGCACAGAAGCGTAATACTGCACTCGCGCAAAGCGTCTCCCAAAGATTACAACCAGTGTACGCTTACACGCCGCACGGTCCTCACTGAGATCTCGGTAATTATTGACTACCAATATGTTATTCACCAACAGGCCACAGCCGAGGCCCAAGAATAAGACATCCCGCGTGATCGTGCCCACCTGGACATAGTAAGTGCAGCCGACCGCCACGAAGCCGAAAAAAAGCACCACAAACACGTCACCCAAGCCGTTATAGGCTAAAGGATACGGCCCACCAGTGTAGCACCACGCACAAATTACCGACGCAATGCCAACCGCTAATAACCACCAGCCACCGAATGGGATCAACATCAAACCCACGCAAAAACCAACTGACAAGACTGCGATTGTCACGCGCTTCATCGTTGCTGCTGGAATCAAGCCCGCCGCCACTGCGCGCTGCGGTCCCAACCGAGCCGCTGTATCGGTGCCCTTGATCCCGTCCAAATAATCATTCGCAAAATTAGTCCCAACCTGAATCAAGAGTGCAAACACAGCACAAATAGTCGCCGCGCACCAATCGGAGCTGTTGTGCGTATGTGCGAGACTCGTCGCCAGCATCACCGGCACCACCGCAGCAGGCAGTGTTTTCGGGCGCATTGCTTCGAGCCATATATTGAATGAGGACATATTTGTTAAACTGCCACAGTAGCGAAATGCATACATGACTTATAGCTAAATCCGTGAAAACTGTATTTTCCGCAAGTCAAACAGAGCGAACGTTGCGCTCAATCCCAAGTCGGCATATCAATCCGCAGTCGCTTTCGGCCGCGGAAGTAATGTAAGTCTTTAAAGCCCTTATCGCGGAGCATCGGCTGGATCGTTTCAAAAAATTGCCCGACGGAATGTGGTCGGTGCGAGTCGGAACCAATGGTGAGCTTGACGCCCATTTCACTGGCCCAATCGAGAATCAACGGATCAGGGTGCACTTCAAAATCACCCTTGGTTAATCCGCTGGTGTTGACCTCCATACAAACATCTTCGTCAACCACAGCCTGCAGGAAATCACGAATCACTGCTTCGTGCTCGGTTGGATTGAACTCATTGACGACACCGTAGGTACGAATCACATCCGGATGCGACATACTATCGTAGCGCCCAGACTGGGCACCATCTTTGAGATGGCGGAAGTAACTATCGATCCGCATGTAGTCGTCTTTTATCTTGTTCTCCTTCAGCCAAATCAAATAGCTCTGACACTGCGCATGCAGTGATCCGAGAACAAAATCCCACTCATACTCTGCGAGAATTTCATCCATTGGCTCGAGCCGCGCCTCATCGGGATACACCTCCGCCTCAATCCCACAAAGTACTTCGACTCCTAAGGGCTTGGCTAGTGCTGCAGTCTCGTGCACCAGCTGACGATAGTGGTCCAACTGATCGCGGCGCATCCGAATGCCCGCTTGGCCAAATGCCTCCCACTCCATTGGGATGTGGCAGGTAAACGTCATCACATCGATCTCCTGCTCCACCGCTGCCGTCGCATACTCGATGGGCGCACCGATTGCGTGACCACACAGTACGGTGTGCATATGTGAGTCGACGCGCATTCCGAAAAGAGTAAGAAGGTCAGAAGTATTAAGGTATGAAGGAGCACCGCCTACGGAGCCAAGCGCTCAGGAGTCCACCGCCCGGCAGCATCGAGTCGATACATGAAGCGATCATGTAAGCGCCCGCTACCACCTTGCCAAAATTCGAATGTCTCTGGCACGATTCGATAGCCACCCCAATGATCGGGCAACGGCACTTCTCCATCGGCAAATTTACGCTTCATCTGGTCGAGCTTGGCTTCCAGAATTTGACGCGAAGTAATCACCTGACTCTGCGGTGAACTCCACGCGCCGAGCCGACTGGCCAACGGCCTAGAGATAAAATACTTTAGTGCTTCGACTTTAGAGACACGCTCGACTCGCCCCGTCACATTGACCTGACGCTGCAGCGGCAGCCAGAGGAAATTCGCCGCAACTTTTGGATTGGCCTCCAGTTCCGACGCCTTGCGGCTTTCATAATTTGTGTAAAAGACCAGACCTTTGCTGCAAAATGCCTTAAGTAGCACGACACGCGTAGACGGTTGCCCATCCGCACGCACCGTAGCCAAGCACATCGCATTCGGCTCCTGCACTTCACACTCCTCAGCCTGATGAAACCATTGCTCAAATTGGGCAAAAGGGTCGGCAGACAAGTCTGTCGCACGCAACGCATGCTTTGTATAATCTTCGCGAAGGTCTGATATGTGGTCCATGGGATGAGAGTAGAAAGGTGAAAAGGTATTAAAGTGGAAAAGTTAGAACTTACTTTACTACCTTCATACTTTCAAACCTTCATACTTTAAAACTCCTACAGCTCAGCCAAATAACGTTCCGCTTCAATCGCAGCTTGGCATCCCATACCTGCGGCAGTGATCGCTTGGCGATACACATGGTCAACACAGTCACCTGCCGCAAAGAAGCCTTCGTACTTCGTCTTCACTTGGCTGCCTGCAGAAGGTACGATGTAGCCATCGCCGTCACGCTCCAGCACCCCTTCGACGAAATCGGTATTCGGGATGTGGCCAATTGCGATAAACGCTCCTTTACAAGGAATCTCACGTTCTTCACCAGTGTTGGCATCCTTGACACGAATGCCACGGGTAAAGCCCTTTTCGTCGGCAAGAATCTCTTGCGGCAACGAGTTCCAAGCCATCTCTATCTTAGGATGTGAGGTCGCACGATCGGCCATGATTTGCGACGCACGCAATGAATCGCGACGGTGAATCAGTGTTACCTTCGAAGCAAAGCGGGTCAGGAACAGCGCTTCCTCGGCTGCGGAATCACCACCACCCACAACGACGACCTCCATATCACGGTAGAATGCACCATCACAGGTCGCACACGTAGTCACCCCTTTGCCTCCAAACATTTCCTGTTCGCCTGGCACGCCCGTTAAGCGCGGGCGGGCACCAGTCGCAACAATCACTGTCTTCGCCTCATACACTTTTTCGCCTGCGTAGAGCTTCTTCACCGCACCATCCACCTCGATCTTATCGACTTTGGCATGCTCGTAACGGGCTCCGAACTTAGCCGCCTGCTTACGTAGATTATCCATCATCGTGTACCCATCGATGCCCTCAGGAAAGCCAGGGAAATTTTCCACTTCCGAGGTGGTCGTTAGCTGTCCACCAGGCTGCGTACCTTCCAACACCAAGGGATTCAGCTGAGCACGTCCCGTATAAATAGCTGCAGTGAGTCCGGCACAACCGGTTCCGAGGATAATGACATCTTCCATAGTAATTTGATATAAAGTAATAATTTGTTGCTTCGAGAATCTAGTGACGATGGTGCCGCCGGTCTTATTCTCAAGAACTTTCGGAAAGGAAACATGGTTGCCCTCCAAGGCGCTGCGTAATGTCATGCCCTGTCGCAAACAAATACTACTTTCAGCCTTTCAGAATCTCAATTTTTCAGCATTTTCCAATCTATGCAATTGATCGACAGCCACTGCCACCTACTAGGCTTTAAGGATAAGGGCGAACTTGAGCCCGTGCTCGCACGTGCTGTAGAAGCTGGCGTGCAGCGCTTCATCACAGTCGGCACATCGCCCAGAGATTGGGTGCCCTACCGCGAAATGCACGCCGCCTACCGAGGTCAAATCGACTATACCGTTGGCCTACACCCCTGCTACGTCGATGCCGAGTGGAACGATGCCGCCAGTCAAATCTCCACCTTTTTCATGCCGCCCAACGGCCCCGTCGCACTTGGCGAGATTGGCTTGGACTACTTTCACCTGCCAAAGGATCCACTTCGGGCAGGCGAGGTCATGATCTATCAAGAAGATGCCTTTCGCCAACAGCTCATGCTGGCCTGCGAATTAGACTGTCCAGTCATTATCCACAGCCGTGATGCCTTCGAGGACACGGTCCGCATGATCGACGAGTCCAACATCAACTGGAGCCGCATCGTTTTTCACTGCTTCACCTACGGCCCCGCAGAAATCACACAGATTAACCAACGCGGTGGCCGCGCCTCCTTTACCGGAGTGGTAACCTACAAAAATGCACCCGATATTCGCGAAGCACTTCGCACCCAGGGCACTGAGTGCCTCATGTTGGAAACAGACTGCCCCTACCTCACCCCCGAACCACATCGTGGCAAGCCCAACGAACCGGCCTACCTCGCCGCCATCGCGCAACGCTGTGCCGAAGCTCTGGCAATCACCCCAGAGGAACTCGCCGCCCACACCACCGCCAACACCCAGGCGTTCTTCAACTTAAGCTAACATGCGCTGGATCATTCGTACGCTCGTCTCACTGGTCATAATAGGATTAACCATCCTCGCTGTGCTGCCGCATGCCGAAACAATCCGCCAAGAGTGGCAGCACCTTTGCCAGACATGGGAGCTGGTACGCGACGCCGCACCGACGGTTACCACCGAAGCCGCCGAGCCGGAACTACCAGACATGAGCATCGCCCGCGACCGCACAGTTTTAAAACCCCGCGCTCGGACATTCGAAACAGCGCCAAGCGCAAACGGCGACCCCTTCCTCGCCGAAGCCCGCCGCCGCGCATCGGACGATCCCGAGGAGGCAATGCATTGGCTCCAAGTTCAGTCACTCAGCGAAGATACGCTTCGCGGCATGCTTGAAATCGTCGCAGTGTGGGCCGCCGAAGATTCCGAATCGGCGCTCCTTTGGCTAGAGTCCAACGCTCAGGGACTGGCTCGCCACGCGACGATCCAAAGCGGGATCGAATTGTGGGCACAGCAAGCGCCTAATACAGCAGCAGCATGGATCGACGGCATGGCCAACGACGGCAGTAAAGTCACCGCTGCCAAAACTTTAGCCACACACTGGGTCGCACAAAGCACTGCAGAAGCAAGCCAATGGGTTGAACAACTCCCCAACGGCAGCCTGCGTGATGAAACCTCAGCGGCTCTAGTCCAGTCATGGATGGCAATCGATCCCGAAGCTGCAGCGATCTGGGCACTCACTCAAGCAGAGTTCCAAGGCAACAAAAGCTTACTAAATCAAAGTATCAAGCACTACGTACAGGCATCTCCCGCAGGCGCAGAGGCATTTGTGCGCAGCCTCAACGATGACAACTTAGCTGCCGAAACGATCGAAACCTTCGTACGCACACTCGCAGAGACTGACCCGACTCAAGCAATGGACTGGCAAACTAGTCTCAGCCAAAGTGACCAGATTTATAACCCCGAAAGCCCTGCAGTCATCATGGAAGAATGGAGCCGCACCGACTCTGTGGCTGCATCTACATGGTTAAACGACACTCCCAGCGGGCCCCAACGCGATGCAGCTATCGTCGGCTTTACCAACACCATGCTCAACTTTGACCCCGAAGCCGCCGCTGCGTGGAGCAATACGATCTCTGCACCTGAGCAACGCTTCGAACAACTCAACCGATCCATTTTAAATTGGGCACAGAGCCAACCAAATGAAGCACTGCAATGGGTCCAAGAGGCCGACCTCGAGCCTGACGTACGGCACGCCTTAGCCAGTCAAATCGATGCAGATTAAAACGCATACATTCACCACTCAGCTCAACTCTCAAGCCTCTCTCATCTCAGCTCTCAAGCCTCTCTCATCTCAGCTCTCAAGCCTCTCTCATCTCAGCTCTCAAGCCTCTCTCAGCTCAGCTCTCAGCCAACCGCTACTCGACGAACTTCAATTCGCCTCGATAGATCAGATGCGATAAACCCTCGCCAGTCACATAAGTATCAAAGCCTTCCGTTTTAAGTACACGCGTACCGTCTACTTCGGCCATGGTCTCCTTCATTTGATAATCCTTAGTACGCTGTAAATTTGAGGAGAACCACACTAATCCGCCCTCATGCTGCACGGCCCAGTAATTTTCAACGGCCTCCCCGGTCGATACCTCTGATATAAACTGAGCGTCTCTCGCGACGGTTTTTGAGCGTGAACTGCTGATCTTCTCGGCGCGCTGCATCACCGAGACTCCATGTAATGCACCTGCTTTCCACCAGTATTGCTGCTCCACAGGAAATGTTTCTGAATACCCAGATACGGTTGAATGCACCGTAAAATGGCCCACCCAGCGCCCTTCATATTGCCGTAGATAGTCCTCTGAGGCCTGCATTGCAGGTGCCGAGCAAGACAACATGCTTACTACCCACCAGACATAACTTCGTAGTACCATTACTCTGAAATGAGTACTCAAGCCCTAGCGTGCAATTCATTTTCGACATGCTTTCATACATTGATTTGCTTTGCGACTTGGCGAAACAGGCTGGATCGCACTTAATACACCCATGATTTACGATTCTGAAAAACTTCTTCTCCTCGTCGGCCCCTGCTCGCTCGAAGGTATTGAGACCTGCCGACCAGTCGCAGATTGCCTCGCTGCACTGCAGCAAAAGCACTCAGAGTTGAACATTCTCTTTAAAGGCTCCTTCGACAAAGCAAACCGCACCTCCATCAGCAGCGACCGCGGCACCGGGCTCGAAAAAGGCATGGAAATTTTTCAACAGATCAAAGCTGAATATGGCTTTAAAACCATCACCGACATCCACACACCTGACCAATGCGCGACCGTCGGCGCGGTCGTCGATGCGATGCAAATACCAGCATTCTTGTGCCGCCAAACCGACCTTCTCGTCGCAGCCGCGCAAACAGATTGCGCGATCAACGTCAAAAAAGGCCAATTTCTATCGCCCTACGAGATGTCCTTCGTGACCAATAAACTCGAAGAAGCCGGCGCCAGCGAGATTTGGCAAACCGACCGTGGCACCACCTTTGGCTATCAAAACCTCGTGGTGGATATGCGCAGCTTCAGCATCATGGCCGAAAACGGTCACCCAACTATCATCGATGCGACACACAGCGTGCAGCTACCCGGCGCGGCCGGCGGCATCAGCGGCGGTCAACGCGAGTTTGTGCCACCCCTTGCCCGTGCGGCACTTGCCGCGGGTGCCAATGGCGTCTTTCTCGAAACACACCCTAATCCAGAACAAGCGATTTCCGACGCTGCCAGCCAAGTGCCGCTGAACGAGCTGCCCGAGCTCATTGAAAGCCTGCTGCGCGTCTGGCAAGCAGTTAGATAGTTGGTGGAGAGTTGTTAGTTGCAGGTTGTTAGTTGTAAGTTGCTAGCTCCCCATCTAGCACAATCAACAACCAGCAACTAACAACGGACAACTCTCAACCAGCAATCAACAACCAGCAACCAACAACCAACAACAGCATGCGCATCACAGGCGGCAAAGCTCGCGGCATTCAAATCAAAGCGCCCAAGGGCGATACCACACGTCCCGCGACGGATCGGATGCGCGAAGCGATCTTTTCCAGCCTCGGTAGCTGCGTCGCAGGTAGCTGTGTCGCCGACCTCTTCGCAGGCACTGGCGCCTACGGGCTCGAAGCTCTCAGCCGAGGCGCGCGCCACGCCACTTTCTACGAAATCGACCGCAAGGCGCTGGCCTGCCTAAAGCAGAACCAGCAAGCCGTGCTCAAATGCTGCGAACTTGCACCTTCTGCAGCACAGACGATCAC
>Ga0228666_1000839_pt1 | contig 15022 bp, 17 predicted proteins | sample 80DmetaG_FD_182702 | JGI IMG/M metagenome (GOLD analysis project Ga0228666, IMG submission 182702) | Seawater microbial communities from Monterey Bay, California, United States - 80D | ecosystem: Environmental > Aquatic > Marine > Coastal | place: USA: California | collected 2016-10-11 | reverse complement strand
TAAGCATTTTTACAATATCTTCAGAAGATTGGAGTAAATGTGCTTTATTTCTGTAAATTAAATCATTACAACCTTGACTCATAAGATCATTAATTCTTCCGGGTACTGCAAATACATCTCTATCATAGGCTATAAAATTTCATATTTTGCACTATATTTGTTAATATGATAAATAAAAATGCAGTTATCTACATACGGGTTTCTAACAAAGAGCAAGACGAGGCACGTCAAATCAAAGATGCTGAATACTACGTTAAAGATAACAGGATTAATTTGAAAAAAACATTTATTGAGAAAATTAGTGGCTATAAAATTGACTATAATAAAAGAAGTGAATTTTCAGAACTAATTGATTATGTAGATGATAATGATATTTCTCATATTATAGTTTCGGAGTTATCAAGGATAGGAAGAAGGTTGATTGAGACATTACTATTTATTAGGGACTGCACCGAAAAAGGAATTTGTCTACACATACTGAAAGAGAGAATAATTACTTTAAATGAAGATGGTTCTAAAAATACTCTTCATACAAACATGATATCGATGTTGGCTACTGTTGCAGAAATTGAGAGTGAGCAGATTTCCTACAGAGTGCAATCATCATTACAAACAAGATATGCAGATGGAAGAGGTTTTAATGCTAGAGTAATTGGATATAAGAGAGATGAAAATGGAAGGGCAATTATAGACCCCAATGAAGCTCCAATAATAAAGGAGATTTTTAAACTGCATCAAGAGAATATGTCCTTGTTCAAAATGGTAAATTATTTAAATAATAAGTATTCTAATATTAAAAAGTTTTCGGAAGGTGGTTTAAGATCTATACTTAGAAATAAATTATATACAGGAGAAAGAACTCATAATAACGGAAAACATATTATTAAAATAGAACCGATTATATCTTTAGATACTTTTAATAAATCTAATGATTTATTAAAAAATAGAAAGAGAAGTACACTAGATACCATTCACATAAATCCCTTTGCTTCAATAATTTTCTGTGAACAATGTGGAAATAAACTACACCAGTTTGTTGCACCTAAAAGCAGAAATAATAAATATAAATGTCCTACTAAGAGTTGCAAATCAAAGGCAGTGAATAGGCCTCATCTAATTGAAGTTATCAAAAAATCGTTATTGAATCAATCAAGTAGCTCCTGGTTCAAGAGAGATAAAGAAAAAGCAAAGGATAACTTAGATTTACATATCGTTAATAGAGGAGAAATATCAAAAGAATTAAAAAGTTTAAAAAGAAAAGAAAATCTAATTTTGGATAATTTACTTGATGAAACTATTTCAAAAGACATATATAAAGAAAGGTTTGGTAAAATTGGAAAAAAGCAAGCTAGACTTTTAAAACAATTAGACTCTATAGAAATAGAAATAGCAAATACTAAAAATTTTATTGACAGTAAGGTTGAAACAACAAATTTAGATAACCTAACGGAATTTAAAAAAGTTGTACAAAAGCATATTCAGTATGTTAAAGTGAATAATAGGTTTGTTGTCTTTAAAATGAAAGGTGGTTTTAAACATATTGAATTAGTTTATCGAGGTTCTGAATTATTTAGATTTAATAAAGGAACTTTAAAACTTAAGCCAAGTTTAAAGGATGATATTGGTGCTTTAAGGGAATTATTAAATACAAACAATGACTTATCTCAAAAGGAACTTAACGGGATGCTTAAAGAGCTTGAATTAGATTATCTTTTAACACACTTTAGCAACCTCATCAATTTATAATTTATACATATAAAACCCTTGTATAGGTTCTTCTTTTAGATTGTTAGTAATTTTATTTTTCACTCCATTTTCATTTTGAATCAAAATCCATGGATTATTTTTATTTTTTAGAAATGCAATAACACCCTCTTTTTTTGAATCAGCATTTATCACATATTTATTACTACCTATGTTAATTCGTATTAGTTGAGTATTTCCATTTTTAATATTTTTATCACCAATTTTTTTATGTTTTGTTATATTTTTCCACCACTTTAAGATATCATATAGTAAATCTTTACTATCAATATTACATTTCTTAATATGATTTTTATCTAGTGTAAGGTGTTTTTTAATAATTTCTTCTGTAGTCATTCGATTAGTGTTATTGTTAAATAAATGTAGGGATTGCAATTTTTTTATTCATAATAGCTTTATTTATGATATACATTATCCAATAGGCTATGTAGTGTTTTTGTTTTTAATATTAATTTTCACTTCTCTTTACCTAAAAATCCCCCCAACCTTTCCATCCATCTTTATAAGTTCTTTCAGGTTTTGAAGGAAGATGATATGCCTATGGTTTAGGTTTTTTAATTGATAAAATATTAGTTATAATTTTAAGTGGATCAACATCAGACCAACCTCCATCATATCCTAAACTTTCGCACAATCCCATATATACAACAGGGTATACCTTTACCCCATTGATCATATACTTTTGAATCTCTCTTAAGTTTATTTTCATATTTTCCTCATTATCCCAATCAATAGATTCGTCATATTTAAAAAATCCAATCTTATCTATCATTCCATCTTCACCAATTTCAATTTTTCGGCCATTTACTTTACCATTTACAAAATTTGCTTCACATTGAATTGAACCATCAGTATGCCAAGTTTTGTATTTGCCGTTCACCATAAAATCATTCCCATCTAATTCAATTACATTCAAAGGATAAATATCATTACTATCTAATGCAATTAAGTTTTCAAAATGATTAATTAAAACTCCGCCTAAACTAAATTTTTTGTAATCTCTGTGGGGTATACCATCTTTTTTATAAACTTCAATATAACTTCCATCATTTTCAAAAATTCTATTAAAACCATTTTTATTTTCTATTGATTCTTTTGACATAAACTTATCAACCTCATCTCCTTCGGATATTTCTTTCTTCTTACCAAATTGATTATAATTAGTTACTCCAAAAAACATATCACTATTCTCAATTTTAAATAGTTCCCCAAATATTTTTTTATCGTTGAGAGCGATCATTGCTTTTTCATATGTAATATCAATTGACAAAATGTGCATGAAGTCTGCTTTTGCCTTATCATATTCCTTTAACTTAAGATAAGCCATTCCTCTATTATAATAGTGGTCTTCAATTAAATTACAAATACCACTAGGATCAATAGCTTCTGGCGCTATTTGAATTCCTAAACTCATTATTTTAACAGCATTTCTATAATCTTCAATCATAACATAACCTTCACCCGCAGTATCGTAAAAAGCTGCTCTTTTTGAGTTTATCTTTATAGCTTTCATAATAGTATTTATTCCTTCTTTTATTTCTTTTAATTCATATAGATTATATGCTTTAATATTATATAACTCAAGAAGTTCGGAATCTTTCTCAATTTCATTGTCAATGAGTAAATTTTGTTTAATTAAGTCTGTTTCTTTGTATATTTCTTCTAAAATCTTCATCTCTTTATCACGGATTTCGTTGGGCTCACTGATGTTTTTAATAAAATCATCAATAGCTTCCTCTGAAAGACCATCTAAAATCATCTTCCTTAAATATTGTTGACTGGTATAATTTGGATTTTCTATTCCCATTAAATCTTTAAGAATTTTAATACGATATTTACTATTGATTAAAGCATTTGTAATATCAGCATCTTCCCAACTCTTAATTTTCTCTAATTCTTTTTCTTTTGAAGCCTTTTGTTGAACTTTAACCTTTTCCGTTTTAATATTATCTATATCAATATTTAATTTATCTTTAATAAGATCACGAGCATCTTCTTGAGTCGTTCCTAAATTAACAAAAGGATTAGTCCCATCTATAGTAGCTTTATCATAAACAAAATCAGAATATAATTTTGAAATATCATTATTAGTCATGCCAGAACTTAATGCATAACTAATAGTTCCAAATAAAGAAGCATAAGCTGAAGACATATTTAGTTTAAATAAATCTATGTATGAATTAGAACTAATTTTATTTGCTTTTGCTAAAGCATTTAATTTTTTTTCAAAGTTTAGCATAGTTTTATAGATAAACCCAAATCTTTGAATTCTCAAAGTCATCTCATCTATTATATCATTTTTTGAATATGAAGAATATTTGTTTTTATATTCATCGGCATGCATCCAAACCCATTCTGATTGAATCTCAGAAAGTGTTTTTTCGTTAATTCCTCGCTCCATATGAATTGCCCTTTTCTTCACAATATCATACCAAAACATTGGAGGATAATCTTCGTCACTCTTACTTTTTAAAAGTAACTCAAATTGACTATTAATATTTTCTAGTTCTTGTTCAAAAAGATTATTATTATTTTTAATTTCTTTTTTAAGAATATCAATGGCTTCATTTAAAGCATTAAAATCTTTTCTAACTTCGTTATCCTCATATTTTCCAAGCATTTTATTAAAAGAATCTCTAATACTAGTGAATCCTTCAATCAATGCATTTTTGGTTTCAAAATTTGATAATAGATTAGCATCTTCCAAGTATTTTCTCACGGAATAACCATTACGAATAGCATATGTAAATTCGCCAAATATTCTTTTAAGATTAGGTGATTTTTCTAAACTATTTTTTAATCTTAAAAAAATGGACTTACTTTCAGCAATTGCTTCCTGATTGTCACTTTTATTAAAATTACCATCTTTTTCAATTAATTCTCCATTTTCATTCCATTCTTTTAAAATAATTTGTTTTTCATCTAAATAATGTCCTTGTTTTTTATTTTTTCCATTACTATACCATTCAAAAAAATCACCAGTAAACTTATTGTTTAAAAGTATTACTTGTCTTGCTTTTTCCCCATTATCGTGGTAAGAAATTACCTCACCATCATCCTGAATTCCATTTGTCCAATTTACTTGAACTTTAAGTTGCTGATTAGGGTAATATAATTTACTAAAGCCATGATTCACTCCATCTGCATTTACTTGAAATTCTTCTTTTATACTACCATTGTCATAAAAGACCTTCTTTGTTTTTGCATTTTCCTTTTTTTTAAAAAAATCAAATATTCCCATTTGTATAGTTTTATTTTAGTTAGTTTAAGGCATTATCTAAAGTACTTCGTATTGGTTTTGTAAACCACAATATAACCATAATTAACTAACCACTTTTAATTGTAATTTAGAAGACTAAGCAGTAACTTATATTATTTTTCGCACCTATGATTGGGTTTGGGCAAAAGACATTTAATGTGATTAATAATTCTAAATCTAAGGGGGGGGTTAAGTTTTTTAGGCACGAACTTAGGTATATGGGAGTATTATTATGAAAATGGAAAATTAGGAATGAAGATAGAATTTAAAGAACAAAAGGACTATAAATATATTAATGGGAAAAGAACAATAAAACAAGAAATCGTCAATAAAGTGTGTTGGGGTAAAACTGGCAACAAAATTGAATGATAACTCACTAACACCATTAGTTAGATACCGAAAACTACTTATTGATGAATTTAGTTTACCATTGTTTTTGAAAACCAACCTTTTGGGAAATTTAAGGCTTTTTCAAGCATTGTTATTTCCATATCATCAATTAATCTATTTTCATAGCCAGCAAGTGGGGTAAATGAGTTATTACATAAAACGATAAACTTTATCCCACGTGAAATAATACTCTTTTGTATTAAACTCATATCTTCAACAATGACCGTGATCGCATTAAAAACTGATACCTCCCCGCGAGATTCCCAAATGTCAATAATTCCTTTCTTTTTTACATTTATATACTCCATATTTTGATAAACTATTGCTGTCGTAATTCCATCTGACAATCCTTTTATAGATGCTATCAGTAATTGAATTAATAAATAAGCTATTTTTTGCTCGCGAGTCCAAGATATGTTTTCTTGCTCCTTCTTAAGGTCTGCATCTAAATCACATGCTGCCTCCTCCAAAAGCGCTTTATTCAATATTTTTTGATGTTCTGGTTTTAAAGTTGAGGAAAGATTTTCTTCTATATGTTGGGTGCTCAGATCAGTTAAATTAATCAGGATTATATGTGAGACCCATTCTGCGCAGTGGTGATACAGAGAGAGTTCATCGTAACCACTAAATTTTTTGTTTTTATATTTTAATATTAAATCTTTCAACCTTGATTCAAGGAATTCTTTTATAAAATGATAATTTGAAATATTTGAAGCCAAATTATCTATTCCTTTTTCGTTTTTTAAAAAGGTCAATATAAACTCTTCTAATTGTTCATCAGTAGTAATTTCTTTTCTAACTCTCTTATAACCAATCAACTTTATAAATTCATAATTCTTTAGTATTTTCGTTAGATCTAATCTAACATCGCCTTTAGCTTTTTCAATTAAATCAAACTCCAAATCTAATAATATATCATCAGATTCTTGAGGGTCAGAAACTCTTGTGTAGTTAGTATTGGATGTTTTCTTTTTTTTAAAAAAATCAAATATTCCCATAATTTATTGTTGTTTTAGTTTTTTATTTGTGCACTCATTTTTGAGAATGCTGATTGCTTTATCTAAACATTTTATGTCTTTTGCTTATATTAATTCATTTAATACTTCTATAGCTTCATTTACGAATGATGCATTTATATTGTCTATATATATAGTTGCTTTCTTTTCCTTAGAGAGGGGAATAGATTTTATATAATCTATTAAAGCGTCACATAACTCTGAAGTATAATAATGTACGTGTTCGTTTACAATTAAATCTTTTATATCATCAGTAGCTATCCAAATACTATATCCATCCACTGTTGCATCCTCATAAATATAATAAGCGAGACCATTATCAAACTTATTTGTGAGTTCAAATTTAAAATGTTCTTTTACTTTTTTTAGATTTTTCATATTTGTATTTAATTTAAAGTTTATTAATTATTTTTTATAATATTATCAAATAGGCTTCGTATTACTTTTGTATTTGATTACAAAAGCTATTTAGCTATTAGTGTATTTGGTGAATAAATGTAGGGTTTACAATTTTTTATAAATATAATAAATTTTTAGATTTTTAATTTATCTAATTCTATCACTAGTCATTTTCAGGGTATACTAAAATTAAATATATTTATATATTACTCATATACTATTAAGATAACAACCTCATCAATAAAAATTAACATCTAATATTTTCTCCACACTTGGTTCTAAATATTCTTTACCAATAGCTAGTTCAGTTTTTTTATATTTGTTTATCAACCTAAAATAAAGTATTACGAAAAAATTAGCATTTTTAGTAAAAAATTAATAACGTAATTTATTTAAATTGACTTAAAATTATGGATAAAAAAAAATTAAACATTATTGGATATTTAGTTGGCTCGATATCCATTGTAGCTTGGTTATTTTTAATTGGAAAGTTGGATAGAGGGATTGGGGGGTCAATGGGAGCTATATTTGGAGGTTTCATTGTGTTTTTAGGTATTACTTTTATTTATTGTAGATTATACGATAAAAAAGAAATTTTTGGAAGAGTTTTTGGAATAATTAGCGGTGTTTCATGTCCTCTACTATATATGCAACATTTGGATATATTTTGAATTCTACTTAATAATCACTCTGGTTAAAGTAGATATAAATGTTTTTGATGATTAAATTTCATAAAAAGTTTTTAATGAAAGTTTGCAAAAAATATAAGAGAGTGGAGGTAAAAATAAATGTCATATAAATTAGTATAAAATCGTGACTTATCTTAATAATATCAAGCCCAGAAAATATCACTAAAGGAATTGGGATGACAACATAGAAAAAAATAAGAGTAACCATCCAAAAAAATCTCCTTTTTTTTTCTTGCTTATCATAATTGGCGAAAAGCTGCTCGTATTCTTGAAGTGTTTTTTTTAAATCCAAAAATCTTTCTTTGTAATTTGTATCTTTTCCGCTCATTTAATTAATATTTACTTTTTATACCTGTGTTGTGTCTCAACAACTTAGTATTCTTAATTTGTATAATATATAAGACTAGATAACGAATAGCCATTTTTGTCCTTATTATCCTTATTTTTTTTAAAAAAATCAATTTCACTAATTTCATTAAAATTTTCATCTAAATATTCGGGACATAGTTGGCTTAAATATTTACTGAAAAACATTGGAAAATCAAGTATTCCACTTGTATCTCCACGATAAATTATAAGACCATCAGTTCTTATACACATTTTTTCTAAATAATAGTCAAATGATTCTTCATTAATAGGCTTTTTATCATCCATCCATCCAAAATCAATTTTTGTATCCAAGTAGCCTTTAATGTCATCATATGTTAGCTCTAGTACACCAAAGCTTTCAATGTAATCGTCTGTTTCATTTTCAATATCATCTTTTGTAATTCCTTTTAAATCATGCTCTCTTTTCATCAAAAAGTCCTCATGTTTACCTTGAAGTGAAATCATCATTGATTTTAATTCTGAGTTAATATCATCCATTTTTAGTGATTTAAACTCATCATTGTTTGATTGTATTAATTGAAGTGAAAAATTCATATTATATATTTTTTTAATTTGATACTTAATTATTATCTAAAGTCCGTCGTATTCACTTTGTAAATTAATGATTCTATCTTATACCTAACTCTTTCAACATGTTTTCAGGAAATGAAGAATAAAAATAAGACTTGAGATTATTCGAAATATATTTTTCTTTTGCTATTTGAATATATTCTTTTGCTTTTATGTTGTTTTTAGTGTAGTAATATATTAAACCCACTTGTCCATAACTATCCCCTATATAATTTGTTGGATTTTTTTTATATAATTCTAATGCTTTTGATGCATTTTTCAAAGCTATTTCATATTCTGAAGTTTTCATATAAACATTGGCTAAACCATAATAACCCTCTGGATTATTTGGTTGTAATTTAATAACAGTTTTATATCTAAATATTGCATTCCTCCAATCCTTTTCTTTCTCATAAATTATTGCTAGATTTTGATGGGCTGAAATACCACTAGGAAAAATTTTAATAGATATTTCATAACTTTCCTTTGCAAGATTATAATTTCCAAGCATTCTGTAAGATTTACCTAAATTATCATAAGCCTGCACAAATTTTTTATCATAATTAATAGAACTTATGAAGTGGTCAATAGCTTTTAATAATGAGTTCTCTTTATTAGTTTGCTTATTTAAGTTAATAATTATTGTAGTTCCTTTATTATACTCATCAATTGCCTTTGAGTCTATTTGATTTGCATTAGGATATCCATACAAGACATCAAATGAAGTAGGTATTTCTACAGTTAAAGTTCCATTAGAATGGTAAATCCCAGTTTGACCATATGAATCAATAAAAATCAATAAAAGGAATACTAAAATTTGTTTTTTCATTAATCTATTTTTTTAGAATTTGTATTCTATTTATATGAATCTGGATTAAATTTTAGCATAATAAGGAATTTTCCATTCTTGTCTTTGTAGTAATAAGACATAGTTACTTTATTATCTCTAAAATTTTATATGCAATTTTTTGAGAGCCTAGCATCTACTAACGCTAGACTCTTTTTTTGTAAATTTTGAGAGTATCTATAATTTTTTATTAATCATGAACATTAATATCAAGAAAACCTGGTGTGTATAAATCTACACTCTCTCTTACAGATTCATCTCTTACGTTAACCGATTCAATTTCTCCTGTAAATTTATTAAATCTTAGTACATCTTTTTCTCCTTTGTCTGAAAATTCATAAACACTATTTTCTCCTATTTTCAATTTTGTAGCATTAATACTTAATAATATCACAAATGCTCCTAAGAACCCAATCAATACACTTTCATTTTATTTAATTTTATGAAATTTAACTTACTCCTCTTTTTAGTCTTTTTTCAGTTTATTCGGACTTTTTGATTACACACAAACTTAAATGTTATTATTTTATTTTTAATCTACATTATCCAATCGGCTTAAGGAGCTTGAATTAGATTATCTTTTTAATACACCTTAGCAACCTCATTTCCATGGAGAGATTAAATTTAAATATATTAGATTAATTATAAAATATTATATTTAGTTAAAAATATAAATTATGAAAAAAATATTATTCATACTTACTTTAGTTGTTTCTTTTGGTTGTTTTGGGCAGAATAATTTTAAGTTAGGTAGTTATACTAAATTAATTAATAAAAATATTGAATTTAAGTATAAGATACCTTTAACTCCTTTTCAGAAAGTGGAAGAAAGTTTTTCATCGCAAGGAAATACTAATTTAGTATCAGCTTTTTACGCTAGAACATCTGCTAATATTGTTGCGTTACAAATTTATGCAACAACTATGCCTCCTCAATATAAAAATTTTGATTGGAAAGTAATGATTAACTCCGAGCAAAAGTCAAAAAAGTTTCTTAATTCATTTCTTGGCGCTAGTAATAATACTACTTTGAAAATAGTTAAATTTAGAGTAAAAACTATAAATGAGAAAGTTTTTTTAGAGGTTCAATCTAATTTAACAGTATCGGGTGTAACCCAAAAGCAAATTAATTGGATAACTATATATAAAAATACTTTTGTTAATGTTGTAGGTGCTACTCTAATTGATAGTTTTGATAAAAACTTACCTTTTTTTGAAAAATTTAGCCAATCTGTATTAATAAATTAATTGTTAATTTCTTTCTCCATTCATTCAGCTAATTTAAACATCTTAAATAGTAATAATAATTATTTTATATATTTAGTTAACCAATTTGTTATGAAAAAAACATTTATCCTTTTAGTATTATCTTTAATTATATTAACTTCTTGTAATAAAAAAGTAAAAACACAAGAAGACTATATAAGAGCAATATCTGACTATACTAAATCAATAGAGCTTGACCCTAATAATGTCGATACTTACCTCCTCAGAGCTGAGTCAAAACGTAATTTAAAAGACTATAGTGGAGCAATAGCGGACTACACTAAAGCAATAGAGCTTAACCCTAATGATGCTTCTATTTATTCCAAAAGAGGTGTGTTAAAACGTAATTTAAAAGAATACGATGGAGCAATAGCTGACTACACTAAAGCAATAGAGCTTGACCCTAATAATGCTAATGCTTACCTCCTCAGAGCTGAGTCAAAAATAAAGTTAAAAGACTTTAATGGAGCTATAGCTAATTTTACTAAAGCAATAGAGCTTGACCCTAATGATTTCGGTGCTTACCTCCTCAGAGGTAAGTCAAAACGTGATTTAAAAGACTTCAATGGAGCAATAGCGGACTATACTAAATCAATAGAGCTTGACCCTAATAATGTCGATGCTTACCTCCTTAGAGCTGAGTCAAAACGTAATTTAAAAGACTATAGTGGAGCAATAGGGGACTACACTAAAGCAATAGAGCTTGACCCTAATGATGCTTCTATTTATTTCAAAAGAGGTAAGTCAAAACGTATTTTAAAAGAATACGATGGAGCAATAGCGGACTACACTAAAGCAATAGAGCTTGACCCTAATAATGTCGATGCTTACCTTCTCAGAGCTGAGTCAAAACGTAATTTAAAAGACTATAGTGGAGCAATAGTGGACTACAGTAAAGCAATAGAGCTTGACCCTAATAATGCAAAAGACAAGAATTTTTCTGCTAATGCTCAAATAAAAAGAACCAGAGCTTACTTCAATAGAGGTGAGGTAAAAATTGATTTAAAAGACTACGATGGAGCAATAGCGGACTACACTAAAGCAATAGAGCTTAACCCTAATAATGCTAATACTTTCATCAATAGAGCTATTGGAAAAGTTGGGTTAAAAGACTACGATGGAGCTATAGCGGACTATACTAAAGCTATAGAGCTTAACCCTAATGATGCTATAGCTTATTATAGCAGAGGATATATAAAATCATTTTGGGGATTAGACTCAGAGGCTTGCCAAGATATAAGAAAAGCACAAAAATTAGGGGTAGATGTAAAAGAATTAATTGATGTTTGCAATTAAATTATTCAATTTAAAAGAACAATCTTCAAGAATAAATATTTTAATTTAAAAACTCAAAAGAGTTTATCAATAATTTAATATTTCTAATATCAGAATTAATGTCCTTTTCTGATAGTGATTCTCCTGATATACTTGATTTAAAAGTTAGATTTATTGCTTGTTTATTTGAGTAATTAGAAGTCGAAATAATGTAAAGGTTTTTTTCTTTATTCCAAGCAACGAGAATAGTCCAAGGTTGATTATTCTTTTCGTAAAATTTAACAACTTCATCTCTTATATTTCTATTTTTGAATCTTTCAAGCATCATTTTTTGAATTTCAACATCAGACATCTCCATCATTTTTTGATATTTAGGAAAATCCCTCCATTTGAGAGTTGTAATTGTGAATTCTACATCTCTGACAATAGGATTTCCAAAAAAATCAATTTTTTCTAACAACCTCCTATTTCTAAAAACATTAATTGTACTATTATCTCTTCCATCTCTTAGTATTTTAAAACCATAAGGTAATTTAAAACGAAAATTACTTATAGATTTAGGATTATTGTTCACGTAAAAATACTCGCCAAATTTATTAGGTATGATAAAATCTGATCCCCTCACATACTGACTTAGTGCTGGTTTACTAATACGTTCTAATTTCTTAATTACTGACTCGCTTTCTAATTTTATTTGATTCTTATTTGATGAATCGAGGTCCCCACAATTAAACTTAATATCAAACAAAAATTCACCTTTTGGATTTTTATAGTTGTATATAATATTAATTTTATTCTCTCTTAAAAGACTATAGACAGGATTGGTCCTGAATGAGTTCTTTATTTTGTCTGTCTGATTTGTAATTTCAATTAATGAAGGGTTGATTGTCATCTCTATTGAATATAATAAAGTTTTATTTCCAATTGCAACAACAGACAATACTTTTGAATTTTCATTAATTTGTGAGGGTAGTAATTTGTTAAGTTCATTACTTACTTCTTTTAAAATTAAATCGACCTTACTAATTGTTTGAGCACCTGAAACATATGAGCTAAATACAGTTATTATTAAAATTATATATATGTTTATTTTTTTCATTTTTAAAAGTTTTAAGTTTAGACTTTAAATACGATTCCAATTTTGATGGGCATGATGAGATTTTAGGGTACATAGGTTCTTTATTTAGGCTCTAAAGAATCTCCATAATAAAATGTTCTTTTTGGATTTTTAGGGTGTTTTAGTTTAGCTAGGAATACATCATTAAAAAACTCATCAAAATAATTGGTGTCATTTTTATTGAATTTTTTGAACCACAAGGTTTCTTTGAATTTAGAGTATAAATTGCGTGAAATTTGGTCTCTATTAATGCCTTCTAGTCCATGATAACAATGTTTTTGTTCAAGTTTATCACAAAGCATTTTTTCGTACTTTGTTGATTCTTGATTTTCAAATAAATAAATTTTTTCAAAACCATATATTTTAAGGAGCATCAAGTAATCGACTCGCCTATCATATTTCCCCGTTAATTTTTTATTCATTATTGACGATTTCCTTAACCTATTGCTTGAACCACTCATCGTACCCCATGAATATATATCTTGTTGCGACCAATGAATAAAATAAATATATTTTTGATTTTTATTTATAACTTTTTTCATTTCTTCTTCGCAAGAAATTGTATAACATTCTCTAGAATTTAAATTAAAAAACTCAATTGCTCCTTTATAGTTCATTAAATATGATTTCTATTTCTTAAATGAGATATTTTAGGGCTTGGTTTGGAGTTATTGGATAATTATAACTTCCTCTTTCTTTGTAGGATTTAGAACTTACCACATTATAAAATGTTTGATAAAATTCTCGTTTAGTCATTTTGTAAGTTGCATTATCTTGAATAACATGTATTTTAATGTAATCACCATCATTAAGCTGTTCTATTTCATCTCTCTTAAAAGTTAATCTTGTAGCAGTATATTCAATCATAGTTATTTATCCATTTAGTTACTTGACAATGACTGTGACAATCTGAATCATATTTTTTTGAAAACTGACTCATAGTTTCCATTTCAAATTCATCATCTATATCAGAATGAAGGTAACTCAGTGTGTCAGAAGCATATTCGTAATCACTTAAAACATCTTCCCTATTATCAGCATTTCTAGCGGTATAGCCAAAACATAACTTATTATCTATAAAATAACTTATAAGATTTTCTTGAATTGCTTCTTGTGGTGAAAAATAACTACCATTTTTTGAAAGTTTTAGTATAGTCGAAAAAATTTCTTCCATTTGAGATTTAGAGTCATACCTAAAAACATAATTTGTATTAACTGACAGATAATCTCCATAACCCTCCGCACACATAAACATATATTTTGTTGTTTTTTTATTCATAATAGTTTTATTTTTAATCTACATTATCTATAGTCCGTCGTATTCACTTTGTAAATTGTTTTAACTACATTATCCAATAGGCTATGTAGTGTTTTTGTTTTTAATTACGAATGCTAAATGATTATTAGTTTGTTAAGTGAATAAATATAGAGATTGCAATTTTTATAAATATAATAATTTTTCAGAACTTTAATTTAACTAATTCTATTATTGGTCATTTTTAGAGTATACTTCTATTTACCTATATCTTCATTATGTATTTACTTCGCTATATCACTTAAATTAACCCACCCTAAATTGTAATATTATTACCTTTGAGTATGGTTGATATTAAATTTAGTTCTCTTTCTGATACCCCAAAAGATAAGAACGGGAGCTATAAAGACCCTGATAGGCATAGTAAAACATTGAGAGAATACCATATGTACTTATGGAGTAAGCACTTGCGAAATGGACATTTTTTTAGTTTAGATAAATACTCACAAGGAAGGATGATTCATAAGTTAGGCTCACAAGAGTTTGTGTTGTCAAGTGATTCAATTGGTCATACTTATAGAAAATGGCCTGAGATGAAAGATATTATTAAACACATTTCTCCTAATGAAATAGATTCATTTTTAACTTTATGTACTAGTATTGGTGGTTATGTAATTTTTCCTGCAAAAAAGATTAATAATCATTTTACAATTAATCAATCAAGAGGAGTGAACAAGCAAATATGTGATAGGTGGGATTTAACTTTAGAATGTATAAGACTTTATTATTCTAACCAACCAAACCCTC
>Ga0228666_1000838_pt1 | contig 15025 bp, 14 predicted proteins | sample 80DmetaG_FD_182702 | JGI IMG/M metagenome (GOLD analysis project Ga0228666, IMG submission 182702) | Seawater microbial communities from Monterey Bay, California, United States - 80D | ecosystem: Environmental > Aquatic > Marine > Coastal | place: USA: California | collected 2016-10-11 | reverse complement strand
AATGGCAATTGCTTCTACCTTAAAAGGTGAAACTGAAAAACAACATATTGCTGTAATTGGCGATGCTTCTATTGCTAGTGGAATGGCTTTTGAAGCCTTAAACCATGCAGGAGTTAGTGATGCTAATTTATTAATTATTCTAAATGATAACGCCATTGGTATTGACCCATCTGTGGGTGCTTTGAAAGAATATTTAACCAAAGTGAAGACAGACCGATCTTTGGCTCAGAATAACATTATTAAGGCTTTAAATTTCGATTATTCAGGTCCAATTGATGGTCATAATTTTAAAAGTTTATTACGGGAACTCAAGCGACTTAAAAAGAAAAAAGGTCCTAAATTTTTGCATGTTATTACAACAAAAGGCAAAGGGTTGAGTCAGGCAGAAAAAGATCAGGTAACTTATCATTCTCCTGGTCAGTTTGATGCAAAAACAGGAGAAATCATCCCGAAAAATAACGAAGGATTACCTCCTAAATATCAAGACGTTTTTGGAGAGACTATTGTTGAGCTGGCTAGGAGGAACAAAAAAATTATTGGAATTACCCCAGCAATGCTTTCTGGAAGTTCCTTAAAAATGATGCTTGAAGAATTTCCTAAAAGAACGTTTGATGTTGGTATAGCAGAACAGCATGCCGTAACCTTAGCTGCTGGGATGGCAACTCAAGGAATGATTCCTTTTTGTAATATCTATTCTACATTTATTCAACGAGCCTATGATCAAATAATACATGATGTAGCACTACAAAACTTACCCGTTGTTTTTTGTATAGATAGAGCTGGATTAGTGGGAGAAGATGGCGCAACTCACCATGGTGTTTTTGATCTAGCTTACATGAGAGCCATTCCAAATATGATTGTTTTTGCACCAAGAAATGAAGTGGAATTACGAAATATTTTATATACTTCTCAGATAGGTTTAAATCAACCCATAGCCATTCGTTATCCTAGAGGAAGAGGTGTCTTGATTGATTGGAAAAAGCCCTTTGAAATTATTGAAATTGGAACTGGAGTTTGTTTGCAGGAGGGAAAAGACATTGCCGTACTCTCTATGGGAACTATAGAAAATAATATTACAAAAGCACTGGAAGAGTTTCCAAATATTGCTCATTATGATATGCGATTTTCAAAGCCTTTAGACGAAAAATTATTACATACCATCTGTACTAATTTTAAACAAATTGTTACCCTTGAAGAGGGTGTGAAAAAAGGAGGTTTTGGCTCAGGAATTTTGGAATTTATCGGAGAACATGATTACAAAAATAAGGTTATAGTTTTAGGAATACAAGACCATTTTGTAGAGCACGGAACGATCGAGGAACTTCAAAAAATGAATGGTATTGATATAAACTCAATCAAAAAGATGCTAAGAAGTCTAGCTTAAAAACATCTTTTTTTATTACATAATACTTCCTTGAATTTTTTTATGAATTCTAATGGCATAGCTGTCTGACATTCTTGAAACATAGGTGCAAATAGCCATAATTCTTTCATAAGTAGACGCAGAAGTAATCTTAAATTCTTTAGGAAGCAAATTAAGTAATAAACTATCGTAATTCGTTGGACTTCCTAATTGGTGATTGTTTAAGGCAGTTACAAAAATATCTAATAAATCGGCAATTATTTTATACCCTGCTACTTCTTTTTCTACCACTTCTTGACTCTTATATATTTTTGAAATACTAATTTTCAAAATATCATTAATCTGTGCCTCATAGGCACATTTATCTAATAAAGAAGTAGAGAATGTTCCTTCTAAAATGGCTGTTTCATTTGCTAAAAAAATATCAACGGCCTCATTAATTAAGGTATTAATAGCCAGTGCTCTTAGATAACTAACTCTATCTTTTTTGAATTTTAATGAACGATATTTTTTTGTATCAATCGTATTTTTTACAAGTTTGATTAAATATTCTAAGGCAAATTCTTCCTCTATTAAGCCTAAATTAATTCCATCTTCAAAATCTATAATCGTATAACAAATATCGTCTGCTGCTTCTACTAAAAAAGTTAATGGATGTCTATGGTAACTAATTGCAGCTGTCTTAGACTTATTCAGTAAGCCTAGATCTTCAACAATGTCTAAGAAAGCCTCTTTTTCTGATTGAAAACATCCATATTTTTTATCTGTTATGTGTGTTGTAGGTTTTTTTGGTAAAGACTCTTTAGGGTATTTTATAAAAGCCCCTAAAGTGGCATAGGATAAGCGTAATCCTCCATACACACCTTCTCTATTTTCAGTCAAAATTTTAAGTCCATTAGCATTTCCCTCAAAGTCTATGAGGTCTTGATATTCTTCTGCCGATAACGCTGTTTTGTACTGTAAGCCTTTGCCTGTTTTAAAATATTCTCCAATAGCTTTTTCTCCCGAATGCCCAAACGGTGGATTTCCGATATCGTGCATTACAGAGGCTGCTGCTACAATAGCTCCAAAATCATTAAAAGAATAGCCTAATTGTTTTAGGTTAGGATATCTTTCTAGTAAAACTTTACCTACTCTTCTCCCCAGAGTTCTTCCTACTACAGACACCTCTAAACTGTGGGTAAGTCGCGTATGAACAAAATCTGTTTCAGACAGAGGAATAACCTGTGTTTTATCTTGTAAGCTTCTGAAAGCTTCTGAAAATATAATTCTATCAAAATCTACTTCAAAGCCCAATCGTGTTTCATCTTGCTTTGCTCTTGGCCGCTTTTGAATATCACCAAAACGTTTTAAAGAAAGTAATTGTTCCCAGTTCATCATATTATTATGATTTTGATTTTAAATAAAAAAGAATCTCAAATATATTGAGATTCTTTTTTAAAAGTATATTAATTAACTAATTTCTAAGATCCACACATTAAGCAATCATCATCTGGACCTCCATTTTTTGAAGATTCTACCATGGCTTTGAATTCTTCAGGTGACATTGGTTCATCTTGCTCTTGAGTTGTTTTTTTCTTTTCTTTTGAAAGCGTAAACTGAATCGCATTTACAGCAGATTTGGTTCTTAGATAATACATTCCTGTTTTTAATCCAGACTTCCATCCATAAAAATGCATTGACGTTAGCTTAGCATAATCTGCATCTTGCATAAATAAGTTTAAAGATTGAGATTGATCGATAAAATATCCTCTATGACGAGCCATATCAATGATATCTTTCATACTCATTTCCCATACAGTCTTATAAAGTTCTTTTATATCTTCTGGAATCTTGTCGATATGTTGAATAGAACCATTTGCACGCATGATCTCTTCCTTCATATTATTGTCCCAAAGCTCCATCTCTACTAAATCTTCCAGTAGGTGTTTGTTCACTACAATAAATTCTCCAGACAATACACGTCTTGTATAAATGTTAGAGGTATACGGCTCAAAGGCTTCATTATTCCCTAAAATCTGAGAAGTTGAAGCTGTTGGCATTGGAGCCACTAGCAACGAATTTCTAACACCGTGTTTGATTACGTTTTTACGCAACTTTTTCCAGTCCCAATTTCCACTTAAATCTTCATCATTGATCCCCCACATATTATATTGGAATTCTCCTTCAGACATTGGTGATCCTTTAAATGTAGAATACGGTTCTTTTGCTTTCGCAATTTCCATAGAGGACTGAACTGATGCAAAATATAAGGTCTCAAAAATATCTTTATTTAGTTTTTTAGCCGTCTCAGAAGTAAATGGTAAACGCAACATAATGAAAGCATCTGCCAACCCTTGAACTCCTAATCCTACAGGTCTGTGTCTAAAGTTAGAGTTTTCAGCTTCCTGAACTGGATAATAATTTCGATCTATAACCGTGTCTAAGTTTCTAATCACTTTTTTAGTTACATCATATAACTTTTTATGATTAAAATACTTTTCTCCAGCCTCGTTCTCACTAATAAACATTGGCAATGCAATAGATGCTAAATTACATACAGCAACCTCATCATTGGCTGTATATTCCATAATTTCTGTACACAAGTTTGAAGAACGAATAGTTCCTAAGTTTTTGTGATTTGTTTTACGGTTTACAGCATCTTTATAGAGCATGTATGGAGTACCTGTCTCTATTTGAGATTCTAATATTTTTTCCCAAAGCTCTCTTGCCTTGATTGTTTTTCTTCCTTTTCCTACTTTTTCGTAACCTTCATATAGTTTTTCAAATTCATCACCATAGGTATCAAATAAATGTGGGCATTCATTAGGACACATCAAAGTCCATTGACCATCTTCTTGTACTCTTTTCATAAATAAATCTGGCATCCACATGGCATAGAAAAGATCTCTAGCTCGCATTTCTTCTTTCCCGTGATTCTTTTTCAAATCTAAAAACTCAAAAATATCTGCATGCCAAGGTTCTATATACATCGCAAAAGATCCTTTACGTTTTCCTCCTCCTTGATCTACGTATCGTGCTGTATCGTTAAATACCTTTAGCATAGGCACAATTCCATTAGAAGTTCCGTTAGTTCCTCTAATATAAGATCCTGTAGCGCGAACATTATGAATAGACAATCCAATACCTCCTGCTGATTGTGAAATTTTAGCAGTTTGCTTTAATGTATCGTAGATTCCATCAATACTATCGTCTTGCATTTGTAGTAAGAAACATGAAGACATTTGTGGTTTTGGCGTACCTGCATTGAACAAGGTTGGTGTCGCGTGTGTAAAAAACTTCTTGCTCATTAATTCATATGTAGCGATTGCTTCGTCAATATCATTTAAATGAATACCGATAGAAACACGCATTAACATATGCTGAGGTCTTTCTACAATGGTTCCGTTTAATTTTAATAAATAAGAACGTTCTAAGGTTTTAAAACCAAAGAAATCATAATTAAAATCTCTACTGTAGATAATGGTAGAATCTAATTTTTCTGCATTATCTGTGATAATTTTATATACTTCATCTGATAGTAAAGGTGCTTTTTTACCTGTTCTTGGATTTACATATTCATATAAATCTAACATCGTTTCTGAAAACGATTTTTTTGTGTTTTTATGTAAGTTAGATACAGCAATTCTTGCAGCTAGTTTTGCGTAATCTGGGTGAGCGGTTGTCATTGTAGCTGCAATTTCTGCTGCTAAACTATCTAGTTCTGGTGTGGTAACTCCGTCATATAATCCTTCAATTACACGCATGGCTACTTTTACAGGGTCTACAATCTTGTTAAGACCATAACACATTTTTTTTACTCTCGCCGTGATTTTGTCGAACATCACTGGCTCTTTTTTGCCGTCTCTTTTTACTACATACATGCTGCTATTGTTTTTTAATTAGTTGTCAATCGCAAAAGCGATTATAATATTTTGATTTGGTTTTGTACCAGAAAACATTTTGGTACTATTTTTTCTAAAGCAGATCTTTAGAAGTCAGCATCAAAACTGATGCTTCCTGTTCCACCAGATTTAACTCCGGCTTTTTGATATTCAGAAACTCTTTTTTCGAAGAAATTTGTTTTTCCTTCTAAAGAAATCATTTCCATAAAATCAAACGGATTAGAAGCGTTGTATTCATTTTCACAATTAAACTCTCCAAGTAATCTGTCGGTTACAAATTCTAGGTATTGTGTCATTAACTTAGCGTTCATACCAATTAAACTTACTGGTAATGACTCTGTAACAAATTCTCTTTCTATGTTTAAAGCGTCTACAATAATTTCTCTAATACGTTCTTTAGGAACTTTATTAACGATATGATTGTTGTGAAGATGCACTGCATAATCACAATGCATTCCCTCATCTCTAGAAATTAACTCGTTAGAAAAAGTAAGCCCTGGTAACAACCCTCTTTTCTTTAACCAAAAAATTGAACAAAATGCTCCTGAGAAGAAAATTCCTTCTACAGCCGCAAAAGCAATTAATCTTTCTGCAAAAGAATCTGACTCTATCCATTTTAAAGCCCATTCAGCTTTCTTTTTTATTGCTGGAAAAGTTTCTATGGCATTAAATAACTTGTCTTTCTCTTCTTCATTTTTAACATACGTATCAATTAAAAGGGAGTATGTTTCTGAGTGTACGTTCTCCATCATAATTTGAAAACCGTAAAAGAATTTAGCCTCTGAATATTGCACTTCATTAACAAAGTTTTCTGCTAAATTTTCATTTACAATTCCATCAGAAGCAGCAAAGAATGCTAAAATATGTTTGATGAAATAACGCTCGTCTTCTGAAAGTTTATTTTTCCAATCTATAACGTCTTCTGATAAGTCAATTTCTTCAGCTGTCCAAATACATGCTTGTTGTTTTTTATACCAATCCCATAAATCATCATGTTCAATTGGAAAAATTACGAATCGATTATCGTTTGGCTGTAAAATTGGTTCTTGTAAAGACATTATTTGTTAAGGTTTTCTTAATTGTTGTAAAATAGTATTCCTATCGAGGTTAACAAAGATTGAAAAAAAAGGGATGAATACAAAGCTCTACTTATTCACAAAACACGCTAAGTTTTTAACAAAACAGAAAAAACAGAAAAAAAAATGAATTCTTTATTTATTTTTAAAATACTGATAATCATTGACTTGCAACGATATTTTTTTACAAAGCCTTATTCTCATTGACATTCCTAAAATGAAAAGATTTATTTTTTTATTTATTTATTTGGAGGTATAAAATATTTTACAGAAAGATTTTTAATGTTAAATTTTTAATCCCATGTTAAATCTTCATTTTACCAAAAAATTTAAAAAAAAATCATATTTTTTGACATTGTTAGCCTCTAAAATGACACTGTTTTTAAAAAAATAACATGTAAATGATTAAAAAGAAGCCGTTAATTGCATCGAGACCCCTATTTCAAAAGAAACGTCACCCTCTTCGGAAATAGCCATTCCTGAAAGATTTAAAGCTACAGAACTGTTATTTAAAAACGAGGTTTCTAACTGGTCTAAGACATTTAAATCTGTGATTTGAAATACAGATCCGTTATCAATTTCTTGCGCAATATTTAGGTCTGAAACAACAGCTACCGTTATTCCATTTATTTCTATAGAGGCAGAAACTATAGAGGCGTTTTCATTGCCGATTAGATTTGAAAACGAATAAGTCAAACTATCTATGGTAATATCAGTAATGCTATTAAAATTAGAGACTACTTGATTTAAATCCCCTTCAATTACATCGTTAAAACTCACAGAAGTTCCGTTTGTTTGATTAATTGTAACTATTGTTGATTGGTTAACAACCATTGTTTCTGTAATTTCAACAGGCTCTTCACAAGATTGAACTACAAATAAGACTAGCAAAAAGGGAAATAATTTTTTCATAGATGGTATACTTTTATAAAATTTAAATGTACTTGTTTTTTTTAATATAATTTTGAGCTACTTTTTCTAATTCTAAATACCAATTAACACCAAATTTTCTAATTAGTGCCTCTTTTACAAACTTATAAACTGGTACCTTTAACTCGCTTCCTAAAGAGCATGCATCATCACATATATCCCATTTATGATAATTTACTGCGGCAAACTCACTGTATTCTTTTACTCTAACTGGATATAAATGGCATGAGATTGGTTTTTTCCAATTTACAACCCCTTTGTTATAAGCTTCTTCAATACCACAAGATGCAATGTTATTTTCATTAAAAATAAGATACGCACATTCAGAATTGTTAACCAATGGTGTTTCTAATTCTCCTAAATTACTTTTTACAGAGGTTCCTTGTTGCTCTATAGCTTCTATCCCTTCTGATCTTAAAAAAGGTTTTAACTTCGGATATATCTGCTCTAAAACAACTACTTCATCTTTCTCTAAAGGGGCTCCAGCAACACCTGAAACACAGCATTCTCCTTTACACTTAGATAAATTACACACAAAATCTTTCTCAATAAGATCTTCGGATACGATGGTTTTTCCTAATTGAAACATTTGGCAAAAATAAGATAAAATATTTTCTGTTTTTGATATTTTGATTGGGTTAGTTTTCTACTTTTGCAACTCTAAATAAACTTATTATGAATTTTAATATTAAGGAAATATTTACAGCATTTATGGTCTTATTTGCGGTCATAGATATTGTTGGAAACATTCCAATTATCATAGATTTAAGAAAAAAAGTTGGCCATATTCAGTCCGAAAAAGCGTCATTAATTGCGGGAGTTATTATGATTGTATTTCTTTTCTTAGGACAAAGTTTACTTGAATTGATTGGGATTGATGTGTATTCATTTGCCGTAGCAGGATCTTTCATTCTTTTTTTTATTGCTTTAGAGATGATTCTAGGGATTACACTATACAAAGACGATGATGACTCGGAAAGCATAACCGCTACCGTATTTCCCCTTGCATTCCCTTTAATTGCTGGACCCGGAAGCCTAACAACACTTCTTTCTTTACGAGCAGAATTCTTCATTGAAAATATTATCATAGCTGTTTTATGCAATGTTGTGGTGATTTATGTAGTTTTAAAAACCTCTCCAAAAATAGAACGTATTATTGGTGCTAACGGGATTAAAATTATTCGAAAAATATTTGGAGTTATTTTATTAGCCATTGCTGTAAAATTATTTGCTGCTAACATTCAAGCCCTCTTTTAATGATTTTTGATGCTTTAATTATTGGAGGTGGTGTTGCGGGTATGCAATGTGCTTTAGTTCTTGGGTCGGGTCTTAAAAAACCCTACGCTATCAATAAAAAGGTGGGAGTAATTATACATCAAAGAAGTTCTCATCTACAGAATGCTCTTTTTAACAATGTGCTTGGCTTACCCTCTGGAACTCTTGGGTCTGAAGTATTAACAACAGGGAAAAAACAATTGAGTAAAAACTACCCAAATATTACTCAAATTGAGGATGAAAAAGTAATTTCTATTGCTATTCAAGACGATTTTCACATCGTAAAAACCAATAAAAAAGAGTACAAGACTCTAGTCATAGTTTTAGCTTTAAATTATGCAAAACCATTTCTTATTAAAGGTCTAGAGGCGTATTTAGAACCTCACCAAAAAGCAAAAGTATCTAAGGATAGAATTCAGTTAAGAAATGAAAATTATTTAGTTACTGAGAGCGTCTATGTTTGCGGAACCTTATCGGGATGCAGAAGCCAATTTGCCATTGCAGCAGGAAGTGGCGCTAGTGTGGCCACTGATATCTTAACCTTATGGAATAACGGAGAACATAGCCAGGTTCATGATAAGATTTAGCTGATTTTTTGTTCTATCTTTCCAAGAAAGTTTAAAATTACCATCACCAAGCCGAGTAAAAATTGAATTAAAAAACTCCACCCATATTCTCCTTTTTCTATGAAGTTGATTCCACCACTTAGCATGAAAATAATTCCGTAGAAATACCAAAATATTTTTCGAAATGATGATTTTTTAGCCACAGAAATTCTGGTCATTTTCATAGACAGAACATGTAAGGTGGCTACAACAATAAAAGTTATTAGTAAAATTAAAAGTCCTTTACCCATATTGTAAATATAGAAATTGTAACAAAGAAAATCAACCCATCACAAATTACTCTTCGGTAATAGATATAGGTATTCCAACCCCAATACCATTTCTTACATTCAATCTTAGGATTCTTACAAACCAATTTGTGTATAGAAGAAAATTAGATAATTCTCATCAAAAAACTCATGATAAAATCCTAAAACTTAAAAACGATGGTTTAGGATACAGAAGAATATCAAAAGAACTCAATAGATTAGGATATAAAAATTCTATGAGAAAAGAGTTTTATCCTTCGTTAATCTCTGTTATTTGGAAGAAAATAGAGAAAAAACAAAGGATTTTGAACCAACCTATAGAAAAAGAATACTCAGATTTTGATATTGTATTGGTTCAACTTAAAATTTAAATAAAGATCTTAAAATAGTTCTTCCTACTTTTCTATAAATACCTTCCTTGGTAGTAGGAACACCAGTTTTTCTAGAAATAGAATTTCTGAGACCACTTATACCTAATAACCTTTTCCAAGAAAAGGAAAATCCCATTTTAGGACCAAATCCAAATTTCATAAGTTTTATATTTAATTTTTAATGTCATTCCATCCATCAACTTTACCATCGATTATTACAACTCGAAATGTATAAGAAAATTTACCTAATCTATTTTTATAACCACCATAGAATAATTCTTCTCTCTTTTTTCCACGAGATACTTTTTCGATTTTGTGGTCAGGTTTTCCTTTGATGTCTTCTTTTGATATACCTACTTTCAAGATAGTTTTTAAATTTTTTATTGTTTTTAACTTATTGTAATTTGTTTGGTACTCTTTTTTTCTTTTTTTCTCTTCCTTTTCTCTACCTTCTCTTTTCTTCTCCCATACTGAGTTTAAATCACTTAAATCATGGTTTTTTTTCCAATCAACAGGTTTGATATTATTTTTCTTTAGAATCTTTTGGTATTCTGGGTCATTAGTTAATCTGTCTAATTGGTCATTCAGTGATTGAATTTCTAACTTTTTAATTAACCTAACCAATGGTTTTCTAATTAGAAATATTACAACAAGTAGAAAAAGTAAAAATATTATGTCCATAATCTAAATTTCTTTTAATATAGGTATTTTAATTTTAATGTACCTAAATAATTTTGGATACCTATGTATCAAAAATTAAGGTGAAATATTACGAAGAAACCCAACAACACAACATCAAAATTGACTTCAGATTTCCATTAGTTGATGATGGAATTGACTATGTTAAGGACTCAAATAGTAAAATGAAATGGGATAAGTGGGGTAATAGTTACAGAATAAATAAGGGAGACAATGTAGCCTCCCTTTCTTCATTAAAATGTTCTAATAATGGGGTTGGAATACCCTACTCTACGGTAACTGATTTGGCTAAGTTTCTCGGTTGATCTACATTCTTATCTAACATCACTGCAATATGGTACGACAACAACTGGAAAGGAATCGTCGTTAATAGCGGTGTAAGGGCTTCTTCTGTTTCCGGTATTTCAATCACATGGTCTGCAATTTCTTTTACCGTAACATCTCCTTCAGTAACAATGGCAATAATTTTACCACTTCTAGATTTTATTTCTTGAATATTACTCACTACTTTTTCATAGTGTCCCTTTTTTGTAGCAATTACAAATAGAGGCATGTCTTCATCTATCAAAGCAATAGGACCATGTTTCATTTCGGCAGCAGGATATCCCTCTGCGTGGATATATGAAATCTCTTTTAATTTTAAGGCACCTTCCAAAGCTACAGGAAAGTTAAAACCTCTTCCAAGGTATAAACAGTTTTTAGCATCTTTATAAATACTAGCAATCTCTTTTACCCTATCATCTATTTCTAGTAATTTTTGAACCTTAGCAGGTATCGATTGCATTTTCTGCAAATAGCTATGAAACTGAGAGTTTGACAATGTTCCTTTTTCCTTTGCAAGTTTTAAAGCAATTAAAGATAGTACTGTTATTTGTGTTGTAAATGCTTTTGTAGAGGCAACTCCAATTTCAGGGCCTGCGTGAGTATAAGCTCCTGCATCTGTTTCTCTAGCAATTGATGACCCTACGACATTACAGATGCCAAAAACAAATGCACCTTTAGATTTTGCTAATTTTATAGCAGCCAAGGTATCGGCAGTTTCACCAGACTGAGATATAGCAATGACAATGTCTTTAGAGGTTATAATTGGGTTTCTATATCTAAACTCAGAGGCATATTCTACCTCTACAGGTATTCTAGCTAGATCTTCAATAAGATATTCTCCCACCAGTCCTGCATGCCAAGAGGTCCCACAAGCTACAACTATTATCCGTTCAGCATTTAAAAATCTTTCAAGGTTGTTGTCTATCCCTGACATTTTTATAATGCCTTGATCTGCTAACATTCTCCCTCTGTAGGTGTCTGTAATTGCTTTGGGTTGTTCATGGATTTCCTTGATCATAAAATGATCATACCCCCCTTTTTCTATTTGATCGAGGTTTAATTTGAGTTTTTGAATGACGGCATCTACAAATGAGTCGTCTAATATTCTTCTCACTCTTATGTCTCTTCCTAACTTTATAATTGCCATTTCTTCATCCTCTAAGTACACAACATTTTTTGTGTATTCTATAAATGGTGAGGCATCTGAGGCAACAAAAAACTCTGTATTATTCTTTCCTACTCCAATAGCAATAGGGCTTCCTAATCTTGCTACAATAATTTCGTTGGGTTTTTCTTTGTCAAAAACAGCAATTGCGTAAGCCCCTGTTACTTGAGTTAAAGCTAATTGTACTGCTTTTCCAAGTTTGCAGTTTTCTTGCTTCTTTACTTCTTCAATTAAGTTTACCAGAACTTCTGTATCGGTATCACTATGAAAAGCATAGCCTCTATTTATTAATTCTTTTCTTAGGGTATCGTAATTTTCTATGATCCCATTATGAACAATTACTAAATTTCCTGATTGAGATGTATGAGGGTGAGAATTAATATCGTTAGGAACCCCATGAGTGGCCCATCTTGTATGACCAATCCCTATGGATCCTACTTTTCTTTTTGGGTCGTTATCTGTTATTTGTTCTAAAGCAGATACTTTACCTTTAGTTTTGGAAAGGTTAATCTCTTCTCCGTCATAAATCATGATCCCGGCACTATCATAACCTCTGTACTCAAGTCTTTTTAAGCCATTTATGATTATTGGATATGCATCTTTTTCGCCTATGTATCCTGTGATTCCACACATATATTTTTAATTTTGGGGGGTGATAAATTTAATTTTTTTACTCCTCTTCTGTCTTGAGTGAGTATGATATTTTTAATTTTGGTTTTCTTGATGTATTTTGTGTATTGTTGTTCAACAATGTAATTGCTTTGGGGTTCCAATTATAATTCCTAACAATGGTATCAATGGTAGATGTTGGAAGGTCAGTTGGACTTAAAACTCGAACACCAAGTGCTGGAAGGTTATCTGTATTTCCGGCTAACAGTTCTGAAATATAATCTGTAATCTTAAAGGTATAGCTATTCGGTTTATTGTCGTCATTTACATTTAATGCACCTCCCACCTCATTAACACCTTCAGATATGTAATCTATAATTTGACGAGGGGTCTCTAATCCTGCGTTATTTACACCATCTTTAAAAATGAATAGCTGGTAGGGTATTGCTGTTGTATCTGGCTCAATAACGTCTTGATCAACATAAATTGTGATGGTCGCATCGTTGATTAGCCAATTTTTTGTTCTCAATTCTTCTAAGTCATCAGGAAGCCCATTTAAATCATTGTCATCACCAAGAATTTTTAACTGAGCCATTGATCCAGAAACACCTTGAATAGGAACACTATTAACTCCTGGTAGTTGCACTGCTGGAGTTGTTTTATATTGGTTTGTTCTTATTCCTGACAATAAGAAAGTGTCTGTCTTTTTTACCGTATCGAAGACCACAGTTCCTCCATCAACTAAAACTGTATTTGTATAATAAATATCAATTAATGGTTGGAGGTTATTGTTGTTGAAACTAAGAGATATTAAAGATCCGTTATCTCCTTCTGCTTGTATTTTTATTCCTCTGAAGTAGTCATTAAAAGCATCTTGTGATGCAAAGTTTGAGGTTTCATACTGGTCAAAAAGTAATTCCTTAATTAAATCCTCTTTTAATGGAATGCTAATGGATGGGTTTGAGTTTGCATATGCAATAGTGTCTGTAGCGTACACGATTCCTGTACTAAGTCTTCTTTTAACAAATTGAGCAGTATCTCTCCTATTGGGTGTAAACTGTAGGTCTTCAACACTATTTAATTTTTGAGTTGAAGCCTCGTAAATTTGGTCTGAAAAATACCTATTAATTAAAGCTGGAGTTGTGGGGTTTAAACCACTTAAATACGTTTCTAGTCGGAAAACATTTAAGGTAAAAGGTTGCGCTTGATCTCCAATAATTGAATCTAATATATAGTCAGAATCAAGTATTGCAGTGCTTAATAAGGAAGCGTTGTAAGGTATCCTTAACAGAACGGTGTCAATGGAAGTAATTGTTATTGTGTCTGAACCATATTCTTGGTCTACTTTTGTTAAATCAAGGGGGATGCTCAATTGAGAAACAATAGAGGCTTCAATTTTTTTATAGTTGTTGTTATTGTGAACCCCTAATAAATACTGTCCCAATAGACCGCCAATGGATAATCCATCTGCTTGAACTTTTTCTATATTTTTGGCAGAAATCTCTATATCAAAAATAGTGTCTTTTGTGGTAAATTCTCCATTGTTAACTATAGAAGTTCCAATATCAGTAAAGTCTTCTTCACAAGAAACCACCAACCCTAAAAGAAACGCTGTAAATACAACATATACTGTTGCTTTTATATATTTTCTTAACATAACCATCTTAAGTTTACTCTTCCGAAATGAGTTCTTTGTAAAAATTTAAATACGATTCAAATGAATCTTCTTCCTGATAAGTAAGTGCAGGAATGTCTGTTTTTTCAATTTCTTCTGATATTTCTTTAGGAATCTCTTGGCTACCTTGAACGATTGCATCAGAATTTGAAACAGCACTTTTTATGATATTGGTATAGTTTGGTTCTTGTAAAACTTGAATTTTGTCATCTGAAATCTTATCAAATTTAATTTTTTCAGCAAGATCTTTATTCAATTCGCCTTCAAAGTCTTTATTGTATACTGAGGTTATGATTTTACTTTCTGAAAACAAAGGCTCGTCACTGTAGTATTCTTTAATGTATAAAGGTAATAATGATGCCATCCATCCATGAACATGAATAATGTCTGGAGCCCAATTCAATTTTTTTACTGTTTCAACGACTCCTTTGGCAAAGAATATTGCTCTTTCATCATTGTCTGAAAAAAGCTGATCATCTTCGTCAGAAAAAATAGCTTTTCTTTTGAAGTACTCATCATTATCAATAAAGTAAACTTGCATTCTTTCCTTAGGAATTGAAGCCACTTTAATAATCAAAGGCATGTCCATATCATTGATTATTAAATTCATCCCCGACAAACGAATTACCTCATGAAGTTGATGTCTTCTTTCATTAATTACCCCAAAACGAGGCATAAAAATCCTTGTCTGTACACCTTTTGAATGCGCTTTCTTTGCTACATTAAATGCAGTAGATGCTATCTCTGTTTCTGGCAAGTAAGGTACAACCTCAGAAGAAA
>Ga0228666_1000812_pt1 | contig 15310 bp, 10 predicted proteins | sample 80DmetaG_FD_182702 | JGI IMG/M metagenome (GOLD analysis project Ga0228666, IMG submission 182702) | Seawater microbial communities from Monterey Bay, California, United States - 80D | ecosystem: Environmental > Aquatic > Marine > Coastal | place: USA: California | collected 2016-10-11 | reverse complement strand
ACCATCAGCAGGTGAAGTTATATTGGTATCACTTAGTCCTGCAAGGGTAGAGCCAGTTACATCATCAAATGAACTACCGTTGTATACCTTTAATATATTAGTACCTGTGTTGAATACCAAATCTCCAGCATCATTGTCTGAGCCTGGATCACTACCTGCTACTCGGTATCTTGCAGCAAAGCTGTTGACTCCTGCTACATTAGCAGCAACAGTAGCTATGTTTGCTACGTTGGCTGTTGTACCTACTATGTTTAAGTCTGATACAAAATCACTGGTCGCCAATGTATTTAAATCACTAACGATGTCAGAGGTAGCTAAAGTATTAATATCAGACACTATGTCTGATGTTGCTAGTATACTTAAATCAGTAACAATAGCTGAAGTAGCTAATGTATTTAAGTCTGAAACAATATCAGAAGTTGCTAGTGTATTTAAATCACTTACGATATCTGAAGTTGCCAGTACATTAATATCAGTTACGATATCACTAGTAGCTAAAGTATTTAAATCTGATACTACGTCTGAGGTAGCTAAGATAGCTAAGTCTGCTACTATATCAGCGTTAGCCAATATATCTAAGTCAGTTACGATAGCACTTGTTGCTAATGTATTTAGGTCAGACACAAAGTCTGATGTAATTAAACTAGCTTTAGCTGCTACTGATGTTACATTACTAGCTATACCAGCGACTGTTGTAACATTGCTAGCAATACCTGCAACTGTAGTTACATTACTGGCTATGCCTGCAACTGTTGTTATGTTGCCTGTTATTGTTCCAAGAGCAGATAAATTGCTTGAGGTAATAGTACACGCTGGATCTCCATCGCCATCAAACTCTAGTATTTTGTTTGCTCTACTTGCCTTAACAGGTAGTTGCATATCGAAACCTGTAGTTGTTTCTGCTAATGGTAGACGAATGGATCTTGAAGAACTCTCTTCTCTTTCTGCCATCATTGCCATCAATATATCAAGCTGTGTATTCAATGCAGTTACATCAAAAGATGCAGCAGGTGTAAAGTCTGTAGTTCTTTCTACTACAATATCTCTTACAATTACTATGCTGTCATCTGCTGTAGCACCAGCACCTAAAGTTACTGTGCCTCCAGCTCCAAACTCATATGCGCTATCACTAGCATTGGTTGTACCTTGCACACTAAACTGTGCCACACTACTAGGCGCTGCATTATAGGTTAGTGCTGTGCCATTACGGAATACTTTAATATCTGCTGTGTTAAAAAATTCAAAACCTATTGTGAATACTGTTTGACTACTTGTTGCAGTATATACATTTCTTGGTGTATTTTTAGCTGTTGCTATTGTCATCTTAGTACCTCCGCACCTTTATCCCAGATTGCTCCAAAGAAGTTATTCCACCATATCATATTATTGCCTGGTATCATCCTTTTAATATTTTCAGATTTTTCATCATAAGGTGTATCTTGCATAAATGCACCTATAACATTTAAAAATAAACCTGGAGCAGGACCAACAAATTCACCACCTGCATCAAATTTATTTGCTTTACCAAATCTGCCACCTGTACCTATACTTGGTCTAATACCTAATGGTGTGTCAAAAGCACCTTCAGATACAGTCTCTAATATAAAGTTTGCATCTCCTACTAAACCTAATACACCAGACATTTCAATTCCTCTATATATTCGTTCTTGCATAGTTTTATGTTCATAATATGCTGGATTTTTTAGGTAATCACCCAACATGCCAAATAAAATTAAAGCTATACAACCTGATCCTACAGCTTGTTCTCTGCCACTTAGCCCAGATAACATAAGTTTTCTGTTTGCAGCAAAAGACCAAGCAAAAAACTGCAATGGTAGAGCTAAAAATCCATTATTTAATTTACCACCTACTTCTTGTTTTTCAAAGCCTAGAAAAAATTTACCAAACTTATTATCAAAAAATTTTGCTGTTGTATCTGTATTCATTTGTATTACACCAAACATCATATTAGGTTTATCAGCTATATTTGGTGTAATAATAGTTCTTTGCACATCATCAAAGATAGAATATTGTAATTTTTTAGACAATCGTTGACCATGTTTTTTCTTCATCCATTCGTTTTGTTTTATATAATATAATCCATTTTTAGTTTGATGTGTAGGCATCTTACCTATTTGCCTTGCTGTTTTTAAATCTATACCATAAGAATTTAATCTTAAAATTTCTGCATCTGTTGCTGTTCCTTTAGCAACCTTAACTGAATCCTCTATAAATCTATGAGCAGATATAGTAGATGTCCATTCTTTCATAAGTTGAGTATGAGGAGACAATAAGTTAGCGTGATAAAATGGACCTTGCACGTTATCTAATGGCCTGCCTATAAACTTATCAAAAAATTTTCCAAACATAGTAGTACCACTACCAACTCTACTTTCTGTAATACCTACTACTCGTTGTGCTGCTGCATTGTTCATTACTACATCATAACTATCAGCTAACCATTTCATTTCTTTTAACTGCATATTCATTTCTTTAGAATTTGCGTTAAAAGGATTTTTAGCATTTAATACTCTAAAAGTATTTTCCCATCCATGCACCATTGGCATACGAGCTATATCAACCATTGATGATAAATATACTTTACCCATCATAGTAGTAGAACCCCAGTTTCTTAATGCGTGTGGTAATCTAGCTTTAAAGAAACTACTTGGATCTCCTGTATTATAAACACCATACAGTTTATCTCTCATACCATTTAATCTATTGTTAATAGCATCTATTTCACCAAAATCATTACTACCTGCTTTATAATCATCAACCAACATTTTTTGTCTAGCATCCCACAATGTTGTTTTCATTTGTTGATCGCCAAATTTTCTAGTCATTTCTATACGTTTAGAAGTTCTATCACTATATGTCCTAAATAAAAAATTAATATCTCTAATTAAAAATCCTTCTAATTCTGCATCTGTCATAGTTAAAGTACGAGACATAAGATAAGATTGGCCTGTAGTAATTCTATTATTAATTATTCCTACGCCTAAATCTCCATCCATATTTACATTTTGACCATCACCAATCATATTATCTAGTGTTTCTTGTACTCTTTGATTTAATTGATATACGTCTTGTGGTTCTGCTGTTTGTATTACTTTTCCATTAGAATCTTGATGTTTGTATATTCTAGGGTTTTTTAAATAATGATTATATATTTTTGCTCTTAATCCTGTTTGTGGTATTGAATAAAATCTTTTATCTATGTTATCTATTCTTGAGCTTTCAACAGTATAGTCTGATTTTTTTAAAGATACTTCTTGATTATTTAATCTAATTTTTATATTGTTGCCATCACCAACATCTGTAATTTTTCCGTATTGAAATTTGTTTTTTGCACTTTCACTTTTTACATGCTGTAATTGTTTTCTAGTCATAGTTTTAGTAACTGTTGCTTTTTCACCTTTAAACACAACTGTAATTTTATCACCATCAATTTTTGTTACTTTACCAAAGTTATCTCTATCAAGTGCTTGAACTACACTACCTACTTCCATTGGCTCATTTGTAAATCCTGCTCTTACTTTTACAATCATTCCAGGAGCAAGTCCTTTAGCTGTTACTAATGGATTATCTATTACTGATGGTGGCAAAAAATCAATATCGTTAATACGAACATTTTCTAAAATAGCATCAGTATCGTAAATTCTATTTACATAATTATCTACTAATGGATTAAAGTCTTGTTCTATACCTAACTCTAAATCATCTAAAGTTTTGTTCATTAAATTTACTTGTTGACTTGCTTCGTCTTGTTGTTTTTTTAATCTTTCTATTAAAGTTTTATCACCACTTGCTTGTGCTTTTTTTAAATCTTGTATAGCTTGTTGTTCTCTTGCTACAAATTTTTCTCGTATTTTAAGAACTGATTTTTGACTTTTAAACATATTTAATGATTCCATTTCTTTACCAATTTTATCCATCATTACTCTAGTTTCACCTACAAAGTCTTGTATAGCTTTTGATTGTGTTTTTGCAAACTCAGGATCACCTAATGCTCTACCAGCTATTCTATTAAATTCATCAAACCTTATATTTTTATCAGCATCTCGCATTAATATTTTATTTTTAGCTGTATTAATTTTATCTGAAAATCTTATTCCCATAGATCCAGGCTCATATCCTAAGAAAGCATGTTTGCTTTGCTCTATACCTTCTCGTCTATGTGATTGAAATGCAAAGTGTAACCTTCTATTAAACGCTGCTATTTGCATCATGTTATTTAAAGTAGCTTTTGTGTTTACAGAATGATCTGATGTAAATCCTGCTCTTGCTGCTTTCATTACTATAGAATGATCTCCAGCAATGGCTACTCCTAAATCTGCTATATAATTTCCAACTACATTTGTTCTTAATTTATTGTTAGTTAATGCTCCTAAATCAGTTACTGCTCTATCTATTGCACTAGCCCATTTATCTGTCCTTTTACCTTGCATTGCTGTAGTTCTACTTACTTGCTCTGCTGACATTTCATTTAATATTTCTTTGTTTAATTGATTTTCTACATCTATTGGTGTGCCATCTAATTTTTCATCTAGTATTTGTTTTCTATATTGTTTTTTCATTTGAAAAACAATAAAATCATCTACTGTTTTTATATTAGCTGGTAAGTCTAGTGCGCCATCTACATTACTTTTTTTCCATGCGCCACTTTTCCAGTCTCTTAATATTCTGTCATAGTCAATTAAGATAGTATCTTCTGTATATTTATTTCTACCATCTTTTTTACTTTTATAATCAACATATTTTTTTATACCATTTTTATCTCTTCTTGCAACAGGACCATGATCCAATTTAAAACCAATACCTTCTTCTAAATTTCCTATTTCATCTTTAGTAACGTTGTAAGTTAATGGTGTTTCTCCATCATCAAACATTTTAGATGTAAATTTATTATTTTCCATATCCCATTGAGACATGAGCATTTTATCAATTAATTTTTGTTCATTTGAGTTTGGAGCTATTACTCTTCTACCAAGAACTGAACCAAAAACACCACCAAATATAGCTCCTCCTCCTATATATGATGCACTTTCTTGCCATGTAGCTGTTGGATCTAACGACTGTCTAAGTGGTTCTGCTGTTGCCATTAAAGTACCTGTAGCTACAGCACCTTTTGCAAACCTTGATGCTATAGAAACTCCTTTAATAACAGGAATTGGTATGTACATTAACGGATCTAAGAATGAAGCAACTAACTCTGGCATTAAACCGCCTTCGTCTCTTTTCATTCTTTTGTAATTGTTAAAATCTATTTTTTGTTTTATATATTCTACATGTTGCTCATTTCTTGCATCATAAAAATGTGTAGCATATTGTTCATAGCCTTCTGTCATACCTTCTATATCTAAATCATCTTCTGCTGGCTCATCTAAAAAATTTCTTTCACCACTATATTCTAAATTAACTTGACCTAAAGGTGATAAATCAAATGAATGACCTACATCAGTAAAAAAACTACTTTCTTGATATGGTGTAATAGTTTCATAAGATAACGGTTGACTATTTAAAGCATTGTCAAATAAAATTTGATCATCATTCGCCATAATTTAAGTCCTCACTTGCAAATTGTCTTACTTCTGATGCAGTTGTATAAATTCTTGCACCATCAGCGTTTAAAGCATTTACTTTTGTTGGTGGTTCTACATTTGTATTTACATAAACTAAACTATAAACAGCTTGATTTGCATTAATAGGATTATTTGCTAATTCTAAAAATACATTTTCTTGAAAAACAGGTCTTGTTCCAATTTGGAATTTTTTAATTTGTTTTTCTTTGTTAGGTTGTAAATCTATATATCCTTCCATTGCTTTCTTTGATAAAAAATCTTTATGTTTTTGTGTTAATTCACTTACACCTAAAGTTTTTTCTATAGGATATTTAACAAAACCATGCATATCACCAACTTCTTCATCATCATGTGATCTAGCACCTCTAACAAAAGTTGCTTTACTGTGTCCATAATGTCCACCAGCTTTTACTTCTGTTATAATTTCACTAACATAGTCATCTATATCTCCGCCATGACTCATTCTAAATCTGTCCATTACTCTTTGTTTTACTATACCTACAAATTCTGTGCCTACAAATAAATCAGAACCACCCCATTTGTCCATATGACCAATTATTTGTGCTGATATTTCTGCTTCAAATTCCATAGCTTTAAAACCTTTTTGCTCATAAACTTCTGCATTTGTATAATTAAACTGATCTCCTTTTTCTCTTCTTATTTTTTCCATATCTATATAATGTTGAACACCATCAATGTTGCCTTTTATACGAATACTATCTAATAAAAAATCAAATTGTTTTTTTTCTTCTTTTGATAAATCTAATCCTACTACACCATTTTGTGTTCTTATAATGTTTTTTCCATCCGAATTTGTTGTGCCATAAAACGCACCATTAACTATTCTATATTCTGGACTTTGTGTAAATTTAAATAGTGCTTCTGAATTAGTACCACCTAACACAGCTTTTACTTCTCTTCTAACAGACTCAGGCAATACTCCAGATAAAGAAGCATGCCATGTATAAAATTCTGTTGTTAATTCTGCATTGTCGTAAAAATTATCTGCATGTAAATTTACAGCACCACCAGCAGTATTTGATTTTATTTCTGAAAACCTAGCTAACATAGCTGTCATATAACCAGAACTTGGATTTAACAATAATTGTCTTACTTTTTTTCTGTCTGTACTATCTGTAAAAAAAGATACGCCTTTATCTATACTTTGTTCGGCCATACCAATATATTGATTACTATCTGCATTACCTTGTGCTATTTTGTTTAATCTTTCATAACTAGATGATAATACTCCTTTAATTTTTTCTCTTAAATATAGAGCTTCTCCTGCATTATCAGTTTTTAAATCAGGTATGTTAAAAATTTCTTTTTCACCAGTTGTAGGATTTATAAGTTCTACTTTTTTGCCAGGTTCATTTGTTGCAAGTATTAAACTATTATAGTTTTCCATTACTCTACTAATGTTATTACTATTTTTCATATCAACATTTAAATATGGACTTACTGCTGTACCATAATCTATAGTTTTTAAAACTAAACTGCTTTCACTTTCAACCCAAGAACAAGCCTGCATGTTTTCTTGCTGACAATATCTTTGCATTTTTTTAAGTGTAATGTTGTGATTTAATAACGCATCTTTTGGTGAATTTAATATTAAACCTGGCAACGTACTATCAAAACTTTTTATTAATGTATTTGCTTCTGCTGAAATAAATGCTTTTCTTTTTTTTAAATGATCGCTATCTAAGATTGCTTTTGAAGATAAAGTTAAATTATCCATGTTTAAATTCCATTCATTCTGTATTTCTTGAGGCATACCTTTTCTAATTTGTTCATGCAATGGAGCAACCTCATTATCAAACATAGCATTAACTTCATCTATTGTTGTTTTGTATGTAATTTTTTTCTTTATTCTTTGTTGAGCTTCTGTAATTACTTGACGACCATTTGTGTTATATGCTTTTAACATTTCATCTATAATGTTTTCATCAAACTCAACAGTAGCCCATGAACTTAAAGAAGTTTTTGCAGCACTATCATATCCAGTAACTATATCAGTTGTAGAACCATCATCATTAGTAACTGTTTCATATAATATATCTACACTTTTAGCTGCTTTTTCACCTTTAGCTTCTTCTGCTAGTTTTATTTCATTTATTTTTGTATCAGCATATTTAGTCAATGCTGTGTTTAAAGCTCGACCTTGTAATGTATTAGCACTAGCTATTGCATCAAAGCCACTACCTCTATTTACACCTATTTTTTCTAGGCTTATACTTCTACCAGTTGTTTTTTCTATTGCCATTATCTTTTATATCCTTTGCTATAATTAAATGTATTATTGCTAAAGCTATTCATATCAAATTTTTGAGCACTTGCCATATTATTTGCAACTTTGTCTGCTTGACTTACGCCTGGCTTACTTAAACCAGCATAAAGAGTAGCTCCTTGCATAGCTGTATTTAATAATGTTTGATTAAAACCAGCTTGGTTTGCATTTTTTTTGCCTATTAAATTACGTCTAGCATTTTGCTGTTCAATACTTAAATTAGCAAAACCAGATTGTTCATTAAGACCTACATATCTTAACTCTCTTTTTTGTTTAAATTTTTCACTCTTTTGATAACTAGTCATAAAACTATAACTATTTGGATCTCTGCCTGCATTTGCTAATAAAACTTGATTAGTAGAAAATTTCTCTGCATACGCTTCTTTTATTGCATTTGATTCTGTTAAATGTCTTAGTTTGTTATCTAGTCTTGCTGTTTTTAAATTATCTTCTATTTGTTTAAATTCCATTTCTGCAATAGCATCATTTGCTTTTTGTGTTTGTCGTGCTGACAAAACATTTAAACCCATTGTTGTTATTGCTATTGTTACTGCATCACACATTAGTAATAAACCTCCGTTGTTATGCCTAAAACTCGCATAGGAAGTGGCGCAGTTTGCGACACAGTTAATGTTGGATCATTATTGTAACCAAGTGTATGTACTGATTTTTTGCCAGTAAATGCTTGTAAGCCAGTTGTAGAATCATTTACCGTACTTCCAATTAATAATTGATTAGTATTAATAGTAACGTTATAAGTTGTAGATAATTCTAAAATTGACTTCCCTATTTTTCTTGGTCTGCCTATCATATCACCTTCTGCTGTTGCTCGTTCTCTAGGTAGGGTTTCAACTGTTATATCATAATCTAATCCTATATCACAAGCTCCTGCTGGTGTTGGAAACGTAGCTGTACCTGCTGATGTTACTACCGCACTACCATAATAAAAAAAATCTCCATCTTCTGTAGAACCTGATGTTGCATGTACTGTTTTTCCTACTTGTGTAATACCAGTAAATACACGACTAGTTAAAAATACTAACGTAGTATTATCAGTAATTGATGCTGTAACTGGACTAACTGATATTACATATTCGTTAGTAGTTCCTGTAGTTGTTACACTTGTAATAGTATGTGTTGTGCCAGTACCTGCAAATTGAAATGTATCACCTTGACTTGGACTAGCTGTTGCACCATCAATAATAAATTGACTAACACCACTAGACACAGCACCTTTATTTTTAACTGTACCATGTGGTTGATAACTGCCTGACATTGTTTTTACAAACGACATATCAGTCGGTATATCAAACTGCGTAGTAGCAAATTGTTCTAAACTATATACTGTTGAGCTGTTTATAGTTCGTGAAGTTATTACATAAATACTTGATGATAAACAACACACAGATAAATAATTTCCATCCGTATTCCATTGTGTCCATCCAAATATTTTTTGTTCTTTTTGTGAAGAATATACTGCTATAGTACCATCATCACATACAAGAAAATAAAATTGTTCAGTTCTATCAGGTAGTGATGTTGCTACTGCTGCATCTATAGGATTTTTAATTAAATGCGCTGATTCTAAACTTGTATTATTACTATCAAATAGTTCTGTAGTTGACGCAAAAACAAAGTCTCTAATATTTTTACCATTGTGTTGTATGTATAGAGTCCCACCATCAAATGGATGTGGCTCACCTTTTTGTTGTATTCCAAAAGATGTTTGTCTAATAATCATTGCATCAAGTGGAGTAACATTTTTACCTGTTTGTGGCCTAAGAAAAAACTCAGCGCCACTAGTAAATATTTCTAACACACGACCAGATACTAAATGTCTTATCTCATTAATTTTATCAGAGGCAATTTGCATTTGTAGACTCTCATTGTCTTTACCTGTTCCTGCATCAAAATTAAAAAATGCTCCTACTTTGCTTGAGGTTAGATAATCAGGTGCTTCAGAAGAACCACCAAAATATAATCTTTGTTCGTGAAATGCTACAGCTTTAGGAAAACCATTAGGTACACTATACAATTGTTCATCCCATCTTCTTGTTGGTGGATGACCTACTATTTTTACACTAGCACCACCACCATCTACTGATTCAGTTGCTGTATCACTACTACCAGCAGTAAAACTAAATGTATTATCATCAATAGTTGTTATAGTAAATGTACCATTAATATTTGCTGTTGCTAATCCATCTCCATCTACATCAAAAATATCTTGTGCGCCAGATATAGTAATACTTGCTCCAGTAGAAAAACCATGTAGTGGCATATTTACTTCTACCAAACCACTTCCTTGTGCTGTTTTAAATGGATCAGCATCTAAGTCTATAGACACATCATCCATTAATGTTCCTGTTACAACTGTTGTAGATGTAAAACCAGTTATTAATATTTCTGCACCATGATATCTAATACGTGAGCCAACATAACTAGGTGAACTTGTCCAATATGCTTCGCTTGTTGTACAAGTAACCCCTGTTGTTCCTTTAGCGGTTTGATTAATATCTAATGTAATATCATCATTTGCAAATTTAAAATATGGCTGATAAGTTTTTTCACCATTAACACTTGTATCAAAAACAAAATCAGCTAAAGTAAAACTTGTTGCTCCTGTTCGTGTTATAACTTTAGTAGCAAAATCTTTATGGCAAACAATCATTTTGTCGCCTTGTTGTGATGTTGTAAATTCATACAACTGAGCTGTAGCAATACCTGTTGAAGTTATAGTTTGCAATAAAGTGCCATTACTTGAATATATTTTTAATGTAGTATTTTGAAATAAAAAAACATATTCTTCATTATTACTAAACACAAAAGGTTCAAGTCTACCTGTAGCAGAACCAATATCTGCTCGATGTACTGTTCCTGGTCTCCTTTCTATTCCACCTTGATTTAATGTTACTACGTTTCTAGCTGATTTTAATCCTTGATCGTAAGCATTAACATCTACTCTTGATGCTATCTTAGGATCTAACTCACCTCGTACAAAACTGGCTTGATGTATTCTTTGTATTGCCATTTATTAATCCGATGAAACAGTTGCATTTATATTACTAAGTGCTGTACGATTTCTAGCTCTTGCTATACGTTGCACATCCATACGTCTAGCTGTTTGTGCTTGACTGTCTGTTGACTTAGCCATTGCCGTTTGAGCTAATGCTCTATTTCTATATAGCTCTGACAAAGAGTCGTTTCTTGCTATAGCTCCAGCAAATAAACTTGCTAATTCAAATACTAATGCTTGTTTAAAATATGGAGGAAACTCTGCCTCACTAGCCTGGAATGTATAATCACAAAATACAGAATCTCCTGTACTAGCATCACTATATATTTTATCGCCATATCTATCATATTTAATAACACTACTTCCTATTGTTACAGTATGTATTAACAAAGCATCTGATGGCAGTTGATGTGCTGCTGACCATCTAGCTAGAGGATCTACTGCTAATTTACTTAATTGTATTTGTTTAGAAGCGAATCTCCAGCGCACTCTAGTTAGCATTGCTTCTAATGTTGATTCGTATAACTGACCAGCTACCGTTGATTCTGTTGTAGCTTCTTCAAAGCTAGTTATTATGTTAGCACCCACTAGCACAAGAGCTTTGTTGCATATATCAAATCTAGTTTCTGATAACATAATACCTCTCTATAAAAAGAAAATGAGGGAAGGGTGTAGTCGAGCCTCCCCTCAAGATCAATAGTACTTACGTACCGTTAGTTGTTGTAACAGTTGCCGCACCTGATGCTGAGGTAACTCCTAATAAATCAAAAGTTACTGTACCACCAGTAGTTCCTGCTACCAATATCATATCGTACTGTTTCAAGTTTGTTGTTACATCATTGAAGTAACCACTACCTGCAACTGTACCTGGAGCATCCGCAGTAGTGTAATGCCAAACATTACCAGAACCACCACCTGCTACTAATTTTAAATTTGCTGCTGTTAAAGCCATGATTAACCTCCGTTATTCAGTTATCTGTATTTGCATGAAACCTTCTGCATCAATCGCAACGGCTTGCATACTCATATAAGAAGTTGTTAAGTGAGCTACTTTTTCAGGAATGTAGTTTACCTCTGTCTTGATATCTGCACCTGTTGCAAGGCCGATAGCAGACTTATGATAAGCATGACAATCTCTAGTTGTACTAGCAAGTGTCAATCCTGAATGTGTAAACCACATGAATCCTAACCATCTTTTAGCTGTCATACCACCAGAAAATGGAAGTTGCGCATCTCCAACATAATCAGCATTAGAGAATTGATCTATGGCTAGTAAGTCAGCCCAACCAGCAGGTGATACTACAAAATATCTTTGACCATCATCTGGAACATCAGCTTCGCCAAATGTTTCATATGTTGTCAACGCTTTTGCAAGTGTCAATGCCGCAGAACCATGAGCAATGTTTGCAGAGTTTGAACCTGCATCCAGTACGTCAATGATTAATTGGTCTGTTTTTCTACCTAAAGCTGCCGCAGCAGATTGAGCTAGAACCTGACGTTCATCAATGTTTGTTTTCATTTCATCTAGTGTATCAACATAATCACTTGCATAAAAATCAGCTAGTGTTACGTCAACTGTAGTATGTGCCACATCCATTGTTGGAACTTCAGCATGTCTATTTTTAGTAACGGCCGCACCTTTCCCTACTTTTTGGAAACGAGCTTGGCTACCTTTTACATTTTTAGTTTGCCTTACAGTATTAGCAAGTTTAGAACCCATACGTTGATATGCCATATGAACTTCTGCTTCGAACTGTTTAATAAAGGCAGTTGATATTGATGTACTCATCTTTTATCTCCTGTTAAATTAAATTAATATTTCACAGTTGTCCTTTAATCTTCAATTCGGTTGTCCATTTAGGGCCTAGTTCCGAAATAATGGGCTGTATATTTACATCTACTTTTGGTAGATACTTGTAAAAGTAATACATTTCTACACCATTTACAAGTGTAGTCTCTTTAGAAAAGGTAAATTTCTGCCATTTAAGCCATTTAATACTACGTTTATGTTCTTTAATTATAAAATTAAAAACAAAATCATAGTGAGATTCTAAGTAATATAACCATCTTGCGTTGCCTTTTAAAAAATCTCTTTTGTTTATTTCTAATAAATCGCTTGATAGAAACCATATTGCTGCACGTCTAGGATGTATTCTGCTATACGGCATAGCTCCCCATATAGCAACTACTTCATCTTTTTCATTAAAGATAGTAAATGAATGTGTATTAGGTCTATTGTATCTAAAAGGATTAATTAAAGCAGTCAGAGGATCTATACCAATAGTACCTAATTCATACTTGTCTAACTGCTTTAAGTTTGGCGCTAAAGCAAAACAGTCATCTGGAACTGTTTTCTCAACATATAGCATTATCTACCTGATGTTAACATTCTAAATGCAGCATCTACTTTAGCAACATATGCTGGATCTCTATGTCTTGGATCGTGATATCTTGGATCTGCCATCATTGATTTTGCATCATCTAATGTAAGTCTTTTTTCAGGTTGTGCGTATTGCTCAGAATTAACACCACTTCCACTAGACATTTCCATTATTCTTTCAAGAGCTTGTATGCCTTCTGCTGTTGTACCTAGACTATATTGTATAACTTCAAACTCATCTGGTGGAAAACTTTTTTGAGCAAAAGCATTTACAGCATCTATTCTGTCATTTGCATTTTCGCCTAGCTTATCCATTTCTCCTTCTATATCAGGCTCTTGCAGTTGCATCATCTCTACATAAGTATTAATACCTGACTCATATTCTTCTTGATTCATACCATTAGCTTTTGCAGTTTCATTCCACCATGCAGTCATTGGGTTTGCTGTTACCATTTCTTCTGTTATACCATCTGGAAGTGCTGGTAATTCGTATGATTCTGGAATATTAGCATCATGCTCAGAAGCTAAATCATTAATAATTTTATCTCTAAGCTCATCTTCTTTACCACCAACGAATCCTTCTAGTTGTGTGTAAGATTTAGCCATGCTTTCATAATCAGCTTGACCATCTACCCAAAATTTTTCAGGTACATGTTCTGGTCTTTCTGCTGGCGCAGCTTCTTCATTTGGAACTTCCTCTAATATTTCTTGCTCTGTAATTTCTTCAGCCATTGTTGCTATCCTCCACTATTTTTTGTGATTGTCCTTTATTACTTCTGCGCTGTATTAAACCTACAATATAACGCTGTCCTTCTATATGTCTTAACTGATGATCAGATACTTCAGGTCCTGCTACGGTTTCAATCGTAATAGACCTTAGATAATTTAAAAATGTTTTACCTGCATCGGATGTGAATAATGCTCTTGATACTGTGTTAAGTGCTTCTTCCTGATCTGGAGTTCTTTCCATACCATCAAGCCCTATAAGAGTTTTGACTTTCTTTTCTGCCATGCTACACCTCATGTTGTTAATTGTTCCACGTGAAACAGGAAGCAAAGGTACTTTCATCAAAACTGTGGGGGTTTAAATGCTTCGCTTCCCATTTGATAATAAGAGATTTTCTTACCGAAAGTCAAGGACTTATTGTTGTGCTTGTGGATCTTGTGCTTGAGCAACAGCTTGTTGCTGTTGTTGCGCTTGTTGCTGCATCTGTTGCATAACAGATTTCATTTCTTCTTGAGTTCTAATTAATTCTTCTGGTATACCAAGTTTTTTAGCTACAAACTTAGCTACTTCATCTTGTTTAATCATCATGTTTAATAACTCAGGACCAACTCTGCCTTGCAATAAACCTAAGAATCTATCTATAGTAGCAACATCTTGTTGATGTTGAGCTTGCGCAAGTGGGCTAGAAGATTTAATTTGTACTTCTCTGCCATTTACAGTTGGTATATTTATACGACCTTGTTTTTTTAAAATGTATATAACTCTCTGCAATACTGGTGTTACTAGTTCTGCTTGCAATCTACCAAATGCAGCACCTATCTGTCTAGATAAATCAGCTTGGCGTTCAGCTACTTCAGTTGCTGACATTGGTGTTTTCTCATTTGGATTGCCTAACATATCATTATACAATGCTTTTTTAATATTAACTCTCATATCACGTAATACTAAATCAGATACATTAAAGTTACCTGCTTGTGCTATAGGTTGTAAACCTGCGCTACCTGCTGCTTTCGGGATAACTGTACCTGGAATAAGTGCAATGTTGTCAACATTAATGACGCCATCATCTTCCACTTGATACATACCTGAAATACTCATTTGTGCATTTTCTAAAATTAGTTCTACGACTAAATTAGATGTCTTTATTGCAGGCAACGCAAACTGTAAAGGACCTCTACCATATACTTCACCGCTACATTTTGACCAGCGATAAACAACATATGGATTGCTTCCTAATCCAGTATAAGTTTCATCAAATACTTTATGTTCATATTCTTCTGCTATTGCACAGAAAACTGTTTTTTCTACTTTAGTA
>Ga0228666_1000810_pt1 | contig 15339 bp, 14 predicted proteins | sample 80DmetaG_FD_182702 | JGI IMG/M metagenome (GOLD analysis project Ga0228666, IMG submission 182702) | Seawater microbial communities from Monterey Bay, California, United States - 80D | ecosystem: Environmental > Aquatic > Marine > Coastal | place: USA: California | collected 2016-10-11 | reverse complement strand
AATTTTCTCTCCATTCAAGCTGACTGCCCATTTCAATTTCTATCTCAGACTTTTCCAATTCAAGCAATTTAAAGAATGCCTTTGCATGATCTCTATTTGTGATCCAAAGCTCAATTGCAACCTTATTATTTTGAGTATTAATTTTTGCAGATAAATGAAAGCTGCTCCTACCAATAGCAAAAGTTTGCCAATTCCTTGGTCTTGGATCATGTGGTTTTAGCCTTGATCCTGACTCTCTTATAAAATCAACCAATTGTTGCCAATATTTATATTGCAAAGCCTTGGTTTCTGATTCAATTCCTTCGCTAATATTTTTAGCCGCCTGTGAAACCGATTTACCCCAATTATTTGGCATTGATACAATATTGAATTTTGGAGCATATGGAGAATCAGCAATTTGAAATAATTCAATTTCAAGACCAAAAAATTTGAAATTTGTATCCGTTATTTCATTAAGCCAATCTAATGACTTTCTGTGTTCTTCGGTAAATTTAGATGCTATCCATATAATTGTTACCGCCTCCAATCCTGATGCATAGGTTAATAACTGACCCAGATGCTTATGATCTGTTTTTTCAATTTGATTTTCTATTAAAACATAAGATTCATTTTCTGTGTTTTTACACAAAATATCAGCTCTAAAAGGCCCAACATCTTTTTCTTGAGCAACTAATTCAAGCTCAATCCCAATAGCGTCTCCTAATAATTCAAGATTTTCTTCATTTGCAAGCCAGGGAGTAAATTCTTGATCCTCAGATTTCCAAGCTTTTCTCAAATCAATTTTTTTGAGTTTTGATAGTGATTCTTTCATTCTTCTGTTTCACAATTAAATTGTTTAAACAATATTAAAATATTCCTTTTTCGAGAAAATTAATTAATTTTTTATTGCTGATAATGTTATAAATTCCTTTAAATAAGATCCTTCTTAATCTTTTATAAAGATTTTTTTTCTTTCTTTTGGTTATAGTACCGCCAGCACAAATATAATCCTCTTGATATGATAAATCTTTCCCTACTGTGTTAGAAATATTACTAGAGGTAAATGCTCTTGATAATAAATTTACCCTTGCTGGAATGTGGTATTTGGCAAATTCCTTTGATATTTCAACATCTTCTATTTGATAATGAAAGTGACATTCATTGAACCTAATTTGTTTGACAATATCCCTTTTAAAAATCATCAGCCCACCATTTATAAAAATATTATCAAGAGCGTTGTTTTTAGGAAAGTCTGGTTTTTTAAAACAAAATCTTTCTTTATTCCATTTAAAACTATGAGTGAAATTAGACATTTTTACATAACTAGGAAACCAAGTGCTTTTCTCTTCATATCTTATGTCAATTGATAAAAAATCAAAATCATAACCATATTCCTCAAAACCAGAGAGAAAATTTTTATCTAAATAATAACGATCATGACAAATCAGTAGATTTTGATTTTTTGCTACATCAATGATTTCATTTTTCTTATTACATATTTTTGAATATTGATCTTTTTGATAATGTTCAATATTTGGCACATAATCCACCTGATACTTATCGTATCTAGGATTTTTAGGACCGTGAATCAAGATTTGATGCTCAAATTTTTTATCTAAATTTCTAACTGAAGCACAAAATTTTTCTACCTCCTCAACCTTATCACCCCTTGTAAGAATTGCAAATGTCCATGATTTATCTTGATAAATTATAAGGTTTTTTCTTTTAATATAAAAAGTGGTTGTTGTATAATAGTCATCTTTTGACCATTTTTCTTTATTATACATCTTTTGCGCCCATAAGGGAGACTCTTCTTCAATTTTTACCTCAATTCCAAACCTTCTGCCTAAATAATTTTTAACAGAAAACATATTATGGGTTAAACTGTTCCCACATTTAATTATTATTTTTCCCTCTTTGCCAATAAGTCTAATCATTTCATCTAATTCATGCTGCCAGTTAATATGATTGGCAAAATCATCTTCAGTGGCTGTAATTATTTTGTACTTTTGATGATTTGAAGGAGAAAGGCGAAAGAGGCTTTGGTAGTTGTCTTTATTATGGTTATAAATATCTCTTTGGCGATATTTTGTCATGAAATTCTACTTAAAATAATTTTTTAAATTCTTAATAAATTTATTTAATTTTTTAAAGATTCTTCTGTTATTTAATTTATCAATCTTTACAGATAATTTTTTTATTAATTCATCATTTTTATCTTCATATCCCCAATATAAATTATGCAAATATCTAACTCTAGATTGATTTGGCGACAAAATTACATTATTACATTTTGTAGTTTTAATAATAGGAGATAAAATATCAGACCAAAAATTAGGCTCTAAGGCCTTATTATAAACTGATATATATTTTTTATCCGAAAAATCACTTTCCTCATCTTTTAAAAAATCATACATGGGCTTAAAAAAATAATCTATCTTTTTATTAAAATATTGAGCTTCCTGCAAAACCCCAGATGAAATAGAAAAGCATTCCTTAATAGATTCATTAGATAATATTTTGTAAATATTACCATCAATCAATTTCACATTTTTAAATTTTGTAATAAATTTATAATCAGTAGAATTGTGGTTTTGATATGGATGTTTTTTGTAATATATAACGTTAAAATCTTTGGTTTTTTGTATGAATTGATTTTTGAAATCCAATATATTCAAGATTCTATCATTTTTTATTAAAGATGCATCGCTGACAGTTTGTTCTAGAAACAATGCTGAGTTTTCTTCGAGATTGATATTATTTGTAACTATATTTCTAGATTTAATTAGGCTTGCTTCAAAAAAATATTGATCTTCTGGAGTTTTGTATTTTGATAATTTGTTGAAAATTTGGTGGTTGTTGGTTTTAAAACCAAATATTAAATCATCTAAATATTTGATTGAACTTATTCTAATATCTATATAATTTACTTTGATAATATCAAATATTTTAATTAGAATGGGAGAAATTTCATAAGATAAAATAAAGCTATCTTTTGGTATAAATTTTTCCACATATTCAGTAGCTTTGCTTGTTGGTTCTGCATCATATATTTTAGCCCAATTTTCTTCTTTATATTCTAATTTCATTAAAGAATAAAATCTCTGCTTACTAAACCCTCCTTTTTCTTCAAAATCAAAATTAATTATTTTTATTTTTTTATTAGAAACTTTTTGAATTTGCCATTGAAATAATTGATGTATATGTTTACTATATTTAATATGAATTGAGTCTTTATTAAATGGGCTTCTGGCTATGTCGAAGAAGAAGATCATATTGTATTTTAAATAAAAGTCTAATATTGTCTACATTTTAAAGATGATAATTAATATTACCAATATTATTTATGCCTAATATTCTTATAACAGGAGGGTGTGGTTTTATAGGATCACATGTAGCTGAAAGGTTTGCAAAAAATAACTCTGTCATAATAATAGACAACCTATCCAGTGGTAAGATAGAAAATATTGCTCATATCATTAATCATGTTACCTATCATAATTTGGATATTTGCAATTATGATGATATTAAAAATGTATTTCAAAACATTGATTCTGTAGTTCATTTGGCTGCTAATGTTTCAGTTCAATATTCCATTAAGAATATAATAAAATCATCTGAGATAAATGTGCAAGGCTTTTTAAATGTACTAGAGTTGTCTAGAAAGTATAATGTTAAAAAGATATTTTATGCTAGTTCCGCTGCTGTATTTGGAGATAATCAAAATATGCCTTTGGATGAAAGCTCTATAACAAACCCAATATCCCCATATGGTTTAGAGAAAAAAATAAATGAGCAATATGCAGGCTTGTATAAAAAACTATATAATACCAATATTTTAGGCTTAAGATTTTTTAATGTTTATGGACAAAGACAGAGACCTGATTCAATGTATGCTGGGGTGATATCAAAGTTTATAGATTATAACAAAAAGTGTAAACCTTTTATTATAAATGGAGATGGTATGCAAACTAGAGATTTTATAAATGTAGAAGATATTGCAGATGTAATATTTAAATTAAATAAATTAACAAAGTTTGATATTGAAGTTGCAAATATTGCTACTGGAAAAAAAACTTCTATTTTAGATTTGGCAAATATAATTAATAAAGAAAATAAAAAGATATTTAAACAAAAACAAACAGGTGATATAAAAAACAGCTATGCAGATATAAGTCAATTAAATAGAATGATACCAAACCTAGAACTAAAACCACTTGTTGAGGCAATTAAAAATTTATAAAATAGTTTTTATTGATAACCCATTTTGTAAAGCATCTCTTTGAATCCTGATATAAAGCTATGTTGTTTGTTTTCGATATCTTTTATAAAGATATCTTGTTTAGGGTATTGATTTATATTATTACAAATGTATTTTATACAGTTTGATATTTTGTCTATATCTCCTATTTTAAACGTTTTTACAGTTTTTTTGCTAAAATCAGTTAAAGCTTCTATATTCCATGACAAAACCATTGTTCCTGCTGAAATAGACTCAAGAACAGCCATTGGTTGATTTTCAAATTTACTTAAAAATATCATTGTTTTTGCTTTACCAAGATATCTGAACTTTTTATTAGAGATTAAATGCTCTTTTAGAATTACGTGGCATTTGATTTTTTGGCTAATTTTAAATTTTTTTGCATGAAGTCCTAATATTAGAACTTTAAAATTTTTATCTAATCGTTCTAAAATTGGATTGATATATTCAGCACCTTTCAATTTATCAACTCTTGAAAAAAATATAACATCATATTCTTTTTGATCAATATCAAAAAAAGGTATATTTTGATTGGAAATTGGATTTGCATAAACAGCAACATTCTTCATATTAATTTCATTATTTAACTCATGATATAAAGATAAATTAGGCATAGAACAATAGTGAGCTTTGCTTATGCACCTTATAGTGCCTGATAATATATCTTGGTTTATGCTTGCTCCTATATATTTTTCTACTACAGCAGTAGGACAGTGAAAGCGTATATGAACTTTCCAATTTCTTGGAAAAAAAATAGAACTAGCATGAGTTTCTGCAGCTTCTATAATGCAGTTATTTGGTTGATATTTTCTTGATATTATATTAAATGCATACTTTGAAAAATCAGTTCGAGATAATGATTTTTTATTTGATATCAACTCATATTTTACTTCAGGAAAATATTTATCCAGCATTTCTATTAACATTTGATAGTAATTAGAAATGCCATGCCCAGGAGTTTCTTGAGCATCCAGCATTATATATGTCATTTTTAAAGTCTTGTCTACACCTGAAATGATTTCTTTTTTATTTTTAGTAGTAAATAGCTTGTTAAACACAATTAAAAATTTTTTATTTCAGATATTTAGATAAAACATAAATACCATTTATTCCTGTATCAGAATATAATATATAACCATATTTTTTTAAACTTTGTGATATACTTTGCTTATTTCCATTAAAGCTTTCATTCCACTCAATGATAATTATTTTAAAATGAAACTTTAAATGATCTATTGATTCAATTATTTCTAATTCATTTCCTTCAATATCAATGGAAATTACATCAATATCAGTATCAATGAAGTTTTTTTCTAAAACTTCATTGATACTGATTGACGGAACTGTAACTTCTTGAATTGAATTAATACAATGAATTGCATCATTTTTATGGTTGTTTTTCCATTGCACAAGAAAGTCTTTATTAGTAGTATTTAACTCATTTTTTTCTGATACATAATATTTAATGATATTATCTTTGCTGGTAGATACTGCTTTAGGAATTAGCGTGTCTTCTTTTCTTACTTTTGTTATAGCGCTTAGTAGTTTTTTATTTGGTTCTATAAGTACTCCCCTAGCACCCTTTTTATATAGCTTGTAAGTGTTGTTACCTGATATTGGATGATTGCATCCCACATCTAGGTATGTTATTTCTTTAAAATTGATTTTTGCTTTGTATATTACGGGTAAAAGATACTCTATTATTAAATCTTCGTGACTTTGCCCAAAAAATTGTTTTTCATAAGCTGGCAATGCAATTAGCTCATAGCATTTAAATAACTCGCTTTCTTTTTTTACAAAATGATTTTCATTGCTATTTTGTTGGTATAAAACAAGATTTAAGTTTGTATGTACTCTTTTTAAAAGATTAGTGATCTCAGATATATTGTTTTGAATTTTTGCGTTATGTTTAAGTGATTTTTGTTCTAATCTAGATATTTTTCTGTAGTTTACACTAAATTTTAAGTATAGATAGTTTCTTATTTTTTTAAGTTTATTCATTTATTTTTCTAATTACATTATTAAGCTGTCTATATACCTTTTTATCTAAAAATAATTTGATAAATATATTTATATTTCTATTTTTTTTATAGTTTTTTTTATAATTATTATATGTATATTTACTATAAAACATTTTCACCCATAATTTGGTTGGTATGTTATAATTTTTAAAATGAATTATTTTTTCAGTTTTTTTGCTTTTTTCATGATTTCGACTTTCTTTATTTAGTTTTTTAATAGTTTGATATGTTTTTTTACTGTGCAAAAGTTTTATCAAAAACAAAGCAATCCTATTAATTGTAGTATTGTCATGATCTTTATAAAAAAGATTTGCACCATTTTTCCATAAAGACTTTTTTTGATCAAGGGTTGAAATAATATGTAATTGATTGTGCCCAGAATATGCATCCTCAAATTCAACATCAAAGAATAACCTAGCATCATGTTCAAAAGGTTTATTAATGAAGTTGTGAAATATTTTCATACAATCACTACGATTAAGAATAACTTCTGTTGCGGGTGAGTTAAGAGAAGAATTAAGAAAGTCAGTTATAAAGTCTAGAGCTCCTCGATGAATTTCTTGAACTAAAGAAATCCTGTTTTTTTCGAGATGTGTTTTTTTAAGAATGGGAGTTATTTTAGTATTATCCTGTTTAGAAAAAGATACTAAACTACCCTCGTGATTTGAAAATATTGTTTCAAACATACATGTTAAACTTTGTTCAAAAGGGTGATGTGTGTCTGCGAGATTATGTAGATCTCCTAAAAAACTTTGAAAATTACCCCCTTTGTTTCTAAACTGTTCTGCTGTATAAAAAGTTATAAAATAATATCCTCCAATATTATCTTTTAATAATTCATTTAAAGATTGTTGCATACTGCAAGCATATCCTATGTCCACCACAGATTTTTTTACGCTTTTATTATTAATTCCAATCTGATTAAAATATGCTAATAAATTAGCACGTTCTTTTTGTGAGTTTTTATATATTAAATCTTCAATTGAGTATAATAACTCTTTCATTTGATTAAAATGATTACAACCATTAACTTTTTGACTAGTGGAGGTAAAGCCTGAAACGGATAATGCTGTTTTATCAATAACAGATTTATTTATTCCAAATCTATGAAGCAAAATATCTTCCAATTTTCCTTCAAATGGTTTTGCCAAAATATTATCAATTTGTTCTCTAGTTTTTATAGAAGCAACATTTAAACATCTTCTCGAAGAGTATAAGTAAATAGATTGCGGGGCTTTTTTGTAGTATGGAGATATTAAATCATAAGCTTTTTTCATAATATAGCCATCTCGTGATAAAAAATATAACTCATCTACTTGTTCTTCAATGGATTTTTTTATAAGCCATTGGGTAAATGATAATAATATAGTGCCAAATGAAACATAGCCTAGTTTATATCCAGAACCATTAAAAAGAGAGTTTTTGTTATTAAAAAAAATATTATTAGGATCTGAAAATAGTTTTTTTGCAATGATGCTATTACAAATGGAGGATCTTAAATTTGATGATAATAAGTTTCCATAAATATTTTGGTATATTTCAGAGGTTTTTTGACAATGAAAAGTATGAATACCATGTTCATGCGCCATTATTATATCGCTATGATAATTATCTCCAATATGAAGCATCTTGTTGGGCCCTAAACTTAAATCATTTAACACAAATTCGTACATAGTGCCATTATGTTTCATAATTTTTAGCTCCGAAGATACATATAATTTATTATATCTAGTAATTTTATTTTTGCTTAAAATTTCTTTGATACTTGTCTCTGGCAAATATATGTCAGAAATAATTATAACTTGCTTACCGCTTTTAATTGCTTCATCATACGCATTGCATATATTTTCCCGTCTTCTTAAAAGTTTTTGTTCTATGCTTATTTCAAGATGCTGAATTTGTTTTAATTTATTCAGAGATATTTTAGTATTTTGCGCTAATTTCTTATAAATTTGATCAATTGTAATTTCTTCTGTTGGGAGAGTGATTTGGCTTCTGGCATGCTCTTCTGCAGATATTCTCTCTTTTGTGAAATCAATATGATGAGGTGATAATATTTTATTTACTTCACCCGAAATAAATTCAAATAAATCATGTGGCTTCATAAAAGGGCGCAAAAGCAATGTATCAAATATGTCAAACGAAATTACATCATAATTAGGCATAATTTTGCTTAAATTTACTTTGAATGTAGGAAAAAAAGATGTATGGGTAATATCTTTGTTGCAATGTCTTGATTGATTGTTGGAAAATTTTGAATAATTGCATTTTTCGATATTTGCGATTATTATATTCAAAAGTTTTTGTGAAACAGATTCTAAGGAAAAGTTACGGCTAATAATTGAGTAGTTTTCATTTATATTGCGATATAATAAATCTATATCATTTACATATTCGATAAAGCATTTTGCAATATTTTTTCCGATTTGTTTTGTATTTAGCGACTTTGTTTTAACCAGCATACCATTTTTTTTATGAGTTACTAGTTCTGATTGCCCCCAACCGTCATCCATAAAAATTAGTGGCAAGTTAGAAATGCCGGCCTCAAGATAAACTAATGGAAAAGCTTCGAATCTAGAGGTTAAGCAGAAAACATCTAGAGTCTCAAGAAACTGAAATCTTTTTTGCCAATCAATATATCCTACAAATTCTATATGATTTGATAGTAATAAGCTTCTAGATAGACTTTTAAGTTGATTTTCTGTTATGCCATCATTGTCTGCGCCTCCTATTTTTATTTTAAAATCTATACCCTTTGCTTTCAAAAAATAACCACTCCAAATCAGTCTATCAACATCTTTTTCGGGGCTTAACCTTCCTAAATAACCTAAGACTATTGGTTTTGTTTTTTTTATTTTTTTTCTTATTTTTGGAATATTAATGAAGTTAGGGAGATAATAAGTGTCATTTTTATTGCCCCTAAATGTATCTATATCGTTTTTTATGGTGTTATTAACACAAATAACTTTATGAGCAAGTTTTGTTTCATGTGGCACCCCACACCCATGATCTACGGCAATAACAGGGATATTCTTATTGTTTTTTTCAATAGCAGAGCGACAAAGAGATATAGCTGCACCTCTGCGATGCACTATTATAATATCGATATCATGCTTGTCTAAAATAGAAGATATATAATTAATTAATGTAGTTGAGATATCAAAATATTCTGGTAGAATATAAGTTTTGCTTGAGTATTTATTGATCTGATCAATATCAAAAGAGGACTCTGTGGTGCAAGTAATAACATTAAATCCATTGTTAAATAATATTTCTGAATACTCTATAAAAACCCTTTCTATTCCTCCCATTTTTTGAGGATGCATATAAATGTGAAAAATGTTCTTGCCTATATTCATGAAACTTTTATACTGATTATTAATTTGGTTCAATAATTTGAAAGCAATATAACATAAATGAAAAAATTAATAAAAGCAATATTATTTGACATGGACGGAGTTTTAGTTGATGCTAAAGATTGGCATTATTTTACCTTAAACAAAGCTCTTGAAGAATATGGATATTTTATTTCTATAGAAGATCATGTTAAAATTTTTGATGGGCTATCAACTGCTAAAAAGCTTGAAATGCTATCGAAAGAAAGAGGTTTGGATAGAGGTTTACATCAAGCAATTAATGATCTGAAGCAAAAATATACTTTACAAGTTTTTGCCCAAAAATGTCATATTGACCCTCAGCAAGTTGATATGTTAAAACAATTATCGTCAAATTATAAGCTTGCTTTATGCTCCAACTCTCAAAGAAAAACTATTGAAGTTTTTTTAGAAAAATCTGCCACAAAAGATTTTTTTGAATTTTATCTTTCTAATCAAGATGTGGTTAATGCCAAACCTGATCCTGAAATTTATAATAAAGCTATTAAAAAAATTGGCTTAAAACCTGAAGAATGCTTAATTATTGAAGATAATTTTAATGGCATAAAAGCAGCAAAAGCAAGCGGGGCTCATGTTTTAGAGATTGGACCAATAGCAGAAGTTAATTACGAAAATATAAAAAGAAAAATTAAAGAGATAGAAAATGATCAATAAAGTCAATATAGTTATTCCAATGGCCGGAAATGGCTCAAGGTTTGCCAAGGCAGGATATAAAAACCCAAAACCATTTATTGATGTAAATGGTAAGCCAATGATTCAAAGAGTGATGGATAATTTGGCTTTTGAAAATGATAATTATGAAATTAGTTATTTTTTAATAGCTAAGCAAGAACATTTAAATAAGGAAAAAGAATTAGTCGAATATTTACAGGAGAAATATAATGTAACTTTTATTACTGTGGATAAAACCACTGAAGGGGCAGCTTGCACGGTTTTATTTGCTAGAAAATATATCAATAATGACGATATGTTGATTTTTGCTAATTCAGATCAAATTGTCGATTTTGAGATTAAAAATTTTATTGATGATGCTGTTAATAAGGATTTAGATGCTTCAATTTTAACATTTATTGATGAAGAAAAAAACCCAAAATGGAGTTTTGCAAAAATTGATGAAAATAGTTTGGTTGAAAAAGTAGCTGAAAAACAAGTTATTTCACAATATGCTACTGTTGGAATATATCTATATAGAAAAGGTAGTATATTTGTTGATGGGGCAATTGATATGATTATTAATAATGATAGATTTAACAATGAATTTTATGTTTGTCCTGTTTATAATTATATAATTAAAAATGGTAATAAAGTTGGGATTTTTAATATAGAAAATAGCGCAATGCATGGTCTTGGCACTCCAGAAGATTTACAAAAATATTTAAAGAGATCTTAATGTTAATATTACATAGAGCTAATAACCCATCTCTTAAAAAATTTAAAGATTGTTTTTCTAATAAAGTTGGTTTTGAGATTGACGTTAGAGATTTTCATGGAGAATTAATAATTGCTCATGATCCTGTGGTAGATAATAGCAATCATATTGCATTAAAAGAATTTTTTGAAATTTATAATCAACATAAATGTAATAATGTAATTGCAATTAATATTAAAGCATGCGGTTTAGGGCAAATTCTTAAAAGTTTATTAATTAAATTTAATATTAAAAATTACTTTGTCTTTGATATGGCTGTACCAGATATATTAGGATATATTAAATCAGATATTAAGTTTTTTACTAGACAAAGTGAATTTGAAAGCAACCCTTCTTTTTATGAAAAAGCTGAAGGAGTATGGCTTGATGAATTTACAGATCACTGGATTAATGAAGAAGCTATTATGAAACATATAAATAATGGCAAGAAAGTTGCTATTGTTTCACCAGAACTTCACAGTAGAAATTATAAAGAAATATGGCAGGAATATAAAAAAATCATTAAAGATAATAAATTAAATGATAATAATCTGATGATTTGCACTGATTTTCCTGAGGAATTTTAATTTTTAACTTGAAATCACGTAAAAATGACTAATTTAATAAATAATACTAAAGAATATATTAAGGCCTTTGATGATAAAAATTTATCTTTAATTGAGGATTTTTTTAACCAAGATGCTATTTTATTTGATCCAGCAAATCCAAATGGAGTTAAAGGTAAAGAAAATATTATTAATATGATATCTGATATATTTAAAGAGCATGATAATTTGAGCTTTACAGATAATAATATTTTTATTGATCAAGATACTACCATAATAGAATTTGAATTGAATTTAGGACAGAAGAAATTAGTTGGAGTTGATATAATTAAATGGCAAGAAGGGAAAATTAAGGAACTTAGAGCTTATTTATATTAAAAAATAAGCAAAAAACAGGGTAAAATAAGATGTTTTATTAATTAGCTAACAGCGTCTATTATTCTTTATTTTTAGAACTATTTAGTATCTCAATAGCTTTTAAATAAGCTGCCAAATTATAACTACTGCTAAAAAAGGAAACCAATAAACCTAAACCTCCTTCTCTATACCCCTTACCCTTTATAAAAGCCTTGAAGAAGCGATTAAGGAAGCTGAAAAATAATAAGCATAGACCCCTCTTTTTTACTTTTTTACCTGATGCAATAATATCTTTAGCTCTTAAGCTTGTATAGCGATTAAAGCGGTTAATAAGATCGGCTATATCATGATCCATATAATGAATTATCGGATTTTGTAACGTCTTTGTCTCTCCCCTTAGGTCAGCTATTGGGTGCAAACTTCTATCCTCAGCATATTTTTTATTTCCATTATAGTGGATGAATTGCTCATCATGTTTACCCATAACCCTTAACCAGCCATATTTGACGAATCTGTTGCCGACATAGTTATGCACCAATGTTTTAAAATTACATTTATCGTTGGTTTTAATATTAGCTAGAATCTCTTTTCTTAATTCTTCTGATATTCTCTCATCGGCATCCAACTCTAACACCCATTTGCCATGACAATTATCAAGAGCAGTATTTCTTCTTTCTCCTTCTATATTCCATGATCCTTCGATAATATTTTTAGTATGTTTTAAGGCTATTTCTTTTGACTTATCAGTGCATTTATCCAAAACAACCACTAGCTCATCAACAAATGATAATGTTTTTAAACATTCATCTAAATGATATTCTTCATTATGTGCCACTACTATTGCTGATAGCAGAATATCTTTTTTATTCATTGTTATTCCCAACAATCCAACTTCTTGATCCCTCTTCAACAAAATGAAGATGATAAACTTGTCTGGTTTTTTCTTTGGATAAAATTCGTAAAATCTCCATCCTTTTTGATGGTCTAACTAAAAATATAATGAATTTACCATTGTCGCCAAATATTTTCCCCGCCAATGCTCCAGCATTTATAATCTTTTTGTAAACTTCATTTGTATAATTATGGATCGCAGGCTTAGATCTCTCTCTGCTTAGTTGCCAACCTTTTTGAATTGATTCTATAACATCTTCAAAATTACTTTTAAGGAGATACTCCTTAATGTTAAGAGCCTCTTGTTTCGCTTTTAGTAGGGAATCTATTGTATTCTGAGAATCTTGACTGCTTTTTTCTTGGTTAACATTGGTAGATTCAAGTGACACCCCAGTATCAAAAAGGATTAGATGTTGTTCTAATTCTAGAATTATTGACTTTTCTATTCTAAGTGGATTAATAATAGCCTTATCGTCTTTTTGAAACTCCATAAAATTAAAGCCACCAAAAGTTGTGGAGTAATAGTCTTGTTTTTTACCTTTTGTTCCAAGATCACTTCTTTCAATCTTGTAAGCTAGGCTTGATATATCGTGACTTCCAAGAGGCAAAGAAAGAAGTTCTGTATATGCTTTAATAATTGAGATTGCAAGAATAGAGGAAGAATACAAACCAGAATCAATAGGAACATCAGAGTAGGTAATTACTTCATGATCGATGGGTTGATTGTCATTATAATGCTTTATGATATAGTTATATATGGCTTTGTGTAGCTTCAATACTGCTGTTGGCTCTATGTAATTAGTGCTATCACACTCAAAATTTTCTTGTAAATCTGTAGCAAGAAATTTAATTTTTCCATTTTTTTTAGAATTTATAGTGCAATGAGTATATAAATTTATTGTAGCATTTACAACTGCACCATCATGCTTATTATAAAAAGATTCAACATCTGTATCCTCGCCGCCAAGACAAAGTTTTAATGGGGAGCAGGCTCTAATGGTTAGATCATTTAACATAAGATTTTTAACAAATTAAAATTTAACTAAACTCTACTTTTATATACCAAAGCTCAATTTTACGTTGAGGATAAAATATAGCTCAAATTAATTCTATAAGATATTTTGAATTTTTCAATTTAATTCTGATAAAATTATGCTTATGCTTATGCTTATGCTTATGCTTATGCTTATGCTTATGCTTATGCTTATGCTTATGCGCCAGTGCCAGTCTAGATTATTTTGAAAAATTAATGAGGAAATGTCATCTCAAATTCCGTCCATTTACCTATCTCAGATCTACAAACAATATCACCATCAAAAGCCGTCATTATTCGCTTGCAAAATGGTAAGCCAAGTCCAGTTCCTTCTTTTTTTCCAGATGTAAAGAAGCTCTCAAAAATCAGCTCTAGTTTATCTTTTTCAATCCCAGGTCCAAAATCTTTAAAATAAAGATAGTTGACATCATCTTTTGTTGTAGTTCTGATCTCAATTTTTGATTTATAATAAAGGGAGTTTTTAAGCAGATTAAAAATAACAAAAATCATCATATTTTCATCGCCTTTAAAAATGAAATCATCATTAAGATCAAGACTTACCAAATCCTTCTCGTCCTCATTTTTGTAAGCATATTGTCTGATTGCCTTTTTGACTGTATCGCAAATTGATAAATCGGTAAAATTATCCTTATCAATATTTCCATCCCTAATATTATTTAGAATCATATCAATCATAGCCAAGCCTTGATTTGAGGAGTTATAAATCAAATCAATATACTCAATTAACTGATTCAAATTATCTTTCATTAACTCGCAACATCCCTTGATGCCAGCAAGAGGATTCCTAGTCTCATGAGCAATTGAAAATGCCAAACTTTTAACCTGGTTGACCTTATCCAGATTTTTATCTATTTTTGTAAACATAATTGAAGAAAATTTAAGATTGTGAAATTAAATGATTATTCTAAAATAACCATATTCAAGAAATTAGTATCAATACTAATAAACTGTATAGTAATATCAAAAGACTGACTTATCAAGTTAATAACGCATGAATATCATCATTAATTATAAACAATGTAAAGCTGCCAGAATGCTTCTGGATTGGAATCAGGATAATCTGTGTAAAAGAGCTGGGATCACCAAATCAACGATTGGAGATTTTGAAAGGGGTGCTAGAAATTTAAGGATTGAAACCATGCAAAAAGTGGTTGGCGTATTTGAAGATGAGGGAATTAGATTTGAGGGTGAGAAGGGAAGAATTTTGGTTGAGTTGGTTGAAAATAGCTAAAATCATTTTATTATTCCAAGAAATAAAATTATAAAACTTTTATGAAAAATAAACTCATAGCATTCGAAAATAAAAAAATCCGCAGAATCTGGCATGAAGATCAATGGTGGTTTTCTGTTGTTGATGTTGTAGCTGTTTTAACTGATAGTAAAGATGCAGGAGCATATTGGAGAAAG
>Ga0228666_1000807_pt1 | contig 15375 bp, 27 predicted proteins | sample 80DmetaG_FD_182702 | JGI IMG/M metagenome (GOLD analysis project Ga0228666, IMG submission 182702) | Seawater microbial communities from Monterey Bay, California, United States - 80D | ecosystem: Environmental > Aquatic > Marine > Coastal | place: USA: California | collected 2016-10-11 | reverse complement strand
GATAATGACCCTCTTGCTAAGCTAAAAGCTAGAGAATTAGACCTCAGAGCCGCTGAAAACCAAAGAAGAAAAGAATATGACTCTAAAAGAATTGAATTAGATCGTATGAGAGCGGTTATGAACCAACAAAACCAAGACAATAAGTTAGAACAGAACGAAGAATTAGCTGAAATGAGAGCTGAGACATCTATTGAGAAAACTTTATTGCAAAATGCACTTAAAAAAGATACATAATAATTAAAATAGGAGACTTATGATCAAAACTCAATCTAAACACGTAGATTTTAAAAAATTTACTAACAAAGACGGTCTTTTGAAAGGCGGAGTACCTGTTGAGATGTCAAAACCAAACGAATCTCAAACAGATAGAGTACAAGGCCAAAAAAGAATGTTAAAAAACAAAAGATCAACTGTAACTTGGTACTAACATGTGGTTTTCGGCACTTAAATTAGCCGTATCTGCTGGAAGTAAGATTTATGCTAATAAGCAGAAGGCAAAAGTAGCAATGTCTGATGCACAACTGTTGCATGCAGAGCGTCAAGCTCGAGGTGAGGAAGCTTACCAAGGGAAATTGCTAGAAGCAAGACAATCGGATTATAAGGACGAGGCGGTTCTTGTAATTCTCACGTTGCCCATATTGGTGCTTGCATATGGAGTCTTTTCAGACGACGCACAAGCGATGGACAAGATAAAAATCTTCTTTGATCATTTCCAGTCGCTCCCGTCATGGTTCACAAATTTGTGGATCCTTGTAGTGGCGAGTATTTATGGTATAAAGGGAACACAAATATTTAAAAACGGAGGAAAAAAATAATGAGAACTGATTATCAACCGAAACCTAGAGTAAGACCTAGACCTGATCATGAAAAAGCAAATGGTAAAGTTTTATCTGCTAAAGATAAAAAAATGCTAGAGCTTTCACCAAAAGGTAAGATCAAAAAAAATACTCAAACTGGTTAATACAAATGTCAAAAGATAAAAAAGACAAAAAAAAGAAAAAAATACCTGAAGGTAAAAAGGGTAAGGGAATTAGAAAATTAAAAAAAGTTGCTCCAAAAGTTGCTAAAAGAATGGGCTACAAAAAGGGGATGAGAGCCTGTGGCTAAGCTTTGTGCAAAAGGTAAAGCGGCAGCGAAGCGTAAATTTAAAGTTTACCCCTCGGCATACGCAAACATGTACGGTTCAGCCGTATGTTCTGGTAAAATAAAACCAGGCGGTAAAAAGAAAAAACCTAAAAAAAGAAAATAATGGCCGAAACCGGTTTAAGAAAATGGGTGAAAGAAAAATGGGTGGACATTGGAGCACCGAAGAAAAACGGGAAGTATCAACCTTGCGGGAGAAGCAAAGGCTCAAAGAGGAAATATCCAAAATGCGTCCCACTTGCAAAAGCCACACGGATGTCAAGCTCGCAAAAGGCGAGTGCTGTCAAACGAAAGAGAGCAGCTGGAAATCCGGGCGGTAAACCAACCAACGTTAAAACATTTGTAAAGAAAAAATAATGTCTATTAGAAAAACAACAAAAGGTCCGGGAGCTAATTACAGACCAACTAAGTCTGGAGCTGGTATGACTGCTAAAGGTGTAAAAGCTTATAGAAAAGCCAATCCTGGATCAAAATTAAAAACTGCAGTAACAGGGAAAGTTAAGAAAGGTTCAGCGGCAGCTAAACGTAGAAAGTCATATTGTGCGAGATCACTCGGACAACTTAAACGATCTTCTGCTAAAACTAGAAATGATCCAAATTCTAGAATTAGACAAGCCAGAAGACGTTGGAAATGCTAGACAGATTTATATATAAATTTTTAGGAAAACTTGATAATATTTTTTCATTTATTGAAAATTATGCTATTAAAGTCACTGAATGGTGTTGGCAAACAAGAGTAAGAATTTTAAAAAAAAGGAGAAAGAAATGAAAAGAGCAATACTAGAAGCACTAGAAGCAAGATATAATGCACAGATAGCTGAAGCTGATGCAACAATTAAAATATACTTAGAAAATTCTGTAGGGATTGGTGAGCATCCACAACACATAGACGAAGTGGACAAATTAATTGCTAAAATTACAGAAGCGCAAGAAAAACTAAAAGAACTACAGGCGTTTAAAATATGATTGATCCAATAACAATTGTTTACAAAATTCAACGAATGTTGAAAGAAGGAATCAACCAAATTCAAGAAACATACACATCTGGATCGGTTGACAATATGGAAAAATACAAGTATCTACTTGGTAAAGCACATGCTTTACAAATAATACAACAGGAAATCTCTAACCTGCTAGAAGAGAAGGAGCAAAAAAATGAGCAAGGAAACGTTATCGACTTCGGAAAACCCGAAGATAAAGATGGCTCTTGAAGAAAAATATAAAGAGCAAGAAAAAGAAGAAAAGTTAAAAAGAGTTGACGAAACAAATGTTGACAAAGTAATAGACAACCTACCAGAACCTTCTGGTTGGAGACTTTTAGTTTTACCTTTTACACCAAAAGAAAAAACTAAAGGTGGTTTAATATTTTCACAAGAATCTTTAGACAAAGCAAGGATCGCAACTAACTGCGGTTATGTTTTAAAAATAGGACCAGACGCTTATAAGGATAAAGAAAAATTTCCTCAAGGCGCATGGTGTGAAGAAAAAGATTGGGTGATTTTTGCAAGATATGCTGGATCACGTTTACCAATAGAAGGCGGAGAAGTTCGTATTCTTAACGACGACGAAGTTTTGGGCACCGTTGCTGACCCAGAATTTATGTTGCATTACATTTAATTTCATAGGAGGAAACTATGCCAACAGACAACGAAGAAAAAAATATTCCTATGGTAGATATTGATACGTCAGGACCTGATGTAGATATTGATGTACCAGAGGAAAAAGAAGAAGTAAAAAAAGAAGAAGTAAAAGTTGAACAGGTAGAAACTGTTGAACAAGAAAAAGAAACACCGGCAGAAGGTGAAGAGAAAGATGAAGAATTAGAAAGTTATAGTAAGAAAGTCAAAAGAAGAATTGATAAACTTACTACAAAAATGAGAGAAGCTGAAAGACAAAAAGAAGAAGCTTTAGTTTATGCACAATCAGTAAAAGCAACTTCAGATAGTCTTAAGAAAAAATACTCTCAACTAGAAACAAGTGGCTTAAAAGATAGAGAAGAAAAAATTCAATCTAATCTTAAGGCTACTTATGCAACATTAGCAGCCGCAAGAGAAGCTGGAGATTTGGAAGCTGAAGTTAATGCTCAAAAAGAAATTGCTAGACTTGGTTACGAGGAAGCAAGATTAGAAGAGCAAAAAGATACTACTTCTAAAGCTGAACTTATGGAAAGACCTGTAAACATTACACCGTCTAGAAAACCCGAACAAACTAGAACACCTGATCCAAAAGCACAGGATTGGGCTCAAAGAAACAGTTGGTTTGGTAAAGATAGTGCAATGACTTACACTGCTTTTGATATACACAAAAAATTAGTGGATGAAGAAGATTTTGACCCAACTTCTGACGATTATTATGAAGAAGTTGATAAAAGAATAAGACTTGAATTCCCTCACAAATTTGGTAGAAGTGAGGATAGGGAAACGACTACACCTGTACGAACGGTAGCTTCGGCTAGACGTTCTGTCAAACCCGGTCGCAAAACTGTGTCTCTCACACCTTCACAGGTAGCAATTGCTAAAAAATTAGGTGTGCCACTGGAAGAATATGCGAAACAGTTAAAAATCACGAAGGAGGTATAGCATATGAAAAATGAAGAAAACAAAAAGACCACCCGTGCAAGCCAGTCTAGATCTAAAGAAAAAAGACCTACGACATGGGCTCCCCCGTCATCTTTAGATGCACCACCTGCGCCAAAAGGTTTTAAGCATAGATGGTTACGGACAGAAGTTTTAGGGTTTGACGACACTAAAAATATGTCAGGGAAACTTAGATCAGGTTATGAATTAGTGAGAGCTGATGAATATCCAGATGGAGTTTTTCCAACTATGCAAGAAGGAAAATACGCAGGAGTTATCGGAGTAGGCGGCCTTGTGTTGGCAAGGTTACCGGAAGAGATCGCACAATCTCGAACTGAGTACTTTAAAAAGCAAACTCAGGAGAGAAATGAAGCAATCGACAACGATCTTATGAGGGAACAACATCCAAGTATGCCGATCAATAGTGATCGACAAACTCGTGTAACTTTTGGTGGTTCGAAGAAACGTTAATTTTTTAACAATTCCTACCCGCTAAATTTAATTAAAACCGTGCTGGAGGTCCTTCGGGACAGGCACATAAAGGAGAAACAACTATGGCTAATAGCTCAACTACAGGCTTTGGTTTAAGAATGATCGAAAGATTAGGTAATACACCTTCAATCGGCGGTCAATCTGAATACTTAGTCGAGTCAGGTTTAGGAGTAGGTCTTTATAAAGGTAACCCTGTTTCACTGCAAGATGCAGGTGGATCAGAAGGCTTTTTACAAGATGCTAGTTTCGCAACTACAGACGACACAGGTAATGGTGGCGCTGCTTACGATAATGGGGCTGACTCATTATTAGTAGGTGCTTTCAACGGAATTTTTTACGTTGATAGCTCAACAGCAAAACCAAGATTTGTAAATTCTGTAGACGCAGGAACAATCTTTGGAACTGACTATAATACTGGAAGCAGCAATGGTACTGCATTCGTGAATGACGATCCAATTCAAGAATACATGATCAAAACGGACGCTGCATGTCCAACAAGTAACAACGGAAAAAGCTTCAACGTAACATCGTTTACAGCTACTGACAACAAAGACGGTCAATCGACTGTACTTTTAAATGTTGCCGGTGGTTCAGCTACAACTAAAATGTGGAAAGTTGTCAGAGTCGGTCAAGACCCTGAAAACAAAGACATTTCAGCAGCTGGTGTAAACATGGTTGTTGTAGTTAATTCTGCAAGTAACTTGTACATTAACTAAGCTTAGGAATAGGAGATAAAATACTATGGCTATATCACGATCACAACTAGTTAAAGAACTAGAGCCAGGTCTGAATGCACTATTCGGCTTGGAATACAAAAACTACGAGAACGAACATGCTGAGATTTTCGATACTGAATCATCTGACAGAGCTTTTGAAGAAGAAGTTATGTTATCTGGTTTCGGTAATGCGCAAGTTAAAGCTGAAGGTCAAGGTGTATCATTTGATGATGCGCAAGAGACTTTCACTTCTCGTTACACTCATGAAACAATCGCTTTAGCGTTTTCAATTACTGAAGAAGCAATTGAAGACAACTTGTATGACAGACTTGCGTCTAGATATACAAAAGCATTAGCTAGATCTATGGCTAATACTAAACAAGTTAAAGCGGCTAACGTCCTGAACAATGGTTTCGATGGAAACTTTGCAGGTGGTGACGGAGTATCACTTTTCGGTAATAATGCAGGTGGAGCAATTGTAAACCACCCTACATTAGCTGGAACATTCTCTAACCAATTGCAAACTCCTGCTGACCTTAATGAAACATCATTAGAGCAATCTCTAATTGATATTTCTGCTTTCACTGATGAAAGAGGTCTAAAAATCGCTGCTAGAGGAATGAAAATGATCATTCACCCTAATCAGCAATTTACAGCAGAGAGACTAATGGAATCAAAAGGTCAGACGGATACAGCAGATAACAATATTAATGCTATCGTATCTAGAGGAATGGTACCTCAAGGTTATGTAATTAATCATTACTTAACTGATACAGACGCGTTCTATATTAAAACTGATGTTCCTAATGGCATGAAAATGTTCAACAGATCACCTATTTCCACTAAAATGGAAGGTGACTTTGACACTGGTAACGTTAGATACAAAGCAAGAGAAAGATACTCTTTTGGATTTTCTGATCCAAGAGGTATGTATGCTTCTGCTGGAGCGTAATAAATAATTAAATGAGGGGCGGTTTCGCCCCTCATAAACAACTTGAAATAAAATTTTAAAAACTATATATAGATAGTACAAGGAGAAAAATTATGAAACTATTTGAAAAATTAAAAGACCCAGATTTTATACCATATAGAAAAAAAGATATGATTAAAGAATTAGAAATAAGAGTTAAAAAGCTAAAAAACTCATTAGATAAGTTTTCTGGTGAAAAAAAAACTTTAGCTGAAGAAAAAATTTCTTTATTTGAAACTAAAATTGCTGAGTATAAAGAATTAACTGACATGAACCAAGAACAAATAGAAGCTGAAAAAACTAGAAGAAAAAATAGCGATCTTGAAGTTTGGAGTCATTTAAAATAATTTTTAAATGAAAACATTTTTGGTTAATATTTGGGCCTACGATCACCATTCTAGGTTTAAAGTTATATCAGAAGACGACCCTCAATCACTTGAAAAAGCAATCCTTGACAAACTAGGAGAAAATAGTATAGTTTGGGAAAACCTTGGCGTCAGTTATGACAATAAGGTAAATAGAATAACTTATGAGGAAGTTATAAATGATACAAGACCTATACAAAGCAAAAAGGTCCTTGGAGTTGAAGTGGGAACAGGAGCACCTAGATAATAATAGGTATACTCTTGAGATGGTTAGAATTGACGACAAAGTCAAAGAAATCATTACAAAGATTAAGCTAGAAGAAGCTCAGATCGCCCATAGACAGAACAACATTGAAGGTTCTGCTCCTGAAGTTTCAGTAGCTACTTAGTAAAAAGCTACATCGTTGGAAAAAATTCACTCCACACTGTAGGCTCTCTTGCACTCTATTAAAAACTGTTGTATAAAAAACACACTATACATTTAAAAAGATTATAGACGCGTATAGTCGACGGCCTAGAGACTATAATCTATTAACTAGGAAAAGGAGAAAAATTATGGCAAGAACTACATTTACAGGACCATTGGTTATCGGAAGAGCAGCAACAAGTACTTCAGAAGGTGTCAATGGTGAAGTTATAATACAAAATGCTGACGGAAGCACTTCACCAGTTGGTGGTGGTGGAATAACTTGGGAAGTTGTTACTGCAAGTAAATCTGCAGATGCAGCTACTGGATTATTTATAAATAACGACGCGCAGACAACAGATATAATTATTACAATGCCTGCAGCACCAACTGTTGGTGATACAATACATTTAAAAAATGTTACAGATAACGCAAGCGGTTTTGAATTTAATGAATTTGTGTTTTCTAGCGAGGCTGGTGGAATTGAAGGCGTTGTGTCTGGAGCTAGTGGAGTTGGTGGAGCAGATTTTAGTAAAGGTACACCTATTCCAAGAGGATTTGGAACTACTTCAGGTCAATACGTTTACACCGGTTCAACATATGGTTGGGTTAGAGTATAATTAATTTTTATAGAGCTACTTCGGTAGCTCTGTAACTTAGGAGAAAAAATATGTCAGGAAGCGCAACATCAGATCAAACAACCTTAACCTTCGATACAGTCGGAGCAGATACTTTAGGTAAAACAGGTAGAGCTAGAATTACTTCTATTCAAGGAAAAGGAATAGCAAACTCTACAATAGTTTTTTACAATTCTGCAGATGCAGCAGTACCGGGAGCAGCTATAGCTACTTATAACTATGGTGATGAAGGTTTAGAAGTTTATGTTCCAGGTTCAGGTATTTTATTTAAAGAAGGAATTGTTTATAATTTAACTGGAGCAGGCGGAAGCGTTACTATAACTATTACGGGAGCGTAAGCTCATGGCTAACACTACTTCGGGAACAACGACCTTTGAAAAAGGTTTTTCTATAGATGATATAGTTCACGAAGCGTATGAACGAATAAATATGACTGGTGTTACCGGTCAACAATTAAGCTCTGCTCGAAGATCATTAAACATAATGTTTCAAGAATGGTCTAATAGAGGTCTTCACTATTGGGAAATAAAAAACAATAACTTAACTTTAGTGCAAGGTAAGAACCTATACACTATGTATAGATCACCTGAAGATGGTACTTCAGATGCTAACGCTATTTATGGAGTTGATGATATTTTAGAAGCTTCTTATAGAAATCAACAAAACATAGATTTTCCATTAACTAAAATAAATAGATCAATCTATCAATCTTTTGCAGATAAATCACAACAGGGTTCGCCCACACAATTTTTTGTTCAAAGATTTATTGACAGAATAACAATAACTTTATTCTTAACTCCAGGTTCGACTGAAGCCGGTAATAGTATTAACTATTATTATGCTTCAAGAATTCAAGATGCTGGAGCTTATACTAATCAAGCAGATGTGCCTTACAGATTTGTACCTTGTATGGTAGCGGGACTTTCTTATTATTTAGCACTTAAATTTCAACCAGCTGCAGTTCAAAATTTAAAAATGTTGTATGAAGATGAACTACAAAGAGCATTACAAAACGATGGATCTTCTTCTAGTTTATTTGTAACACCGAGAACTTATTTTCCGGAGATTTAATACATGACTAATTTATCAAAAGGCAGACACGCATTAGCAATCTCTGATCGGTCAGGAATGCAATTTCCTTATAATGAAATGGTAAGAGAATGGAATGGAGCTTTTGTGCATATTTCAGAATATGAACCTAAACAACCTCAATTAAATCCAATACCAATCGGTGGTGACCCACAAGGTTTACAAAACGCTAGACCTGACAGAACTGAGCCACCAACATTCGACATACTTCCTGAAAATCCTTTTAGTTCAACTGCAGGATCAAATGTAATAATATGTAATTTTCCAAACAGTGGTTACAAAGATGGAGATTTTGTAGTTTTCAATGAATTAAAAACTGGAGTATCAAATGTACCAATTGAAGCTATACAATTACAATCTAATTTAAATGGTGCAATTACTGATATTGCTACAACAATAACTTTAAATGATGCAAGTAATTTTCCAAATACTGGATTTATACTTATTGAAAAAATAAATCCCGTAACATTATTATTTCAAAATGAGACAATTCAATATACAGGTAAGGCTGTTAATGATCTAACCGGTTGTGTAAGAGGAACAGCGGCTCCATTTAGAGGTGCATTACCGGCTAATACAACAGCAAGTTCACATGATAATAGTGCAAAAGTTTATGGATCTTTTGAAATTACTATGAATGCAAGCGTAATTCCAAATCCCGGACAGCCACCAACAGTTACAGTTTTTAATAGTTTTAACTTTACTAATCAAGTAGCAGCTAGTACAACAGCAACAGGAGGCGGTTTACAGTGCTCATCTGGACCGGTAGTATTTAAGGCATAATTATGAATTTTGGAGAATTAAAATCAGATATTAGAAGTTACACAGAAGTTGATAGCACAGTATTAAATGATGCTATTCTTAAAACTATTGTTAAAAATGCTGAAGCTAGAATATTTAGAGAAACAGATACAGATGACGCTCGTTTCTATGATACAATTACTTTGACTCCAGGTAATAGAGAAGTTGCTGCACCAGCTAATACAAGATTTATAAGATATATTTACATTAATGATACAAACGAAACACCAGCTGTTAGAAAAAATTTAGAACTTAGAGATACTTCTTTCATGGAAGAGTACTATAACACACCTGGTACAGCGGCAGCTGCACCTAATAATATTCCAAAATACTATGCTAACAGAAATGCATCTACTATTTTTTTAGCCCCGACACCCGATGCTGCTTACGTGTGCCATGTTGCATATGTTAAGCAACCAGATAGTATTACAGCTAGTGACGCGACTACAACTTATGTATCTACAAACTACCCAGATTTAATATTATATGCATGTTTAGCTGAAACTTATGGTTATTTAAAAGGACCAACAGATTTATTACAATTATACGAACAATCTTATGGTAGAAGTATGGCTACATATGGTATAGAACAACAAGGTAGAAGAAGAAGAGACGAGTATATGGATGGCACAATTAGAACTGCTATTAACTCTCCTTCTCCTGGAGAATAGGATAAAATATGGCATCAAGTTATTCAAATGATATAAAATTAGAACTTATGGTTACCGGTGAAAAATCTGGTCTATGGGGTAATATTACAAACACGAATCTACAAATCTTGGAGCAAGCAGCGAGTGGATATTTAAGTTTAGCTGTAGGCGCAGCTGACGTTAATTTAGTATTAACAGATGGTGCTACTTCAAATGGTAAAAATTTATACTTTAAATTAACTGGAACATTAACAGGGAATAGAGTTATAACTATGCCCGACTCATCAGAAAGAGTATTTGTTGTAGAAGATGCAACAGATAGATCAGCATCACATTACACTTTAACTGTTAAAACTTTTTCAGGAACTGGAATTACTTTAGCAACAGGTGCAAAAACTTTACTTTACTCTGACGGAACTAATGTAAATCAAGGGATGATAAACAAAGGTTATAAGTCAACAACTACTTCTTATACAGCTGTAGATGGAGATCAAATTATTTGTGACACATCAGGTGGTGTTTTAACTATCACATTACCAACAGGTCCTTCTATTGGTTCAGAAGTAAGTTTTATTGATGGTGGACAAAGTTATAGTGTTAATGCTTTAACTGTTGCTCCCGGAGCTGAGAATATTGCAGGTGCTCCAGGATCAATAAATATTTCAACAGACAATGAAAATTTTACCTTAGTTTATGTAAACGCAACTGTAGGATGGACCTACAAAGATGATATATAGGAGGTAAAAATGCCTCTTAGCAAATGGCAAATCAAACCAGGTTATGATAAACAAAACTCCGAAGTTGGAGCTGTCGCACGTTATGTAGGTGGAGACAACGTTAGATTTAGATATTCATTACCAGAAAAAGTAGGCGGTTGGAAAGCAGAAGGTGGAGAAAGTATTTCTTCTGTATCAAGAAGACTACATCCATTTAGAGGTAATGACGGTAATAAATATTTAGCTATTGGAACAGATAAGTTTTTATTAATTTACTACGAAGATAATTTTTACGATATTACACCATATAGAAGTAGTGGTTTTCCATTAACAATTGATGAATTTAAAAACAGTACTTTCACAACTGTTTCAGGTTCTAATGTTGTAACAATCACAACAACATCTATTAATAATATATCTGCAGGAGATATAATAGAATTTGAAAATGTAACTTTACCTGTTGGTACAGGTTATGCAGATTCTGATTTTGAAGATAAATTATATGAAGTAAAAACAATTGTATCAGACACAGAACTTACAGTTACACCGGTTGCAAACGCTACAGGAAATGCAGGTCCAGGTGGTTCTTGTTCTATTATTCCATTAGAAACTATTGGTAATCAAATACAAAAATTTACTTTTGGTTGGGGTACAGGAGTCTGGGGTGGATCTAATAATTGGGGTGAAGATGCATCTACAAATGGTGTTAATGCTCCTCCTGGTTTATGGTCACTATCAAACTTTGGTCAAGTATTAGTTGCAACTGTTCTAAATGGTAAAACATTTACATGGAATCCCGCTGCTGGTAACCCACTCGGGCAGCGAGCGTCTGTATTAACTACAGGTTTTGAAACAGATTTAAACCCAACAAATACTAGAATTACTATGGTGTCACCAACTACAAGACACTTAATTCATATGGGTACAGAAACAACTGTTGGTGTTCCATCGACACAAGATGATATGTTTGTAAGATTTTCATCACAAGAACAAATAAACACATACGATATTACTGCAGGTAACTCTGCCGGTTCACAAAGAATTCAAGATGGTACAAAAATAGTAGGTGCTATTAAATCAAAAGAAGCAATTCTTATTTGGACAGATAACGCTTTATATTTAATGAGACACATAGGTAGTCCATTCGTATTTGGTTTTGAACAAGTAGGTACTAACTGTGGTTTGATTGGACAGAATGCAGTCGTAGAAGTTGATGGTGTTGCTTATTGGTTAAGTGATAAAGGATTTTTTAAATATGATGGATCAGTTAAAACTATTGATTGTTCTGTTGAAGATTATGTTTACGATGATATTGATACAACTCAAAGTCAACAAATCTATGCAGGTGTAAATAATTTATATACAGAAGTTAGATGGGACTATCCATCTTCATCAGCTGATTATAACGATAGATATGTAATATTTAATTTTGCAGAAGGTGTTTGGTATACAGGAAATACACCGAGAACTTCTTGGGCTGATTCAAATGTATTTAGTAAACCGTTTGCAACAGATTTTGATAACACTACAAATGGAGACTTTCCAGAGGTTATAGGTGAGCCTGCAGCACCAAACGGATATGGTAAAACTATTTTATACAATCATGAAGTAGGTGTGGATCAAGAAAACTTAAACGGTAGTATAACTAGAATTACATCTAATATCGAATCATTTGATTTTGATATATCAAATCCACAAATAGGTGATGGCGAAGTATTTTTATCTATGAGAAGATTTATACCTGATTTTAAAACTTTAGATGGAACAGTTAAAGTTACACTAACATTAAAAAGATATCCATCGGATACTGGAATAGCTTCTACTTATAGTTCTTTTGATGTTACATCTACAACAGAGAAAAAAGATACAAGAGCGAGAGGTAGATTTTTAAGTATAAAAATTGAAAATACTGGAGCAGCAGATGGTGAAAATTGGAGATATGGTACACTTAGAATTGATATACAACCGGACGGTAGAAGATAATGGCTATTACAATTAGAGTTCCTGATCCTACAGAAGACTATGATGTTAGTAATCAAAGACAAATTGTAAGAGCAATTAATAATTTTATTCAACAAATAAATGCTCAATACAAACCTGAAGGTGATACTTTTAGTGAGATAGAACAGCTATCTTATTTTTTAGGTTATTCACCCTCTAAACCTGCAGGACCTACCACATCTACAGTAGGTGGGACAACAGGAGGAATTATTTGGAGCAAAATAGATTGGGCAACTAGTTTTTTTAGTGGTAGTGGCGGTGGATTTGGTCCAGGAGGTTCATTTCAAGCGAGTAGAAATAGAGGTTATCTTATCAGTAATGTAGGTTATTCACTAGACTCACCTGTTTTTAAATTACCCGTAGAACCGCCAATAGGTACACAAGTGGGAGTAGTAAATGGAGGTTATAATTCTATAAGTATATCAGCAGGCTATGATGCTAGCGGCTATCAAATAAAAATAGATGGATACTTTAATGCTAATTTATCAGGATTTCCTCCAGGGGGATCTAGAACATATATTTATTTTGGCGATGGCGGTTACGCAGCTGGAATGACGCCAGGATACGGTTACGGTTATTATAAAACCTGGTATTCTATAGCAAAAGGATATAATTAGAAGTTATGGCAACAAGTTTTAAAAATATGATTTATGACCTTACTCCAACAGCGAGTGAGCAAACAGTGTACGGAATTCCAACAGATTCGCACTCAATTGTAAACGCTTTTTATGTAAATAATACAGGTGCTAGTACGATTAATATAGAGGTCAGATTAGACCGAGGACCGGGCAGAAACTACGTAGCAAATCAGACAATATTGTTTTCTACTGTTCTAGACAATGGCCAATATTTAAATTTACTTACGGGTCCACTTGTGCTAGAAGGTGGAGATAAATTAGTATTTACAACAAATACAACCGGTAGAGTACAAGGTACAATCGCCGCCATGCAAGTAAACAGAGAAGATCAAGAAACTACACCCACGGGGTCAGTATAGACTTGATCAAAAACTGAAATAAGGATATATAAAATTATGGCAGAAAAAACTACATCATTCACAGGTCCAATCGTAGTAGGACTTAATGACAAAAAAGGTGAAATTCGTTTAACAGATGGTAAGGATGTTAACGAAGCAAAATATTTATCAATTAAAGCACCTGATGTAATTACATCAGATACAACTTTAACATTTCCAAATGGTGCAGGTACTGCAGGTCAGATACTTTCTACTGATGGTAATGGTGATTTAAGTTGGGTTAATGATTCAGCAGGTAATCCTGATGGATCAAATGGTCAAGTTCAAGTAAACGATAATGGTACTTTTGGAGCAATTTCAGAAGGGACATCAGGGCAGGTTTTAACATCAAATGGTGCAGGTTCTGCACCTACATTTCAAACTGCTTCAGGTGCTGATCCTGTTACAAGTTCTTTAGATGTAAATAGTCCAAAAACTATTAAACTTAATGCTGATTATCCAACTGGAGCTAATAACGTAGTTTTAGGTGATACTGCATTAGATAGTGTTACGTCTGGTGGTCAAAACACAGCGATTGGAAGTGTTGCTTTAACAGCTTTAACTACAGCTAGTTTCAATACTGCTATAGGTTACAAAGCATTAGAAGATAATATAAGTGGTACTAAAAACACCGCTATAGGTTCAAATGCAGCTTCAAACACTACAGGCTCAAACAACGTTGCCGTTGGTGTCAGAACTTTATTTTCTAATACATCTGGAAATAAAAATACTGCAGTTGGTGAAGAAGCTTTAGTAAGTGGAACATCAGGTAGTGAAAATGTTGCTATTGGACTTAGAGCATTAAGAAATAATAATGCAAATCAAAATACTGCAGTAGGAGCTACAGCGTTATTTACTAATACAAATGGTACAGGAAATACTGCTGTAGGTTTTAATGCTGGTGTAAGTTCAACTGCTAATAACAATACATTTGTAGGAGCTAACGCAGGTGATGCAATTACTTTTTTTGGGGATAACACAGTTGTTGGTTTTGACGCTTTAACACAATATAATGCTCAAAGCGCAACTGCTATAGGAAGTCGTGCTTTAAAAGAGGGTGGTGGATCAAATAATATTGGAATAGGTCCAAACAGTGGTTATAATACAAATGGTAGTAATAACGTTTTTATAGGTCATAATACAGGTTTTTACGCTTATAATAGTAGAGAAAATGTAGTAGTAGGAACTCAATCTTTTAATGGAACAAGTGGTAACATGGTTGGATCTACTGTTTTAGGTTTTCAAGCATGTACTGGATCAAACCAGTCGGGTACAAATAATACTATTATAGGTCGTGGTGCACAACCTTCAACTACTTCAGTTTCAAATGAAATTACTTTAGGAGATGGCTCTATTTCAACTTTAAGATGTCAAGTTACATCAATTACTTCTCTATCAGATGCTAGAGACAAGAAAGATGTTGAGGACGCAAACATAGGTCTTGATTTTATCAATGATTTAAGACCCGTTAAGTTCGTATGGGACACTAGAGATGGTGCTAAAAAAGACATTAAAGAAGTCGGATTTATTGCACAAGAACTAGATGAAGTTCAACAGAAACATGGTGTTGAAGATCATTTACAGTTAGTCTTAAAAAACAACCCTGATAAATTAGAGGCTTCACAAGGAAAACTTATACCAATTTTAGTTCAAGCTATTAAAGATTTAAAGAAAGAATTAGACGAATTAAAAAAGGATTGACAATAATATAAAATACAAATAAAAAACAACTTTAAGGAGAAAAATTATGGCCGTAGGAAAAATAGCAAGCTCAACAGGAAACTATACAACAAATGG
>Ga0228666_1000801_pt1 | contig 15548 bp, 15 predicted proteins | sample 80DmetaG_FD_182702 | JGI IMG/M metagenome (GOLD analysis project Ga0228666, IMG submission 182702) | Seawater microbial communities from Monterey Bay, California, United States - 80D | ecosystem: Environmental > Aquatic > Marine > Coastal | place: USA: California | collected 2016-10-11 | reverse complement strand
ACAGATAGGCGGTAATGTAACATCTACTGGATGGGCTCTAAGGATTGCAGCTGAAACTGGATCAACAGATAATATTACGTTAGGTGATACAATCACATTTGAAGCTGGCGAAGGTATTAACACTACAGTATCAAACAATAAGATTAACATCACTGGAGAAGATGCTACAACAACCAACAAAGGTGTCGCATCCTTTGCTACAGCAGACTTCAATGTATCATCTGGAGCAGTATCAATTGCTTCGATTGGTAATTCACAGATAGACAATAGTTATATTAACATCGCTGCTTCTTCTGGTACAGCTAACGCAGTTAATCTCGGAGAACAACTTACTATCACTGCAGGTGAAGGTATTGACACAACAGTATCAGGTAATATTATTACAGTTGCTGGAGAAGATGCTACAACATCTAACAAAGGTGTTGCATCGTTTAGCTCGGATAACTTTGCGGTTAACTCAGGTGTAGTCACAATTAAGAATAACGGTGTTATACTTGGAACTGAAACTACTGGCAACTACATGTCAGGTATTTCAGGAACAGCAAATGAGATTACAGTAGTACACAGTGCTGGTGAAGGATCATCAGCAACGGTTTCTTTACCTGATGATGTTGTTATAGGTAATAACTTAACTGTTACTAATGATCTTAATGTTGTTGGAGATATAGTATTATCTGGTGCTACAAAGATTGCTGCTCATGAATTTAAAATGGCAGACGGTACATCTGGAACACCTGTACAAAACGGAATTATATCAATTGATAGAGGTACTTCAGATAGTGCTCAGCTAGTGTGGAATGAATCATTAGACAGATGGCAAGCTGGTACGACTAATGATATGCAGCTTGTTGCTCTAGAAAATGACAGTGCTAACTTTACTGCACTCTCTGTAGATAATAACTTAATTGTGGCTGGAGATACTACTACTCGTGGTGATTTAAATGTTACTGGAGATCTTACAATTGCTAGTGATATATCAATTGCTGGTAACTTGCAAGTTAATGGTACAACTACTACTATCGACACCAACACTCTTCTTATAGAAGATAATATTATTACTCTTAATAAGAATCAAACAGGTACTCCATCAACAACTCTTAGATCTGGTATTGAAGTAGAACGCGGCAGCTCTGCAAATGCGGTATTCCAGTTTAATGAAAGTACTGATCAGTGGGAGTTTACAGGTCCTAAGTCTGGTACGTTAGCTGTTACTGGTGATATTGAAAACGCCACTATCACGCTTACAGCTGGTACAGACTTAGTCACAGGTGGTAACTTTACAACTAACCAAGGTAGTAATGAGACTATTACTATCAACCACGCTAATATAACTAGAACGAACACTACAACAACAGCTGCTCCTGGTTATGGAGCTACATTCACAGCTATTGATACTCTCACAACAAATGCAAGAGGACACGTTACTGGAGCTCGCACTAAGACAATTACTTTACCGGCTGCATATTCACATCCAACACATCCTGGAGATGATGCTTCTATTGATACCGGTGCACTTACAGGTGCTACAGTAATATCAGATTTAGATTTAAATATTACTACAGATACTTTAGGGCATGTTACAGATGCTAATGCTACCGTCGCAACAAGAACTTTAACACTAGCTAATCTAGGATATACAGGCGCAACAGACGCAAATAACTACTCACATCCAACGCACCCCGGTGATGATGCTTCTGTTGACACTGGAGCTCTTACAGGAGCCACTGTAATATCAGATCTAGACTTTAATGTTACAACTGACACTTTAGGGCATGTTACGGATGCAAATGCTACTGTAGCTACTAGAACCCTGACTCTAGCTAATCTAGGGTACACTGGGGCAACTGACGCTAATAACTTTACTTACTCACATCCTAACCATACTGGTGATGTAACTTCATCAGGGGACGGGGCTACAACAATTGCTGATAATGCTGTTACAAACGCTAAGATAGCAGATGATGCAGTAGGTCAAGCTGAATTAAATAATATTCAAACGTTTGTAATATATAACAGTGCAGGTGTAGCACAAAAAACAATATATTATCCAGGAAGCTAAGTAAATGGCGGTTAGAACACCACTTATACTTGATGGGTCGAATAATCTCATTGAGATGTCAACAGCTCAGATAAATGCTGTTAAAGATAGATGCAGATACTTGTATGGATCAGATCCGTCTATTGCATTATCAATTGTAAGTTCTGGTGGTAACCTAGCATCTTTAATTGATACCAGACTTAGAAGTGGAGCTGCTTCTGAAAGCGCTGGTAACCAATCACAAGGTATTAATGATGCTGATCCTACATCAGCTGATTATCCTCAAGAAACTGATACTGATGAACCAGCGGCTTTTAACGCCACTACATATGCTAAAGTAAACCAAGCAGCAGCTAATACTACTGCGAGTGCAGATACGAATAGTGTAGCTTTTCCTATTTATCAAACAAGCGGTAATATTCAAGCCATGTCTTTAACTGATGTATATGATACATTCATTAAACCTGCTTTGAATACAGTAGCTAGTGCTGTGGGTCAGCCAGGAACCTATAGAATACATACAAGTAATTCTTTATCTGGATATACAAATCTTGGATTAGTATTTACTGACACTAGAGCTAACACAGGTGCATTTGATGCTGCTCTAATTGGTAATCCAGGAACCTTTCAACAGCACGGATCTACTATACAAAGTTTTTACTTGCTAGCGAAAAATAACATAACAGCGCCGTCTATGGAACAAATGCTGTTTATTAGAAACTCTGATAAGAATATAGAAGAATACACTCAGGCAGAAATGGATACTTTTTTAAAGAATAGTATGCGTCACGTAGCATCAGAAGTGACTGGGTCTAAACTTAGATATAAATTAGATACAGGTACAGACGCTGTGCAATTAGGATCAGGTATAACAGATACTATATTAACTGGGGGAAGCGGTGTATATACTACATACCGTCCAACTGATAATGAGTATAGAGCGCAAGAGTTTCCTGATGGAACAGCTGCAACAGCTACTACGTGGAATTTAAGAATGTATAGAGCATAGGAAAAAAAATGTTAGGATTAGAAGGATATAGTGTTAAGTCAGCTTTTTTTAGAGACAGTGCAAGAACTGTAGTAGAAGTTGTATGGGAACATTCAGATACTGAAGAGCAGGATCAAGTAGAATATATTAATGCTGCAATTGATAGTAGAGGCGCAGCTGCAGAAGCATCTCCAGAATGGACTAACTTATTAAAGCATATCGACATTGCTACATTACATAAAAATACAGGCAATTATATATTAGATCAGCAAAAAGCTTTTGAAGTTCAAGTTGAAGCAATTGCTAAGAAAAAGGGAATGGTAGTTAATTCAGATAAAACCCACCCTATTGTTGAAATGCTGTTTAACAGAGAGTCAACTAAGGAAGATTTATTCTTATATAAATTGCAGCTGTTTGAATTAGCTCAGATAAAAGCGAGTAAAGATAGAGCTACAAAGGCACTGTTACGCAAATCTAACAGTATGATAGAGATTACAAAGAATGCTATTAAATTAATTGAAGATCAGAATGAAACGCAGGAAGACTAGCAAAGTCTTTATTTACACAGTGATGAAAGTATGCTCCAGCTGACGGTATAGGCATACCATAATCTACAATAAAATTCCAAGGCATACCAATATTAGTAGTGGGTATGTTATATTTTTCTACTATATATGATGTATAGACTTCATTGTTAAGTTGCCATACAGAAGACATCTCAGACGGATATAGATTATCTTCTTGAGCTAGTTTAAAACTTTCTTTATACTCAGCAAATCTATCCTTAAATCGTAATAAAGAAGCTAATCTTTTATTCAGAGCAGTTACACCTGTGTTAAATATTTCTGATGTTCCTACAATATCTTCAATTAATAGCATAGCCTTTTTACAGGACATCTTTACATAAGGATCCATAGGATGCCATTCAGGCTTCTTTAATAGTTCTGTAGGAGATGAATATATACACAGAGTATCTAAATTAAATGTCTCGAAGAAGTTTACATCTGTATAAGGTATTACATCAAAATCTAAATAAAGAACCTCATTATATACTTCAGTCATTTCCTCTAATTTAAATAACTTCTCAAACTGAATATCTATGTAGCTGGTATTAGAAGAATTAAAAAGTATATAATCTGCATCACATATCTTAGCATAATCTTGTTGAACTTTTTTAATCCTGTCTTTATATTTAACAAAGCTTTGCTTCTTTTGATCAGTAGCAGATGTGTGAGGCTCTACTTTGTCAGTATATAAACTAAAAATTAGTCTTTTAGACATATCCAATAACCATAAATCGTTTATACCCATTCGGCATATCTAAAGAGCCTTTATATAATACCTTTGTTAACTCAGACAACTTTACCAACTCGTCTTCATCCTTAACACAATTTATATGATCTGGTACATGAAACATATTATTACTCTGTATAGCAAATATAGTTGGACCTTGAGCAGAATTATCTTCATGTTTTCTAAAGTTTCTATTAGCTAGTATAACAGGTAAAGGAGGCATATGTTCTGATGAGGTGTTAATAACTAGATCTGTGTCCCAATCTCTATCACCCGGATTCATTACATTACCTTGAGTAGTAATCAACTCACAAGATAGTTCTTGATTTATATTTCTACAAACGTGTAGAGCATGATCATCTATATCTGTATTCTCTATCCACACCAGATCATCAAACGCGGAGGTTAGTAACGTGCACATTGGATGTGCAAACCAACCGCCAAATAGCTGCACTCTAAATATATTATCTACTATTTCATCTTCTAAATAGTCAGTTACCTTATCTAATAACCACTTTTTAGACTCCCATTGATTACCAGATAAACTATCGAGAAAATGTACAATATCTTTTCCTTCACTAGCGCATTCCCATAAAGCTTGCCATAAATGTCTATCAATACCTGTATGATTATCTCTCCACCAGGTCTTTTCCCAGTAGTGTTCAAAGCCTTTATATCCATCATCATCAAGTAAATATTCTCCATCACGCACATCTCTTCGCCAACCATTAAATATACAAACAGGGTAATCTGGTTCGTAAAAATACTCTTTAAACTCACCGTAAGTAAAACACTTATCTTTATTTACTCCAAACAGACGAGAGTATACCTCACCTTCTGGCAATGTCGTTATATGATCTCTACATTCATGATATACAAACCCGTCTATACCATTATATTTTAATAAATGCACATCCATATTCTTGGTTAGTTTTCGCCAAAGATAAGAACAGTCTCCTTTCCAGATCATTACAGAAGAGTTATGATCCATATCAGTACCATTTATAGGGTATGTTTTCCAGAATGCTTTGATCATAGTCATCTTACCGTCAACAGCATAGTTCTCAAAATGATCAATATTGTTTTGAATAACAACGTCTAAATCAAAGAACATATGCACATCTCGTTTACTCAACGGCCATGCATCTTCATCAAACAGTGTTAACTTCCACCACCATTTTTCTAAATCTAACTCTGTGTTTAGAGGGTTGATCTCTATATCTGGTATTATTCCAAATGAGTCTTCTGTGTGACATATGAATCTAAACTCACCTGTGTAGTTCTTCTTACACATTGCATAGAGTCTATTTACATGATCACAGGTATATTTGTCACCCCATTTTACGCATGATATAATCATTAATTACCAATATATCCATTCCAGTTTTATTAAATGTATTTATAGCTTCCTCTGGAGTCTCTACAATAGGCTCTTGACAATTAAAGCTAGTATTAAGTAACATAGGTACTCCAGTAATTTTATAAAACTCGTTAATTAAACCATAGAACTTTTTATTCTGTTTTCTATTTACCGTCTGTATTCTAGCTGTGTTATCGACGTGAGTAACCCCTGGAATATCACTTCGTAACACCTTTACTATTCGAGACATGTACGGAGAAGGTTCTTTCGTATCAAACCACTCTTTGTAGTGCTCTTCTAAAACAGATGGCGCAAAAGGTCTGAAATCCTCTCGCATTTTAATAGTAGTATTAATAATATTTTTTATGTTAGGGTTTCGAGGATCAGCAAGTATACTGCGATTTCCTAATGCTCTATTACCACTTTCAGACTTACCTTGGAACCAACCAATAATTTTACCATCAGCAATAGCCTGAGCAACTTCCTTTATATCTACCTTTTCATCACCAACAAAATCATACTCTTTACCTGCATAGACGTCTGGTATATGAATATTGTTATTAAGAGTATAGTCAGCATGCATATATGTTCCTAAGGATTGACCTTCGTCTCCAGGAGCAGGTGGAATATGAACATGATCATACTTTTTATAAAACTCTTCATTCATATATCCATTATAAGCTACACCTCCAGATACACATAAGTTCTTTGAAGTTTGTAATTCATAAACACAATCTTCAATAATTTCTTGAGTTGCGACTTGTAGAGTGTGAGCAATCCATCTCTTTGGAAAGTTTTGTGTCATTTGAGAAATGATACGACTGTTTATATTTTTAAATTTTTCTTCAAATATTTGATCAATTAGCATATGGATTTCTTCATTATATTGACCGTATGCACTAAGCCCCATAACCTTCCCTGCGCCTAAGTATCCCATATCAAGTTCTTTAGCCCAATGATTCCACATGTTACCAATGTTAGTCTTAGCAGAAAGATCAGTTATTTTACCATTCCTGTCAATAAAGATACAGTTAAATTTCCAACCTCTACCGTCAATAGCTAGTATGTCTGACTCCTTATATCCGGATGTAAGATAAGCATATGCTGCATGAGATTGGTGATGATCAATATAGTATTGGTTACCATGTCTCATATAATCCCATAAGTTAGTAGGAGTAAAGTTCAGAAACTCTTCATTAATATCAGCATGAGGAATTTGTTTTATACCACCTATAGTTGTAGTAAAAGCAAGTAATTCATGGTCTTGCGGCTTAAAGTATTCATCATAAAATTTTATACCAGCGCTTTTATCATCTTGATTCATCTTATCTTGTTCTGAGTGATGAGGATAAGAATCAAAATGCCATGGGATATTATGCTTTAATCTAGTATATCTCTCTCGTTGATTATGAAAAATACCATCATAAGTATTATGATCATGAGGGCTTAAAGCTACACTAAAGATTTTCATATATAAACTCCATAATCATTTTATGACCTTCATTATTAGGATGATCATCTCCATTACCAATTATAAACTTTCCAGAGTTGTCTTTATTATTAAAATATTCTTTATTATGTACTGTAATATCTCCTACTACAAAACCATCATCTTCATCATATATAGGCCACCCAATAAAATTGTCTTTGTTTATATAATCATACTGTGCTGATTCTCTAATATATCTTACACCTCGAAATCTAGCAGCTTCAAGCTCCTTATCCATATTAAATTCTTCAATATAATCACTAAATAAAGGGAGCATTTGTAGTTGTTTACATTGTATATTATTATGTTCACATAGCATTTGTAAGCTATAAAAGTTTCTAATACTTTTTCTTATAAAATAATACACCCCACCTCTCGGATTTATTGGAGCATTACTCCAATATAATCGTCTACCTGTGGAATAATGTGTATATCCTTCTTCTGATGTTTCAAAGTCCATTCTCTGTGATTTAGACCACGCTGAAATTACTAACCCAATATCCTCTGAGTTATGATCACAAATATAATCTAGCAAGGAAGAATATATTTGCTCATTTCCTGCGCCTGATTGAGATACACAGACTAAATTCATATTCAATTTTTTAGCTAATAGTATAGGCCAAGATGTAATATTATTAGGTTTATTTTCGCTATAATACGGATCGGAAAAGCTATCACCGCCTACCAGTAATGTCTTTTTCATAATACAGCTCCAGCTTCCATTATTCTCAGTATCTGTTCTTGAGGTCTTTTATCTATATACTCAGTGCAGCCTATACAATACTTCTCAAAGCCGAACAATTCAAAGTTCATCATCTTCTGTAGGTTCTCGTATGTTACATCAAACTGTTTAGAACCTTTGATTACTTTTTTACTGCAGTGTCTTATCTTTTGTATCTCAAAGTCTATTACTGGTACCTTTGGAAAGGCAGCACACATACGTCTATCAAACTCTGGTGCTTGTGATGTTTCTGTCCAATCTGGAGAACGTGAATTAAACTCTTTAAGTAAAGTGTTCTTATGATCTATTTCAGACAAGTCATGATTATTTCTATGAGCAAAGTATCCTGGTGTCTTTATAACAAGGTTGTAGTTGTTCATATCATTCTCTGCAAAGAATGGAAAGTTACCTAGCTTCTCTATCTTATCTTCATGGAAATCTAATACCAGATGTTCGACATAATAGATGTTAGGGTCTTCCAAAACATATGGGTGAAACTTACGTACAAGAGAATTAGAAAGCACAGATAGTTTTACATTATCGTACTCTTTAATCTTAGTAATAACTTCTTTAAGGTTCTTGATTAGACCTGGCTCACCACCAAGCAGATTAACATTAACTTTATGCCCATCAAAGCCATCAAGTGTTCTAGTAAGAAACTCCATATCTACATGTAGGTTACGCATCTCTAAGGTCCAAGCAGTGCAATAGTGACAAGACTTGTTACAAGATTTAGACAAATAGAAGTCAACCCCAAGGTAGCCCTGTTCTCTTATTTCTTTTATGTTTGGAATATAGTTAGGTATCATGTTTCTTTTATGTGCTTACTTGTTTTGTCTTTTGATAAGATAGTCATTCTCTTATGTTGAGGAATGTCTCTTTTTTTACATACATGATGACACAGTGCAAAGCCTTTTCCTTTTCTAAGGTTGTTTCTAAATTCTACCCACTCATCTTGTAGGAGGATTTCCTCTATAGAATCATAATCATCTAAATTAGAAGCAAGTGTTAACATCCCATATTCTAATTCTTTTTTCTGAGCTGAAGTGTCTAACCAACAACAAGGTATAACTTCACCTCTGTTAGTAATAGCAAACGCTTCTTGTACTCCTGTAATGCATTTAGGATCAAGTTCTGAATCTTTTGAATTGTATACCGCTTCTGTAATACCTTGTTTAATTTTCATGTTAGAGTCAGACTATGTTTAGGGTTAACTGGTTTAAATGGATCATTATCATCTAACCATCTAGATGAATTAACTATCATAAAATCTACGTCTATATCTATAGCCATCTGATGTGCTTCATCAATATCATTCTCATTATAAGCAAAGACAATAAACTGCCATATAGGTTTTTGATGTAAATGTTTTCTTGCTATCTTTAACATCTCATATAGCTTCTCACCATCTTGGTTAGTTCTATATTTATGACTATCTTTAGGTAGACCATCTATACCAAACCACCAACAAGCGTTAGGATTAGCATCATATGCTTTAGGATACCATTTAGCTGGTTTGGCTGCAGAAGCATGATGTACTGAACAAGACTTCTCTTGATCATATATCATTGAAAGTATTTCAATAAACTTAGGATGGTGTACTGGATCTGATACTTGTCCGCAAAAGTTTATATGATAAAAATGATTAAGTACCTTCTGAAAGTTTTCTATCGATATATCTTTACCGGGTACTTTTAGACCATGAGATGTAAATGAAGTAAACCTTTGACATCTTTCACATTCTAGAGGACATCGGTGAGTAATATCTATATTTACATTTCTTCTTTTAAGAAAATTTATATCACCATTAATATCGTGTTGCATATGTTATCTATTTCTTCATCAGTTAACCAAGCATGAACAGGCAAAGACATAACAGTATCAGAAGCTAGCTGAGAGTTAGTACAATTATCTTTTCTATGGTGTTCTTTTATATATAATGAATTTTCAGATAGAGGCTTTTCATAATGTATATTAGCATTAAGCCCAATCATCTTTAACCCATCTTTGACTCTTTTCCTTTGATCTTTATCTTCAAACCTTATAACGAACTTATGAAAGTTATGAGATAACTCTTCAGGTACATTCTGACATATAACATCATACTTTAACTCTTTGGTATAAATGGCAGCTATTTTATTACGCTTCTCTTGCCACTTAGGCATCTGAGTTAACCTATACTGAATAATGTCAGCATTAGTAACAAACATCTTAGAGTTGTAGCCTAGCTCAGCAAAGTCTTTATCTTTACCATGACGTCTTACTCTTCTTACATAGTCAGCATGTTCTTTGTTATCAGTCATAAACATACCACCACCAGATATACCAGCAATGACTTTATTACCATTGAAACTATATGATGAACACTCTCCTATAGTCCCTGCTTTACGACCATTAAGAGATGAGCCAAGAGACTGAGCAGAGTCTTCTATAAATCTAATACCGTTGTTTATACACCAATTTTCTATTTCTTTTGTATTAGACATACTACCATAAAGGTGAGTATAAATCAACGCTTTTGTTTTATTAGTTGTCATACGTTTAATACTATCGAGTGATATATGATAACTATGTAAACCTATATCACAAAACACAGGAGTAGCACCTACCATTGATATACAAGACGATGTAGAAATCCATGAGAAGTCTGATACAAGAACTTCATCTCCTGGGCCTATTCCCCATAAAGAGAATCTCAATGCATCTGTAGCATTGGCTACTGCTACACAATGAGAGCGACCAGTATACGAAGAGAGAGCTGATTCTAAACCTTCGGTACTGCCTTCTACTTCTTTAACCATTGCTTGGTCAAAAAGTATGTGATACATCTCTCTGTTTTCTTCGTACTCTCTATCCCATCCATTATATGATATCTTCATATGCCCTCACTATTGATTCTATGTTTGGCGTCTTAGGTTCTCTATTCCAATAAACAGAACCACCATCTTGTATTGATTTATCTCTTAAGTATATTATATCTTTATTATAGTACTTACACTCCATAAAAATTCTAGGAGCAGGATCAAAAGTAGATTTAGTATACACGTACGTACCAAACTTTCCTAATAGATTATGTGTGGGTACAAATATGTTATTTAACTCAGAGTTTATATACTTATCATTATAAGCTATAATTCCATGATCATTATAACCATGAATTACTTTCTCTACATCTCTATAGTATTCTTTATTAGTACCTAAAAATAAATACTCAAATTGTTTATCTTCTATAGGTTCTTTATATAAGGAGAAGTTAATAGTCTTCTCGAAATATAATCCAGTACCATTAGGATATACTATATTATCACATAAGTCAACTACTTTCTTTGTTTTAAAGTAGTCTAAAGCTGGTTGGTAGTTACTTATATCATTTTCAGAGTATACTGATATAAGTTTATTATTGAATAGCTGATTGAGAAGTAATAGCTGATCTAGATCGTATTCTATTTGTTCTTTATACGGGATAGATATCATAGAATGTCCTAATATCATAGACACATCATCTGACTCAGGCCAGTAGCTATCATCTTCTACATACTTAACATATATGTATTTCTTCTGTAGGGATTGAATATAGTCTTCATGTTTATATTTACCCCTAGGAATAATAACCACTCTAGCAGGCACGCCACTATCGTTAAGCTGACAACAATATTCATAACTATAGTGTAACAAACCATCAACAGGCTTGCTAGTAACAACAATGTTTATCAAGTCTCAAATGCCCATTTCTTTTCATTACACCAGAAGCATTTACCACAGCCTTTAGTAAAGTATTCTGTATCTCTTTCACTACCCACACAAGATGATGTGAAAGGATATAATGTATCCATAAGTTTATGATCTTTATATATTCCAGCCACAAATTTCTTATCTACATTCACATATGGTTGATACATCTTTGAATTAGTATACCAGGGGGACTGTTCTCTATCATCCCTCCTTCGCTCTGCTACATCGTAAAAGCTATACTTACGTTGCTCTTCAACCGGTGGGTTAGCGGTCATACCTGTAAGTATCCAATGATCTGGATATTGTTTACGAAGCCTCTCAGTATTTTTTCTTAACATCAATACCTTTACTAATCCAGATAATACTGTGAATTTAGGTATTACAGTTCCATCAGATGTAGTAGTTGTTTCTTTATCCATTCTTTCTCTGGCTAGTTGTCTCCATTCTTCATCCCATATATCAAACTTATATACATCATGAGTTCTTATATTTACAGTAGGAAATGTTTCCCTCATATATTGTAAAATATCTTTAGCGCATTCGTAATCCATAGGAGCTGTAACATCTTGACCTGTATAAGGTACTATCTCTGTATCAGGAAAGTGATAGCATATAAGATAGAATAAAGAAGCTGAATCTAAACCACCAGACAAAGATAGTAGAACTTTATCAGGGCATTTAAAATCTATTGTTTGATTACCATAATTAATCTTCATAATATTCTTTCAGTTCAGGGAAGACATCAAATAATTCCATCTCCCATTTAGTACCTCTATATGCTTCATCACCTTTCATTAAGTAATTGCATATCTCTTTAAAGTTTGCATTCTCTTCCTCAGGCATTTCTAAAGCTTTTAAAATATTTGCATGTTTAGGATGTATCTTATAATGAGGAATTAGTTTATCTTTTAATGGTTTAGGTAAATTATTTATTCTAAGCTGTTCTGGGTGCTGTATTAACCAGTGGCTATTATGATGAATATAAGGACTTTTTCTAGCATATTCTTCTATCTCATGATAACGCAGTACACCTGGAACAGATAAAGTAGAATTTAAACCTATTATTACATTATCAAATGCTGCGCATGCTTTTATATTATCTTCTATTTCTTTAAACGATGATCTTCGTCTAATATAATCATTATACTTACCTACAGCATCAATTGAAACTGTTATAACAACTTTTTTAAAGTGAGGTATATAATTTAAGAAATTGTGCTTTCCATTCTTTAATTTAGTAAGATTGGTTTGGTACTTAATATCAATGTTTTTAGATTCTCCTGATTGGACTAATCTATCCAATACAGAATAGTATTGCTTCATAACAAGCGGTTCACCACCAATGATTTTTAAGGTCTTTACATATGGAGCTAATTCAATCATCTGATTGATAACTACATTATCATCTACCTTATCTAAATTAGCAGTCATTGATAGCTTCTTAGATCGATCTATATCGTGCCAAACAGTATCATTCCATACACCTTTATCATATGCCATTTTCTGTCTAGTTGTAGAGCTAAAGTGATGACACATATAACAATCTAGGTTACACTTAGATCCAAAAACTCTAAGCTGTAGTTCTAATATTCTTTCATCAAAATCATAACCAGCAACTTGACTCATTTTTACAGATCGAGTTATCATATCCCAATATTCATTAACTCCTTGTTCATCACTAGCTTCTTTTGCTTGAGAGGTAGTATCTAGTCTTCTAGACCACCCATACCTTTCTTCATCAAACTTACAATAAGAGCATACTTTATTAACAAGCTTATGATCAGAATTAGGGTCAAGCATCTCAGAGCGAAGTTGATTCATCTTATCACTTTTCATCCAATCTTCTATAGAAGTATTATCAACTCCCATATGTTCATCAGGCACTGCAAAGTTACAAGGACCATACTTACCGTTATCATGGGCATAAACCATAGTCCATGGAGAAATACAAAAAAAAGGTTTTGAATAAAGTTCATCTGTCATACATTATATATCCCCGTTCTCATAACCCTCTATTAATTATATACTGAAAACTAATTTAGTGCAACTGTTTTTTAAGATAATTTTTCTTATAAATAACGATAACAATATTTTCAATCTATGGGAAACTTATGGCTCAGTACGAAGACATATCAATTGATCAAGGAGCAGATGTAGCTGTTGAGATACATCTTATCAACAAAGATGGCTCAGCTCGTGATCTAACTAATCACGCTATCGCTGCTAAGATGAAAAAAACTTTCAATAGTGATAGTGATAGCACAACAACATTTAACAGCATTGTTTCTAGTCCTTCAACAGACGGTATTGCTACTATCTCTTTGACAAACGTTCAAACAGATACTTTAAAGGCAGGTCGTTATGTGTATGATGTTGAGATGAGTTACGTAGATAGTGCTGGAGATAGTATTATAGAGAGAGTGCTAGAAGGTAAAATCCTTGTAACACCTTCTGTAACTAAGTAGGTATAGCATGGCAGTTCAAGTTGGATTATCTGGAACGACAATTAAGACAGTAGCTGCTGCAGGTAGCACTACTCAAGTAAAAAAGGTAGTAGTTGGAACTCCAGTACGGAGAGTATCAGCTGGTGCTTTTAATATAAATAACCTCGGTGGTGTAGATATCACTGGAGCAGTAAACGGTAGCGTACTGGTATATAATGGAACGTCAGCTAATTTTGAAGCGACCTTGGATTTAGTAGAGCAAAACATTAACGGAGGCAGTTATTAATGGCCGCAATTATTAGAATAAAACGATCGACCGGTACTAGCGCCCCAGGATCACTCAAGACAGGTGAGTTAGCTTACTCAGCTGGTACAGGACTTTATAACAATGGCGGTGATCGCCTATTCTTCGGTAAAGGTGATGATGGTAATGGTGTATCTACTTCCGTTGTTGCTATTGGCGGTGAATACTTTGCTAATCTAGCTGATCACGCACCAGGAACACTAACAGCATCAAGTGCTATTATTACAGATGCATCAAGTAAGATTGATGTATTAAATGTAGATAATATTACTCTCAATGGTAATACAGTTAGTTCAACAGACACAAACGGTAACATTATACTAGACCCTAATGGTAGTGGTATAGTTAGTGTTAGTAACTCTCTTATATCAAATGTAACAGATCCAGCTTCTGCTCAAGATGCTGCTACAAAAGCATATGTAGACGCTCAAAACACAGCTCAGATTTTATCTATTACAGGTGATACTGGATCAGATGATATTGATCTAGACGGAGAAGTATTAGACTTTGAAGGTGATACACATATCACTGCAACAGTCTCTGCTAACAAAGTTACAATCAGTCACGACACATCAGGTGTTACAGCTGGTACATATGGTTCACAAACACAGATTCCAAGCTTAACAATCGATGCAGACGGTCACGTAACTGCTGCAAGTGTTATAGCTGTTGCAACAACTCTTAATACTGCTGCAGATGCTGGTACAGGAACTATTGATCTTCTTACTCAGACAGCTACACTATCTGGTGGAACTAATATCCATACAGTCGCAGCTGCTCAAGGTCTTATTGTTCATATGGATTCAGACGTTCTTGGTCTGAGCCGCTTAACAGTTGATAATTTAGAGCTTAATGGCAATACAATAACATCTACTAATACTAATGGTGATATCAATATTACACCAAACGGTACTGGTAATGTTGTTATGGATAACATTGTCATTACAGGCAATACTATCCAAACAGACGGTTCAAGCAATACAATGGTATTGGATCCATCTCCTGTAGGTGACTCCGCTGGAGGTTTTGCTGGTGACTTAGTTATCCGTGGTAACCTACAAGTTCAAGGTACTACAACTACAATTAATTCTACTACTATATCAATGAACGATCTTAACATCGTACTTGCTGATAGTGCTGCAAATGCTGCAGCTGCTGATGGAGCTGGTATTACTGTTA
>Ga0228666_1000788_pt1 | contig 15718 bp, 10 predicted proteins | sample 80DmetaG_FD_182702 | JGI IMG/M metagenome (GOLD analysis project Ga0228666, IMG submission 182702) | Seawater microbial communities from Monterey Bay, California, United States - 80D | ecosystem: Environmental > Aquatic > Marine > Coastal | place: USA: California | collected 2016-10-11 | reverse complement strand
TAAATTTATAACAGTTATCTACATCATCCTTAAAAACTAACTTATGGGCATTAAAAGGTGTTGGATATTTAATGATAATATCGGGGGTAGGGGTTGTGCAATATACAATCAATAAACCTACACATAATGAAGTTAAAAACCAAAATGTATCAATTTTATCTAATATAAACATTTAATATAATAAAACAAATAAAAAATATTATAATATTTCTATAAAAAGAATTTTACAGATATATTAGTTAAATACTATTTGTGAATATGTCTTACCTTGTTTAAGATTTCTTACTTTTATTTTACCTAATTCTTCAGATTCAATACTAGATGCCCTATATATTTTACCTGAACTTATATCCTTGTAATAATCTATTCTGGTATAGAGTGCTTCATTAGTTATTGTTTCTCCATTGGGATTATGTCTTTCAATAAATTTAGTAAATTCTTCATATAGAGAGGCGTGAAGAGGTTTTTTCTTTGGTTTAAGACTTTTTATTTTATGAGTATCAGGATTGTATAAGCCCAGGGGAATTACTTGATATTCATTATCGCCAATTTTGTTAAGATCAATAGCTATTTCATAAGGTTGTTCTTCGGCTTCAAGAGATATTGTATAATATTGTATATTTTCGAGACTAATTTGTTCAACTCCTTTACTTACTACACCTACATAATGATAATTACTTATATATCCTAATTGAATAGTTTTGGGCGCCGCTCCCATATTCCTATTAGGTTGAGCTGGATATAGATTTTTATACTTAGTAGCTTCATAGTTTGTTATAGTTTTATTTGAATTATATACATTAATATTTATGTTAAACATTGCTGAAATTAATCCTAATTCAATATCTGTAATCCAACTTCCTAATTGTTGCTCTGATTCAGCTCGTTCGCGTATTGACTCAACATATTTGTCGACGACTTCTTGTGTAAATGTATCAGATTTTAATGTATTGGAAATAGATACTTTGATGGCTTCAATAGAGTCTTCTTGTTTTTCACCCACTAAAAAGTTTTGTGAGAATTTCATAGCTGTATCTCTTCTTAGTTCCAACATAGCATTATATAAAATTTCACTATGCTTTTCCTCCTCAGCAAATGATACTTTTAAAGTTTTTCTTTCCCTGGAATACTGCATAGATTCACCTTCTTCACTAAAATTAAGTGGATAAATGTCCGCAATTGCCATTGTTTCTACTATACTGTAATAGCCACAGTTACCATCAGGTGGCACTGGATATATAGTCTTTCCCTGTTCATCTATAAAAATATTAAGATCCTCTACTTTTTGTAGTAATTCTTGATTTGTTAAAATTGACTTTGAAATGGCTTCCTTCATTTGTTCACTTTCTGTTCTTAATATTGCTGGTTTTCCCTTTTCTTCTTGGTCACTCCCTGAAGAAGATTTATGGCCACTGCTTTCTTCTTGGTCAGTTCCTGAAACAGCTTTATGGTCGCTACCTTCTTCTTGGTCACTTTCTGAAGAAGCTTTATGATCGATTCCTTCTTCTTGGTCACTTCCCGAAGAAGCTTTATGGTCGCTACCTTCTTCTTGATCACTTCCTGAAGGAGATTTATGATCACTGCCTTCTTCTTGGTCACTTCCTGAAGAAGCTTTATGGTCACTAAGCAAATCACTACCTAAATCTTTTGATTTAATATCTTTAAGTTTTATTACTTTGGTATCAGATTTTCTCAAATCATCACGAGGTGATTTAGATTCTGCTTTAAGTTCTGATCCTTGTAATTTTTGAGAACTGATTTTACCTTCCTCTCCAGAAGATTCGTCTTCATCGATACTTTCAGGTGTCATCGTAAATTGTTCTTTACTATCTGAATGTTTTTTATCACTTTTCCCCAAATTTATAACTTTTACATCTGTTTCACCTGAAGGAAATACAGGTGTTTGTATATCTTTGCCTTCTTCCATTGATTCTGACGATGCTTCACTATCTAAATCTCTGGTGTCATGAACTGATGTGTCAGATAATTTTATATTTACGACCTTTTTTGATTCCGATTCAACGGTTTCTGATTGACTGTCGGATGTAGACTTCTTACCTTGAGACTCAGAATCAGTTAATAAAGTAGTTTTAACACCTGTATCATCTGAATAGCTTGATTTAGATTCGTCTTGATCCTCTGATACGGATATTGGTTTAATAGAACCAACCTGGGGGGAAGGAGTCAAATCACCCTTTCTTTTAAGTATCTCATCAATATTTAATTCATCATTGATATAACCTTGTGTAAAACTCTTTATTACATTTTTTTTCCAGTAAATACTATATCTTAATGATTTGCTAATCATACCTATAACATCGGACATAACGTGCTTATTTAAATCTAACCTCTTTTCTTTTATTGACTTTGCCATTAAAAAATAAATAGCATTATCAATTTTATTTACATCATTATCAAAATTGTCATAATTAACTAGTTTGTGAGAATTATTAATTAGATGTCTGGTATACACCAATTGAAATGCAACTTCATATTCATTTTTTCTGGGAGATCCGCCTATAGGATGAATTAATTTAGCATTACCTGTACCGACAAGCATATTCTTAAGGTCATCAAACTGAGAAAATTTGGCAAATATCCCTTTCAATAGAGTATAGTCTCTCAAAGTTATAAAATTACCACCTCCTTGTTGTGATTTATCTATAGACTCTTTATTGATACCTTTCACCGGTTTAAACCAATCTGGACGATGGGGAAAACCTTGGTTTTTTCCGCCCATTAATTTAGCTTTTGAACCGTCTAATTTACCCCACCCATCATCACCTTTATAATTAAATGTAAATTTTAAAGCATAGTTATTATATTGATCTTTTTTATCGGAACCATAACTTGCAACATTCCAAAATTTTGAAAAGTGAAAATAATGTTCAACAGAAGCGAATGGTATCCCATCAATGATAATAGGAGTAATATTACCTTTTTTATCTTGCCTGATATGAAAATTAGATAGTTTTTTTCTCCAGTCTTCTACAATCTTTAAATCTGAATATTGACTTTCTGAATTAATTTCTTCCTTTGTCCCTCTGCCTGGTTTTGAATTTGCGGAATCTGAATAAAACATGAATATATCATTGTTAGAATATAATTTATCTTCATCAATAATGTTGATCGAAGATTTTAGTGTTTTTAAATCTAATTGTTTCTTTTTAATTGATTTTACACGTAATATATTGTCTACTTTAGTTTTCTGAGTTCCTTTATAATTATAGGTATAATTTACTTTACCTGATTTTATTAGGTTTCCTTCAGAATCATCTATAATATTAATTTGTCTTTGATACTCAGGCAGTAAATTATTTTGTTCAGGATATACTTTCGCGATATACTGGCGATATTCTTCATAAGTTATACTAAAATTATTAATATTCATTGAAACATTACTAAAAAGATTTCTTAAACCTTGAATAGCTATTACTTCATTGTAACTCACTTCAATAATATCACGGTCGCTTGTTTCAATCATAACTTTTTCAGTAGCACCAGATGTCACATCAGAGCGTATAAAACCCATACTTTTTACTCCTTCTTCATTATAGAACACAATATCACCCGGTAAATTGTCTCCGGTTTGATTAATTATTTGTTGAAGTTTTACATATTCTAACATATATCTAATAATTTCACCCTGGTCATTATCTGCGCCAACAAGGTTAATTAGTTGTTTAAACATTTTATTAGATTTATTTTGTTCACAATTCATATCAATTGAGTAAGTGCTATATTTTTGAATCTTTGTTTCAATAAATTTAGCAAGTATATCACTTAGTATTTTAGATTCAATATTTAGACTTGAGTTTTTAATTTTTAATTCGGTATATTCTTTACGAAGATTATTGGTTTCAACTTCTCTTATTTCATCACGCTTTTCTTTTTCCTCATCACTAATCATTTTTTCAGAATTCAAAACATCAGTCTCTAATTTATTTCTTCGTAAAGATTCAATTTTACTGAAAAGACTAAACTTTTTAATAATAAAATTATTATTTTTTATAGATTGTTCTATTTCAGATAACCTATCTACAATATTTATTCTTTTGTTAATAGAAATAGATTTTGTATACAATATATTATTAGGTTTTTCGTCATTAATTACAGTTATTATATATTTACCATCTTCTTCACTAAATTTAATTGGATAATTAGTTGTTACTGACTCATTTTGTTCTCCATCGTTATGAATAATAGTTGTAATTTTCTTTACTTTTTCCTGGGCAAACTTGCTTAATTCTTCAAAATAATTTATTTTAATTCTGAAAAAATTATCAAGGTCTTTGTCTTCGGTTGCTTTGGGACTATCACTATATTTATCTTTAATGTATTCATTTTTGGTAATATATTCAATAGAGTTAAGAGACATTATATATAATATTTTAATAAAATTATTCTTATAATATTTTAATAATAAGTATAATTATAATGTACCTAAAAACTTATCTAATTGACCAGCACCTATAAAGTATTTATCAATTATGTCAACAGGTATGCCACCAGTTATTTCATTTATTTGTTGACCTGTGAGTTTAAGTTTTATTCTGTTGTATTCTTGACTATCTTCTTCATCGTCATCCTCGTCATCTTCTTCTTCTGCTTGTTTCAATAATATAGATAATTCATCATCTTCATCTTCTTCATCTTCTTCATCTTCGTCTTCATCTTCGCCTTCATCTTCGTCTTCATCTTCGTCTTCATCTTCATCTTCGTCTTCATCTTCATCTTCGTCTTCATCTTCGTCTCCAGAAATTGACGGTTGATTACTTAATAGCAGTCCAAGAGGAGTATCAGGTTCATCCTCTTCTGTTTCCTCATCTTCTTCTACTTCCTCTTCTTCTACTTCCTCTTCTTCTAATTCCTCTTCTTCTATTTCCTCTTCTTCTTGAGTATCTTCAGGACTTTTATTATTAAATAATAAACCTAAAGGAGAATCTTCTTTGGATAAACTTTTTAGTTCAACATTTTTCGGTCTTGAGTCAATCGGTGATTTTTTATTACTCTTAGATAAACTTGGGGGTTTTGGTGGTGTTTTTTTATTTTTTCTAAGATCTTCTTCATCCTCTTCTTCCTCCTCTAATACTTCATCGTCTTCTTCTTCTTCCTCCTCCTCTTCTACTACTTCCTCTTCTTCCTCCTCTAATACTTCATCGTCTTCTTCTTCCTCCTCCTCTACTTCCTCTTCTTCCTCCTCCTCTTCTACTACTTCATCGTCTTCCTCCTCTTCATCTTCGTCTTCATCTTCATCTTGAAATCCCAGACCTAATCCTTTATTCTTTTTTTTAGGTTTTTTTTGGTTTAGAAGATCTTGGCATTTTTCAAAGTCTTCGTTAATTTCTTGGATTTTTGACGTAGCTCTTCTTTTAGTCAAATTATTTTTGTTTGCTCTGTCGGGATGCCATTTTAGACTTGCTCTTTTCCATTTTTTTCTTAACTCCGTGATTTTTTTATTACGCGCTTTAGGTGTTAGTTTATTTTTAGAATCATATTTAATATCGAATGTTTCACAAGGGTCCACATCTGTAACGTAGCCTTCATCTTCATCTTCCTCCTCTTCTTCATACTCTTCTTCATACTCTTCTTCATCCTCTTCTTCCTCCTCTTCTTCATCTTCCTCTTCGTCGCCAAATATTTCATCCAATGCTATTTGTGGACTCTTGCTTTTAGATTTTGATATTTTTGCATTAACCTTTTTAACAACTGTCTTTACAGCTTGTGATGTAAACTTCAGAATTTCATCGATATAATTTCCACATTCTATTTCTTCCAGCTCGTCATCTTCTATATCATTTTCTTTAATCCATTCGCCCCATTCATGATGTTCAGATATCTCTTTTGATGTTGTATTGTAAATAAATACGAAAGAATTATTTCCAATGTCATGTTTTATTAAAACAGATTCTTCATCTAAAGGATTCTCAATACATGTTAAATCACCTTGTATGCCTTGTTTTTTAATTATATCTCCCTCTTCTGTAACTTGAAATATATCATTTAGATAATATTCTAATATATGATGTAAAAAATCAATATCAATTTTAGTGCTATAGCCTGATAATGTTAATATATCTATGTATTTATATCTTCTGACCGTTATATCCCATTCAAATAATGCTTTACTTTTGGGATTAACAGCATATTTACCTCTAAATTTGTCTTCTAATCTTTCATCACCTGAAGTATCAAATTCATAAAGTTCATCATTATTAGAACCCGAAGAATACTCATGCTGATTTTTTTTATTTTTTCTTTTATGCTGACCTTTATTAAATTGTTCCCAATAAATATCAACCAAATTTTTTTCAGCGGCACCAAGATCTCCGAATTCACCTAATCTTGCAGTCATTTCTGATTTAAATAACTGGTTGTATAATTTATTTTTTCTGGTTCTTGGACCGTAAATTTTTTTGCCTTTTCTTTTGCCGGTATGATCCGGAGAAGATAAAGTTCCTACGTCCCCATCAATATCTTTATGATATGTAGCACCTTTTGAAATACCTCTAACTCTTTTGCCATCGGCGTCAATATAAAATGCTTGTCCTTCAGGAAAATAATCAACTCCTTCCATATCAAATGTTCGAGGGCCTTCATCAAGCATATATCTCTCTGAACCAGGAGTTCCTGGTTTTAGTAAATATTTAGGTTTTTTTTGATAAGTTGAATCAAATAATTTACCTCTTAAAACACCTATACTTGTAGAATTTCTTTTGTTATAATATTCATTAAATCTTTCCTTAGCTTCATCTAAGGTTATAATTCCTTTACGTCTTGAATTAGCCATACTATTATATATAAATAATATTTAAATATACTAATTATAATTATATTGTATTATACTATTGCTTCTTTCAAATATATACCTTAATTTCTCTTTTACATTTTTATCTCTAATTTTCTTTGTATCTGATGACCTGAAAATATAAAAAATAGCTAATAAAAAAAATATAATAATACTTAATAGAATAATGTTTATCAAAAGAGAGGTTTTATCAATTGATATTTTATCTAGTTGTTTTAAATCATATTCAAACATCTTAGTATCAACTAAGTTAGGATTCATATTTATATAAACATTAAAAAATAATTAATTTAATGTGGAAAAAAATTTTAATATTTCAACATAAACTATCTAACTATAATCATCAAGGATTTATAATAAATTGTAAGGACAATAAGATAGTAAATTTAGTAGACAATTACTCTATAATGTTACCTTTTAAACTCTGTATTTATGAAAATTTATATCAATATGAACTACTTTTTACTGACAAAACTATTAATGTTAATATGATGTTAAATCTAAAGTATATTAAATCATTAATCTGTTGTAATTCAAAAATACCTTTTAAAAATGATTTATTTAATATATTAAACTACTCGAAGAATAATATAAATTTTAAAACAAAAATCGACTCAATAAAATTCAACACTTTACCAAAATTAGAAAATATAATTCAAAACTATAATTATATTAGATATACCCGGGAAAATGTTACCAGACTTAAGGAGGTGGAATTCAATCTGATAGAAGAAACAATATCCATTAATTTAAAAAAGCAATTTAGACATATTAATATATTCTTCTTATTCTGTAATAATATTACAGATAATATTTCAAATTTAGATAAGCTATGTATAATTGATGATGAAAATAACTATCCTAATTTTGATGGATTAATAATTAATAAAAAAACATTTAAGAAAATCAAAATTAATACACTTAAATTATTTAATAATATTTTAATCGACCGTTCATTTTTCTATTCACGAACTTACACTAATACATATAAAGAATTTCATACTTTACATAATAGTATCCATGCATTTAATAATTATCAGTCATATATTAGTAAAATAGATACAGATATACATTTTTTTAATGTAGAATTGCTTAACTGTTATGATATAATTTTCAATGATATCGATCTAAAAAAAATACAGCAACATCCTATAAGATTTTCGAAGAATACAAAAATATTTAATTTTACTTACATCAATGACTCATTAGCAGAATCATGCTTCAATTATTTACTTTATTATTCTAAACTAAGATATAATCAAATATGTGAACTTGAATATTGGCCATACCACCCATTTTATTTACCCAAAAAATTATTAACATATATCCATAACATTAATAAATTATCTATTAAAACTCATAAATCCGATACACAATTATCTTATGAATTGATTAAAAACAGTAATAATGGATTTTGTGATGTTTACAAGACACCTATTAACGATACATCATATTATCAATTTAATTGTGGACATAAATTTATGATTGATAACTTTAATCATTTTAACAAAAACTATATAGGATGTTTTACATGTCAAACTCCTATAACTTCTATAAAAAACCATATTAATAAAAATACGGCTATATATGATTTATTGGGGAAAGATTTCAAAAACATCTTTAACCCAGATTATATTTTTTACTTCCTTGATTTTCCTAATAAAAATAAAATAAATTTTTTAACAAAGATATATTTTAATATAAAAAGTATTAATAAATACCAACTAATTAACGACAATTTAGAAAATAATTCAATTCTATGTGTAAATGCAAGTTTGTCTGATTTTGAAATTATCAATATGCTAAAATCAAAGAACATTACAAATGATTTTTTTAGAATCATTAAATTATCTCAATCTATATAAATATGCCAAGTGTAAAAAATCTTATACCCTTAACTATACTATATACTACACTCACCTCCTTTTTTACAAATTATGTTTTACTTAGATATATAACTATATTACCCAATGTCCCCGATTTTTTCAAATACATGGCTTACTCTGTCTTTTTTTATTTTATGTATGCTTTTTATATATCATATTCATCCAGTAATGATAAATGTGGTAAATTTGACAAGAAACAGAGTTCTATTCATGCTATGAAATCCGTCATATATGTATTAGTTACATATATAGCTATTTACGCCATAATGCCATTAAGACAACCTTTTGTAGAATTAATGGGTGATAATATTAAAACTTCTTCCGTAATAGAATCATTTTACATATCGTTAAATCTTGTGATATCTATATTAATAAATCATTTTGATGCCGCCAAATATATATGCCGGGTAACTCCCGATCAATTAGAAAATAACTTGAAAAAATTAGACAAATATTTATCTAAGAAAGATAGGAAAACATCTCAAAAACGCATAGTTGTTAAAGATTAAACTAACTGTTTTTATTTACTAAAATAAGTAAAACTAATAATAGAAACATCACTAAAGATATTTTAATGTAGAATTTTGAAAAAAACGGTTTTTCATTATCTAATGGTTTTGTTTTATCAAAATATTTTACCTCAACTACATCATTAAATCTAACACGTTTCATATATAATAATATTACAAATAATATTACTATATTATATTTATTAATTAGGAGTATAATTTAGACACCATTTTACATTTACTGTAACTTTAAAACTAGTTTCCTTAAATTGAAGAACTCCTACAAGTTTATTATCGTCTTTATTTTCATATAGGTTATAAGATGTAGTTTTTATATCAGGTTTAGCACGACCTTGGAGAAATGTTTTATCAGGTATTTCTTTGAAAGAAATAACTCTTAAATATTGATTTTTATCATATGGATTAGATTCTAAATTAGAAAGTTCAGGTATGTCTACTGGATGGGTTTCGGGTTTATATTCTGGAGTTACTTCAGATGTCACCGGAGACTTGGGTTTAGAAGCAGTATCAGATTTCGATTCATCTGGTTGTGATGATTGAGATGTTGATTCGTCATGTGGAATAGTTATTAAAGATTCAATATTGGAAATTGCTGATTTAATTTCAGAGCTATTAAATATAAAACTTGATTTTTCAGGTTCATTATGATTTAATAGATATACAGGCATGATCAATTGTTTTGTAAGAGCTTTACCTATTAATTTATTTATCCTATAAAAAACTAAAAAATTTTCAGACTTAAAACTTCCTGATATTATAGGGGTTCCGCTTTCTAAACTATCTAATATTACAATTGAGTATTTAGAAGTAACTTTAGATAAATTACTTTTTATATTACTAAAGTCTAACGTATTTAATAAATCTATAATTTCTTTTACTTCAGGAAATTTATCTTTAATTTCATTGGTAGGATTAGCAGCAAATAATAATTGTTTACAATCTTTACTTATTGAGTTAGTAATATAAAATACTGATGAATTAAGAAGACTCACAATTTTTTTTTTAACAGGTTGTTTAGATACTATAAATCTCTTTATTTTAGGCATTCCTAAAGATTTATCCTCAAGTCCTAACTTGGTTTTTATATTAATTGGACGAATTATATGTTCTAATATATTTGCGTGAATACTTGTTTTAATTCCAGGTTTTGAAACAACGGCTTGTATATCGGACGGTAATTTATCCATAAAAATATTGTTAGTAAACTTATGAAATTCGCATTCAATCTCTTCTTTAGTTTTAAGTGCACTCATTTATATATTCATAGGAAATTGTTTTTTTTAGCAGTTACAATCTCAAATATGTAAAATAATAATAAAGCCAGCATAACTGTAACTAACTGGTAACTAAAAAGAGTTTTGTTTTTTCCTATACCATAGGGCTTCACTTGATTATCATTAAACATTAATTTAGGTTTAGCATACCATATACCAAGGCATATTACTACATATATTACAATTAGTAAATGTATATTGTTTCTTACTTCGAACATAATTATTATAAATTATAGATAATTATTTTATGCGTATTGCTTATAATAAATTATTAATATATATTAGTCATGCTATATATTATTATCATATTAATTCTATTACTTGCTTTTATTCGTAAAAATGAGACCTTTGTAAATTATAAAAGTGTTACTGTCACACCTAAAAAAATAATTTACGATAAACTTGTTATAAATATACCACATAATAATAAATTATATTCAAATTTAAGCAACAAAGTGCGAGCTATATATCCTATTAAATTTGTAGAGTATAGAAATATTGAAGAATCTCTTGAAAATCTTAATAAATATCCTAATTACATATCATTTATACCTGAAGTAATAAGGCTTATTCAACCAGATTATTTTGATAATAGTCGATTTGTAACATCAATAGGTGTTGAAAAACCTACGTTATTTAGTCCTGTAACTAATAATATTATAAATTGGAATGATACTAAAGGAAAAACAATAGGAACAATAAAAAATAGTTCAAGCTACCTCCTATTAAATTATATCAAAAAATCGTTTAATTTAAACTTTAAAATAAAAACAATAGATACATTTGACAAAAACACTTTAGATAAATTTAAAAAAAATAAATTTAACTCTTTTTTTCTTCTAACATCTCACCCTAGTAATATTATAAAATACATTCACAAAAATTTACCTCTTAAATTTATAGGGCTTGAAGGCCTTAATAAACAAAATGTAAAAATTGTATTTCCTAATTATAATGAGTCCAAAATAGATTTAACACATTATGATATATTTAATAGTATGCCTGATACTGTGGCTATTAAAATAGACATTCTTGTTAATAAACGTTTTTCAGAGAATAATGGTTACAATCTTATTCAAACGGTTTTTAAAAATCTAATGTCAATTAAATCAGTAGGAAGTGATGATTATAAACTTCAAATGCGTGATTTTAATCCAGAGTATATTTATTTATCTAATAATAATCATAAACTTCATAAAGGAGTTTATAAATTTTATAGAAATATTGGTCTTATTACTAATAATCCGGAGAGATCATGTAGATATAAAGTTGGAATTAGTAAATGTAATATAAAAAAAATTAATCATTTTAGATTATTGTAAGTTTTGGTCCATTCTTAATTTACTATCATCTTGAAATCTATAATCTGGTGATTTAAGATTAGGATATTTTTTTGCATCTCGTTGTTCTTCACAACAGTTTACACCTATTTTACAATTACCACATACAGCTAATTTAATAGGTTTATGTCTTGTTGGACCCTTTGTTTCTATTCCTAAAGGCATTTGACACCTATTATTAACACAACCTCCAAGTGAATTTTTGAAATTTTTGTTTGCCTTATAAAAAGGGCACTCTTTATTTGTTACACAGGGTTTATCCCATATACCAAATATGTTAAGCGGTTTCCCTAAACTATCAAATTTTTTTTCACAATCCATTTTATTAAACTCAGACTTACCATAACATCTCTCTCTTAAATTTTCATCGATCGTAGGTTTTATTTTTATATCAGTCAATAATCTTTCATTACTAGATGTTAAATAAGTCTTATGTCCCTTATAAGTATTAACTATAGGTTCAGAATATATGTTTACATTATCATATGTTAGATCACTGGAAAATTTTGCCAAATCATAACCTTCCAGTTTTAAATAATGTATTGTAAACGTATTAATATCACTACCGACGTATCTTATTAATATTTCCATATTTCTGTCTTTAATTTTAATTAATAACTGCCCTTCTATAGCTATATTATCTTTAAATTTACCTATTTTAAGCACTCTTGAATCTTTTAATATAATTTTACATGGAGTATTAGCATTACAATGGTCGGTTTTTGATACCAATTTTTTATTAAATTCTTTAGCGAGCTTATTAAATATTTTTTTAGGAAAAACGGTAGTATATTTACTTGGGACTATATTCATTTTTGGGGGATCTATAAGATTATATTTAATACCTATAAGTTGTTTAAAATTATATTTCTTAGATGTGGTCGTAACATTGGAGATAATAGTGTTAATTTCTTTTATTGAAAGAACAATATTAGATTCAACATATTTCATTTTATCTGTTAGCTTAAACGGTTTGATATCATTCAATATCATATTAATAGGCGTTGTCATACGTTTATTATCATAATTACTAAGTTTACAAAATTGATTTTGATATTTCTCCCTATTTATTGGTTTAAGTAAACTAATTATAAGAATTATAACTAATATTAATATTAACATTATTTATAATAAACTGATATTTTATTCATACTCTTCTCTATCTTCAATATCTTCTTCGAGTATATTATCAGCAAGTGCGATATTATCTATTTCCATGCTATTAATAAGGTCTTCTTCCGCATCAAAATCATCTAAACCATCATTGTTCTGCATGATTGGGGTATGTTCGTCAGTTTGTACTGATAAAAATCCAACTTCAGCGTCATTTATAGTTATCTCGTCTTCTACTATTTGTTTTCCCAGATTGTATTTTCTATAAATATTATGTAAACTTTTCTCTTCATCATCCTTCTTATTAAATCTTTTCAATCTTGATTGATTCTCATCCGCTCTATGTTTATCCAATATAGTTTTGATATTTTTATCAGTTATATCATTTGTAAATGAAGAATTTTTAATATACAGAATAATGTTGTTTATTAATGGACGCATTATATTATTATGATCTTCATCAATTTCGGATACTAATAAATTGATAAGATATACAATTATATTATTAGTAAATCCTATCATAATTTCAGGGTTATTAACAAACACAGTATTAATCATACCTTTATTATCCAAAGAATTATTATACATAGTTAGTTTTTCTAATAGAATGTTTATTTTTTGAAATTGTTCGACGGGCATTAAAAATAAGTCTTTGTCATTTCCTCTTGTTTGAATATCACCTATTATTCTCGTAATTGTTTTATTAATATAGCTGGCATTTTCGGTAATTTTTTCCATATGTTTCTTATCATCCTCTTGTAAAAATAATGTTGAAAATTCAATCTCGGATTTATTGTTTGATAATCTATAATGAAAACAAGATAAGCAATTAATAATATACCTAATTATTGATATTTGAGCATTAACCCTATTACTAAATCTGGAGGTTTTAAATCCGTTTTCTCGGAAACTTTTTTCATATATTTTAATCTCAGGATTAGTAATATCTTCAATTTTTAGACGCGCATCTATACTTTCTATTAATTCATTATAATAGTCATTTATATCGGTAATATGAGACAAAATATCATTTGAATTGCCTCCCGCTATTTCTGAAATTAATCTTATTTTATTACTCATATCTTCTTTACAATAGGTAAAGAACGGTGCCAATTTTTCAATTATATTAGTTTTAGATGTTCTGTATAATTGACTATCATCATTTTGAGGCGAATCAATAAGTAATTTTTTTTGTATTTCCATTAATTGATTAACAGTATCACCTATAACTTGCTCATCTGAACAAGTTGAGGCATAACTTGATAACATTTCTCTAAGTTTTTCATCTAGTATATCTTTATTATTAACTTCATTGGAAATATGAATAAATGATTTCTCAGTATTTAACTGAATGTCATTTGCGTTAAGTTCAATTTTTGCTATAATTTCATTAATTTCCGGGATTGATTTACCCATTGTTAATGAATCTATATTTTCTGAAATATCAGTTTTAAACTCCATAGACATTACATCTACTTCTGCCTTTCCGTTAAATTCATTAAGAATTCTTAATTTAAATTCAATATTAGGGTAAGTTTCACCATATTTAGCAAGCAATCTTTCTTTGAGTGTAGATTCAAATAATTCATCCTGTATTTCTTCTTGCATAAGTTCAGTTACGATGTAATAATCACTGTCATTTAATTCTTTGAAATATCTTAATTGACCATAATTAATTCCTTCGTTAAGATTATACATATAGTGGTTTTGCTTAATTTTATTTATTAAAGCCGTTTTAACAAGGTCGTCGTTATTTTGATATAAGGTTCTATCTAATTTCATAAAGCCTTGTAAATCTCTGACTTTAAGTGTAGTAATAATTATATCATAAATAATGCTACTATCATAATTGTATTTGGTAAAATATTCTCTTATTTTATCAAGATCATCTTTAACTTCCTGAATAGAAGTGTCAATCTTAATAAAATCGTCAAGATAATCCCCTTTTATACTATCGTAATTAGAAGAATTAGTATAAGCAGATGGGTTAAAGTTAGCGGGTAATGATTCTCTTGTAATAATATTATTTATCTTAGTTATGAGATTAAAACCCATTTTACTTTCAATATTTCGTAGTTCTTGATTTTTATTTTGTATTTCAAATGTCTTGGTTTGAATTTGTGATTTTAAGCTTTCATTAGGAGAAGTGGTATAAGTGACATTTAATTCTTTTAACTGTTCTATATTTGATTTTTGAGATGATATTATTGAACTTATATTAGGTGGAGTATAAGTATATGTATTATTAAATTCTAAAGAAGGCAAAAACTCATCCCAATCATATTTAATCTTAGTTTCTGATTTAACATATGTTTCAAGTTGGTATTTTTCCTTATCTTCTACTCTTTCTTTCATATTACCCATATCAGAGACTTCTTTATATTTTTCTTCTACAAATTGGGTGTAATATTGTCTTTTATCAATTTCCTCCACAGAAATTTTAATCATTTGTGTTAAAAAAATATTAACAGTTCGTAAATCATTATTACTGGATTTACTTATATCATCAAAAATATTATCAATTAAGTAGGAAGTTATCCAAAGTTTACTAACACCATCTTGTATAATTTTAGAGTCAAAAATATCATTAATAATAATTCCCGAAGCTTGCTTCCCTTTTTTTTGACTTTTTTCAACACCGCTACCTTTTATAGTATAATCAGGTATTGATGTTCTTATTACTTCGGCTAATGCTGATATACTATAGGCCAATATTGTTAGAACCTGAAGCCCTTTTTGAAGTTTTATATACTTTCCTGGTTTATTA
>Ga0228666_1000786_pt1 | contig 15758 bp, 22 predicted proteins | sample 80DmetaG_FD_182702 | JGI IMG/M metagenome (GOLD analysis project Ga0228666, IMG submission 182702) | Seawater microbial communities from Monterey Bay, California, United States - 80D | ecosystem: Environmental > Aquatic > Marine > Coastal | place: USA: California | collected 2016-10-11 | reverse complement strand
GGGCGCAAGTCCAAGAATGGGCAAAATCTGCAGAATATCGCCCGAAGCCCCGGCAAAGCGTTCCGGCGGCTGGACCGCGCGCAAAGCTTGAGTTAAGCCATCGAAATGGCAGACAAACACAAATCGCCCCCTAAGTCAGCCCAGTCTGAGCGTGAAGCGCGCTTGAAGGCGGCACTGAAGGCGAATATGGGCCGCCGTAAGGCGCAGGCGCGGGCGCGGGCTCGCGACGATGGAACCGACAAAAAGGACAGCTGAATGGATTCGATTTTGGTAACTGGCGGCAATGCGCTGCATGGAGAAATCCCCATTGCTGGCGCAAAAAACGCCTGCCTGACCTTGATGCCCGCCACGTTACTCAGTGAAGAGCCCATCACTTTGACCAATGCGCCACGCTTATCGGACATTAAAACCATGGGCGCTCTGCTTGAGAGCCTGGGGACAGAAGTCACCTCCATGCAGGATGGCAAGGTTTTAACCATGTCTTCCCACAGCCTCGACAATTTGACGGCCGACTATGATATTGTGCGCAAAATGCGCGCATCTATTCTCGTACTCGGGCCAATGTTGGCGCGCGCGGGGCAAGCGGTCGTCTCTTTACCCGGCGGATGTGCCATTGGCGCGCGACCGGTTGACCTGCACCTCAAAGCAATGGAGGCGCTGGGGGCGCAGATTGAGTTGCGCGACGGCTATGTCCACGCAAAAGCGCCGAAGGGTTTGAAAGGCGCGACCATCGAATTTCCCTTCGTCTCTGTTGGCGCCACGGAAAATGCGCTTTTGGCCGCGACACTGGCTAAAGGCACAACCGTATTGAAACAGGCGGCGCGTGAACCTGAAATTGTTGATCTCGCCGAATGCCTGATTGCTATGGGCGCGCAGATTGACGGTCATGGCACCTCTACCATCACCATCGCGGGGGTGGACCGGCTGCATGGGGCCACCCATCCGGTTGTGACAGACCGAATTGAGCTTGGCACCTATATGCTGGCCCCGGCAATAACCGGCGGCGAAGTGGAATGTCTTGGTGGAAAAATTGAACTTCTGGCCGCGTTTTGTGAGAAATTGGACAAAGCTGGTATTAGCGTTGAGCAAACCCAGCGGGGCCTCAAAGTGAAACGTACAAATGCAGATATCAAAGCCATCAACGTGACCACTGAACCCTTTCCAGGCTTTCCAACGGATTTACAGGCCCAGATGATGGCATTGCTTTGCACGGCTAAGGGGACCTCTGTTTTAGAAGAGAAAATATTTGAAAATCGCTTCATGCATGCGCCCGAACTCAGCCGTATGGGCGCGCAGATTGAGGTGAATGGTGGCATGGCGACGGTCACCGGCGTGGAGCGCCTAAAAGGGGCACCGGTTATGGCCACGGATCTGCGCGCCTCAGTCTCTTTGATCCTGGCCGGCCTTGCAGCTGAAGGCGAGACCCTGGTGAACCGCGTCTATCATCTTGACCGTGGTTATGAGCGGGTGGAAGAAAAACTTGGCAATTGTGGCGCTAAAATTGAGAGGATCACAGGCCAATGAGGGATGCCCGCTTTGAAGACGGTATGGACAAGCCTTTACGCTTGATCGCCTTTGATGCGGAAGATCTCCAAGTTCTCTCTGCCATGACCCAAGATGCAGTCTGGCCCGCGGTGCAGATGGTCTGGCACAGCAAGGAGCGCCGTTTTGCAGTGCTGCTCAACCGCTTTCGCTGGGAGGCGCGTGGCACCTCCCAGGCCGAACGCGTGCAATCTGTTCTGAGCTTTGAGGATGTTAAAGCGGTTCAAACCCAAGGGTTCGACCGCACAGATCCAGATCTAATCCTAAGCTTGCTCAGCATCACATTCACCCCGGCGACGGATGGAACAGTCGCTTGCCTGCTCACTTTGGCAGGCGATGGCGCGATACGGCTTGAGGTGGAAGCGCTGGAAGCCGGCCTGCGCGATGTAACGCGTCCCTATGCCTCTCCCACCAACCGCGCGCCCAGCCACGATTAACCCACACAGATCGGCTTGAGGCTTGGGCGACATCGCGCTAAGTCAGGGCAATCTTGGGGGATCGAATGCCACAAACTCTGAATATCAATCAGGCTGATTTTGAAGCCTGCTTTCTGGCCTTGCTGACAGCGAAGCGGGAAGACAGCCCTGATGTGGATGCCATTGTCGCAGATATCATCGCAGATGTGCGCGCCCGCGGAGATGACGCGGTCATTGAGCTGACCGAAAAATTTGACCGGCTTAATCTGACGCCTGACACTTTGGCGTTTTCGCGCGAAGAGATTATGGCCCATTGCGCAACCGTGCCCACCGTCGAACGCGAGGCGCTGGAGCTGGCCGCAGATCGCATTCGTGCCTATCACGCCCGGCAACTGCCTCAGGATGCCCAATGGGAAGATGAAACAGGCGCAGAATTAGGCTGGCGCTGGACCCCCGTATCGGCAGCGGGTCTTTATGTGCCCGGCGGGCTGGCCTCCTATCCCTCTTCTGTGTTGATGAACGCAATTCCGGCCAAAGTGGCTGGGGTTGAGCGCTTGGCGATTTGCGTACCCACGCCAGACGGGGTCACAAATCCGCTGGTGCTTTTGGCCGCGCATATCGCCGGGGTCGATGAGATTTACCGCATTGGCGGGGCGCAGGCCATTGCGGCGCTGGCCTATGGCACCGAGACGATCGCCCCAGTCGACAAGATCACCGGGCCCGGCAATGCATTCGTTGCCGCAGCCAAGCGGCGGGTATTTGGTAAAGTCGGTATTGATATGATCGCCGGACCCTCCGAAATCCTCGTAATCGCCGATGGGGATAATGACCCGGCCTGGATCGCAACAGATTTGCTCAGCCAAGCCGAACATGACGAAAGCGCGCAATCCATTTTGATCACCGATGATGCGGAATTTGGTGAGAAGGTGATGCAAGCCGTCACCCGGCAGTTGGAAACTTTGGAACGCCGCGTGATTGCGGGTGCATCTTGGCGCGATTTTGGCGCGGTGATTGTGGTCAATGATATGGCAGAGGCCGCGGCCCTGTCCAATCGGCTCGCGCCTGAGCATTTGGAGCTCTGCGTCGCGGATCCCGACGGCTTGGCCGCGCAAATCACCCATGCTGGCGCAATTTTCCTGGGCGCTTGGACGCCAGAGGCAATCGGGGATTACATTGGCGGGCCCAATCATGTGTTGCCAACGGCACGGTCCGCGCGATTCTCCTCCGGACTCTCTGTCATGGATTTCGTCAAGCGCACCACTTTGACCAAAATGACCCCGGCCTCATTGGCTGCCATAGGTCCTGCCGCTGAGGTTTTGGCCATTTCAGAAGGCCTTGAGGCGCATGGATTGTCAGTGCGTGCGCGGTTAGATAAACTGAATAGATAATGAGCTACATTTCAAAAATATCCCTGGACGACAGCAATCTCCCGCCCCCCACTCCTGAAATTGATCAAGAGCGGAAGGTGGCAATTTTTGACCTCTTGGAGGGCAACAGCTTTGCCTTGCCGGCCCGCGACGAAACCCCGCCACCCAGCGGGCCTTATGAGTTGGAACTGTCAATTCGCGACCGGCGCCTGGTTTTTGATCTTACCACAGAAGATAAAGAGAAGGCCGCTGAATTTCACCTGTCCCTTGGCCCCTTTCGCCAAGTGGTAAAAGACTATTTTCAAATTTGCGAAAGCTATTTTGAAGCTGTGAAGACCCTCCCGCCCAGCCAGATTGAAACCATCGATATGGCCCGGCGCGGAATTCACAACGAAGGCGCGCGGGTCCTGCAAGAGCGCCTCAATGGCAAAGCCGATATTGATGAGCAGACGGCGCGTCGCCTGTTCACCCTTATTTGCGTTTTGCATTTTGGGGGATAGTTTAGATGTCGCGGCTTCCCCAATCTGTTTTGTTTTGCTGTGACCACAATGCCGTGCGCTCTCCGATGGCGGAAGGCCTGATGAAGAAATTCTACGGCCATGAAACCTACGTACAATCGGCGGGTGTTTTGGCCGATATGGATGTCGATGGATTTGCCATTGCCGTTTGCGCTGAACTTGGGATTGAGCTGGCACGCCACAAGACGCGGTCCTTTGATGAAATGCAAAAATTGGGCGATGAGCTCTCTTCTTTTGATCTCATCGTCGCGCTCTCCCCCGCCAGCCAACGTGAAGCAAAAGAGATTACACGCTTTTACGCGCTGCAAGTCGAATATTGGCCGATCACGGATCCAACCGCGGCGGGCGAGACCCGCGATCAAAAGCTCGAAGCCTATCGTCAGGCCCGAGATCAGATCATTGAGCGACTGATTGCAAAATTTGGGGCCCCCAAAGAGGGTATCTAGGCACCATGACAGGCGATGATTTGCACCGATTTAGATGATTCTTTATCTTTGCGCCGCCCCCAAACGGGGTAAACCTGCCAAATTCACGCCTCACAGACGCGATTTCACAGAATTTACGCGGAATCTGACTTGAAAATTTGTGCAACTCCGCTCATTTAGGGGCACGCTTGGCATTAGGTCAGGCTTTTTTGAAGGAGAGACCATGGCGAAGGAAGAACCACTCGAATTTCCCGGTGTCGTAAAGGAGCTCTTGCCTAACGCGACGTTTCGGGTTGAGCTGGAAAATGGCCATGAGATCGTTGCAACAATGGCAGGCAAAATGCGCAAAAACCGAATTCGGGTTTTGACTGGCGATAAAGTACAAGTTGCGATGACCCCCTATGATTTGTCTAAAGGACGGATCAATTACCGTTTCAAGTAAACAACTGATCTTGGGATCAGGAAGCCCCCGCCGGCGTGAATTGCTGGCGGTCTTGGGCCTGCACCCGGCTGACGTGCGCGCACCGGATGTGGATGAAACCCCACGAAAGGGTGAATTGCCCCGCAGCTATTGTAACCGCATCACGGCATCCAAGGCCGAAGCTTTGCCTGCGGCTGCAGATGAGGTCATCCTCTGCGCCGACACCACGGTTGCGCTGGGGCGCCGCATCATGGGAAAACCCGCCGATAGAGACGAGGCGCGCGCCTTCCTGCAAAAGCTCTCCGGGCGTCGCCATAAGGTCATCACCGCCGTGGCCGTGAAAACCACTGAGCGTATTTGGCAAAAAGATGTGGTCTCAACCGTGCAGATGAAACCCCTCTCGCCGCAAGAGCTTGAGGGCTATCTGGCCACTGAGGATTGGCAAGGCAAGGCTGGCGCCTATGGCATCCAAGGACCTGCGGGCGCCTTCATCCCTTGGATTTCCGGCTCCTACCCTGCGATCATGGGCTTGCCCCTTCCACAGACCGTGCATTTACTGCAGGCCGCAGGGCTCAATATTTGGGGGCAATTATGAAGGGCAAGCAAGTTGTTCTGGGCCACATTGGCAAGACCAAGGTCGCAGCGCTTTTGGTCGATGGGATCGTGCAGGACGTTCTGGTCGAAGATCTTAATCGCCTGCCCCTCGGCAGTCTTTTACGCGCTGTGGTCGATCGCCCGGTGAAAGGCATCGGCGGCGTGATCCTTCGCCTGCCCAATGGCACAGGGTTCCTTAAGAAGGCCAAAGGATTGGCACCCGGTCAGACCCTCACGGTGCAAACTTCAGGTTTTGCCGAAGAGGGCAAAGCCGATCCGGTCACTCAAAGAATTTTGTTTAAAAGCCGTTATGCGATTGTCACTCCGGATCAACCCGGCCTGAATATCTCGCGGCAAATCTCCTCTGATGATCTGCGCGATGCGCTCACGCTTTTGGCCAAATCCGCAATGAGCGGCTCCGATATGGGGCTTATCATCCGCAGCGCGGCGGCGGCAGCAGATCTTGAAGAGATTGGCGAGGACATTCAAACCATGCGCGCCACCGCTGAGGCCATCGCCGCGGAAACGGGGCCAGACCCCGAGGTTCTGCTCGAGGGCGATGATCCACATATGCAGGCTTGGCGCGAATGGTCGGATGTGACAAACGTGCTGACCGCCGATGATGATCTCGAAGGCAGCGGAGCTTTGGATCAAATCGAGGCTACACAGGAGGCTTGGGTGCCGCTGGGCAGTGGCGGCATGTTCATTGAGCGCACACGCGCCATGATCACGGTCGACATCAACACCGGCACTGACCTCTCACCTGCAGCGGCGCTTAAGGTGAACCTGGCCGCAGTAAAAGATCTGCCCCGCCAATTGCGCCTGCGGGGCTATTCAGGACAAATTGCAATTGATTTCGCACCAATGAGCAAACGGGATCGCAAACCGATCGAAGTGGCCCTGCGTGCTGCGCTGCGCAGCTGCCCTGTCGCCACTGAATTTGTCGGCTGGACTCCCCTTGGCCATGGCGAGCTGAAGCGCAAACGCGAGCGCCCTGTGGTGCAAGATGTCCTGATATGAGTTGCCCCATCTGCAAAAAGCCGACCGAACCAGAGCACCGGCCCTTTTGCTCTGCCCGCTGCAAAGACATCGACCTCAGCAAATGGTTGATTGGCGGCTATGTGATTGCAAATGATGATGAAAGCGATGGCTCTGAAGTAGAACCCGAAGCCGGCGACCCGGAGGTCTAGCCCCGCAGTGTAACCGGCCGAGGCAGAGGCCAGAGCATTTCAAATCCTGCAAATTTCATTTTCGACCTTTTTGCAAAGAAAATCCACGGAATCAGCTGGACAGTCCCAAGCGGGTCGCCTAAATACGCGACAGCCTCGAGGAAGATCCTCACCCATGCCCGGGTAGCTCAGGGGTAGAGCAGTGGACTGAAAATCCTCGTGTCGGTGGTTCAAATCCGCCCCCGGGCACCATACAAATAAAACAAGTGTTTGATATTGCTTTTAAAAGCATAATATCAATAATTAATATCCACCTAAATATCCACCTTTTACCGCTCGTACCCCCCCACCATTTACGATTATTTAAGGGTAGGCCTATTTATAATGTACGATCCATTCACGGACTTTGTATTTAGCAGCAAAGTTGGCTGACTGATCGCGATGGCTAGTTGTTTACGTAACACCAGACCAGACATAGTTGGCATCGACGCGCGCGCGGGCGCGAGGCAAAGCGAAAGCATTTTCAATATAATGCGTAAATTTCTACAGTTTCTAAAAAACTGAAGAAAATGAACCGTCATTAGCTACTGTTGCTACAACTGCTACTAACAGGCTATCTCCCAAATAGGCTTTCGATAAAACCACTCTTGTTGTTATCCTTCCAACCATACTGAGCCATGCACGCGTTATAGCTGTCTTTCTGTGCGCGGTTTTTTCTTACAGCATCTGCAAAACCCTGCATCCCCGAAGGATCCGAGTTGCAATTGAAGCCGGTGCCAAACTGGCTGCAATTCGTGGTGGCTCCAATCATTCGAGGCGCCGTCACACCAACCCGAGCGTTGCGTGACTGAGGTTTGCATATTGCATCGGCTTGCTGAAAAGCCATCGAAACATTTGGGAACATCTGCCAGCCAGACGGCGCCCTGAATGCAGGCTTTGGAACGGCATTAGTAACCTGTTTTCGGACAGGAGCTTGTTTTTTTACGGTTGGCTTCGCTTGAAACGAATTTGGGACATCGACTTCTGATAAGAGCGCTGAAACAGGGAGGTCATGAGATATTCCTCTTCAAAGGTTGACCGGCGGCGTGGTGATTGAAGTGAGCGTTGCCGTTGCCATCAAGATGAGCAGAACAGCTATAGCCTCGATCTGAATAGAGCGGCGCAGATGAGGCACGGCTGCGGGTGTGCCAGAGGCAAGTGCCGGAACGAACCGCCATTTGTTGAGCGCAGCCAACGCCATCAGCCCCGACACAACGCCAAGCTTGGCAAGAAGTGTCTTGCCATAAGCGGTCGAAAGCAAGTTCGAGAATGAGCCTGTCATCAGCCATGCAAAAATCAAACCAACAACGACGAGCAATGCAACTGTAAGACTGGCAACGTTTCCAAATCGATGAAGCAGCCTTGCTCCCTCCGGTTGGCCAACCGCGTGGCGTAGGGGCAGCAATGCGCCGATCCAGAACGCTGCCGCCAGCAAATGCAAAGTCAACAATGACGCAAGCAACCAGCGGGGATCACCAAGGGAATGACCCACGAACGTGTAGGACACAGCGATCAGTAGCGCACCGATCAACCCGGCCGAGAGGCCGACAATGCCTCTGATCAGCAGTGCCACGACCAACAGTTCGCCTGCGCCGCGCCAGATCGCGGCCGCCCCAAGTGGACTGTCCCAGACAAAGCCTAACATCATCGGATCAACGGCCCCCGACAAACCCATTCCAGATATACGGGCGGCCCGGATACCAAAACGCAAAGCCAGCACCGCTAGCCCGATCAAAGCCGCGATAACAGCGACTTTCCGAGCTAGTTGCCGCACATCATTGGACGAGCTTCGAAAAACTAAAACAAACAGTGGCCCGCCCATGGCAAGAAGCGCCGCGCCGTAGCCCACCGCCTTCGCAATAATCGCCGTTATGGCCCATCCATCTATTGGTGCCAGACCTTCCATGTCGGTCAGTCAGCTATTGTGAAGCGGAATGTGCCCTGCATTGGATGGCCGTCAGACGACAGACCGCGCCAATCAACGGTATAGGCTCCGTTCGGCAGGTCGGCAGGTGGCAGCGCACGGAATTCTGTCACCGCGTCCATGCCGGTTTCTCGCTCGATGCTGACGTCACCATCCGGTCCGGTCAGCGTGATTGCGGTCACGCGCATTGGATCATCAAAGCGCATTTCAATGGCTTCAACCTCTTCGATCGTCGCCTCATTGGCAGGTGTGGTTTGTTCGGCCTTTGAGTGTGCAAAGGCTCCGGTTGTGGTTGCAGCCAGCACGAGCAGCGCAAGGGTCATCTGTCTCATTGTCTGTTTTCCATTTCAGTGTGTCGGGCACGGATTTCCTCCGGCCAAGTTGATTTAATGTAGCTTATCACGGCAATGATCTCTTCATCGCTTAGAACGCCGTCGTAAATCGGCATGTTCGAGGCGTAGTCAGGATCATTGATCAACGCACTAACGCCATATTTGGTCAGCTGAAACAGAGTGTCACTGTCATGATGCCATGTGTGTCCAGTCTCATCATGCGGGGGTGCCAGAAGCCGGCCATCCTCACCCGGAGACCGCCAGTTGGCCTGACCTTCCAGATCGGCACCATGGCAGGAGGCACAGTTTGCCTCATAGACATTGGCACCAAGCGCGACGATTGCAGGATCGTTGTCGCGTAAAACGACGCGGTCCGTTTCTGCCAAAACATTACTAAATGCGTAGAGAGTGGCCCCAAATAGGGCCGCTCCACCAACTACTATCAGAGCGATCCTTTTCACAGACCGGCCTGATAGAAGACTTCGCCATCACCCGCATCGCCACCAAAGGCGATTACATCATAGCGGGCAGTCGGATCATTCCCCATACCGGGAGAGCCACCGGGCATACCAGGGACGGCAATTCCAGTGATGTCGGGGCGTTCTTCCAACAGCTTTGCAAGGGCTTCAAACGGAACGTGGCCTTCAACGAGGTAGCCGTGAACCGTCGCTGTATGACAGGCCCACATATGGCTGGGAATATCTGCATCCAGCTTTACAGTTGTCACATCTGCTGTGTCAGTCACTTCGATGTCATAGCCTTCTTGGCGGGCCAGTGCGACCCATGCGCTGCAACAGCCGCAGGTCGGGCTTTTTGTGACATGCATGGTGCCGTGATGGGACATGGCCACATGGTCGTCTGCATGAGCCATGCCAGCCCAGCCTAACGTTGCTATTCCAAGTGCAAGTGCAAGGCCTAACGTTGCTATTCCAAGTGCAAGTGCAAGGGCGGGTATAAAGGCCCGAATTGTTTTTATCGGTTTCATAAGATGTTCCTCTCGAAAGGGTGCGCCCAATGGTAAGGGCATCGGGCAATGCCCGCTTTGATGTGACTTCCAGTCTGCGCCGCACCATGGAACGGCACGGCTGGCATCACACAGCGCGGGGCGGATCGAGAGGGCCGGATGGTTCAAAACCGGTCAAAAGCACGCCGGTTGTGCAGAACACATCCTCGCCAGCAACAGGCGCAGTGCCACTCAAGGTCAAAGTGGGAAAAAGAGCCAGTAGGGTATGGCAAGTCTGGGCGTGTTCTGTGCTGTCCTGACAGCACAAAGGTTGCGCATCAGCCATATCTTCAACAGTCGCGTGTGTATGGTCTGAAACTGGCATATGTCCTGCGTCCATCGCATTTGATAGCGAGGTGGAAAACGTCAATAGCATGACCAGAAGGATACGGACCAAATACATGCAACATATCTATACGGTGTAAATATCATTTAGCAAGTCGCAGGTCTGTTACTGGTGGCGTTGGCAGTTCAATAACTGTGGTCATCTATCCCTTTTGTCGGTGCTGTCAGACGAATGAGAACTCGCATCAGATTGCTAGCGCAGCCTGAACCTATGCGCTCAATAATTGGTGCCACTCAGTAAGAGCAGCGGTTCGATTGAGCTTGAAGTCGAGGCGTGATTGAAGATGGCGTTCGGACATCCCCTCACAGCCAACCTAACCCCACACCCAGCGTGTGTAGCGCCTTAAGCGGACCAAAGCGGCCGAAAGAGGATCGGTAACGGCCGGTTACGTTGGATGCCTGAGTGCGCCGCATAATGCACTCAACCTCGCCTAACAATCCGCCATGCCTCCTTGCGGGCAGCTCCACGCACAACCGCTCCCCCCTCAAGACCAACAAGCCAACCATGCTTCTCTAGGATGCCCAGCGCCGCTCGTGCTTTGGGTGTTTCGCGCAATGAGTTTGGCCCCAGTTGCACTACATCACGGACCAACACCTCAGTTTCAGCCCAGCGTTCAAGCAACCAACGCCGTAATTTTTCAGCGTTGTCAATTTCGGTAGAAATGATTGCAGCACTGGCGAGCCGCGATGCTTCTGACAAATAGAATTTAGCCAGCGCCACTCCACTCTCCATTTCAGCCATTTTCACTTCATCAGCGTTAATATCTTGCCATAGTGTCAATACGCCTGCGATACGGCATGCCTGCTCTGCAATCTTTGAAGCTGTGCCAGTGATATGGGCCAGACTTCCTCCAGCCCCTTGCGCTTGCTCAACAGCATCAGAGAACGCGGCAGCAAGTTCGCGTGCGTCAGATGCAAGTTCTAATACACGTGGCTGAAGTTCACGAGTTTCAGCATCCATAGGCATTTCTATTTCTAGGATGCGACGCAGGCGGCTACTGAACGCCTCCAACTCAATGTCGTTATGCTTTGTATTGGCCTGTAAACGAGAACCAATCGTGCTTTGCGGCTCGCAAATTAAAAACCGAGGCAGAAAGCCTGTGTCTACAGCTAATGGATCAGCCATGAAGATCCGCGCCACGCTCGGCTGTACCATCAGGTGAACTGCTAGGCGCCGACCGTATAACGTAGAATGTCCATCGCCAGAGCGGGTGCGCCTGATGGGGTTGCCCTGCCAAAGGTCGTTAAAAGCAGCCAGTGTTTTCTGTCTGTTTTCATTATTCATGGCATGACCACCAAGAAATTGCCCCCCCTCATCAGAGAATAAACCGAGACTAGGCTGCCCAGTAGCTAAGAGCTTCGTAAGCCCCTCAAATGTTGGCTCACTCACGGTGCGATCTGGAGATGGAGGAGCCTCAGGCTCTTTGCCCAGCGCTTCGAGGTCAGCCTGCGCCGCCACGCGTTTCTCGCCCTTACCCTTTTTGACCTCTTTTAGAATTTGCGCGTGTTCTGCCTTCCATAGCTCATGCGCATTAAACCAGCTCTCAGTGGCCTCCCGTTGGGCTAGTGACTGCTCTCGTTCATGGTCGCGAAGTGCAGAAGTCAAAGGCGCATCACATGCAGATTTACGTTCACCGCTCTGGGCTATTGTTAGAGCAAACAGCGACAGTGGGCGTACTCCGCCAAGGGTTTCCACGTTCGCAAATCCCTGCACTGCAAGCGATGCTACAGCCAAAGCCGATTGAGCCGGAATAGCCATCGGGGCTTGTGTTAAACCCTGTACCGCTTCAACGGCGCCTCGAAGCGGTCCAAGCGCTTCCACCGGATATATTTCAGCAGCTGGGATTTCACGTACAAGTGGCTGTGGACCTTCTGGTTTGAACGGTACTCCATCCATAGAATGATTGGTCATACCGTCTCTCCTTTCGTCATCAAGACGTCATTCCAATCAAGTCCGTCAGGCGCAGGTAGAAGTGTTACCTGCCATCCAAGATCATTGGCACGGGCAGCCAAGGCATTCGCAGCCTCACGCCCCGCTTGTTCTCCATCAGAAGCAATTGTCAGCTGACCAGCTTGAGGGGGCAAGGCCAGTCCGCGCATGCCCGACGTGGAAAGTGCAGCCCAGACCGCCGTGGGGGCGCTCAGGAGTCCACTACAGAGGCTTAAAGCTGTTTCTATGCCTTCAGCGACGACAAGGCCCTTCCCGCTCTCAGAGAGCCTTACAGCCGCTTTCTTGGTGGCCCCCAACATCATCTTGGAAGGTTCAATATCAGCTTTTCCTGATCCATCAGTTTTTAGGTAGGTACGATGCACCGCAGCAAGCTGATTGCCCTGCACGGCAGCAACCATCGCTGGGTAACGCTTGGCAGTTAAGCCATGCCAGCAATGCGGGTGAAATCGTAACGATTTCGGAAGTTGGCATGTTATACCTCTGCCGCGAAGATAGGTTTCGGCTAGCGTTCCATCTATCGGTAAAGCCTCGCTCCAAACTGCCTTTGCCTGCGCAGCGTGCTTTTCTGCCTCCTTGCGCTGCTCAGCTTCACGCTTCGCAAACGTCTCTGGGTCAGGCGATTTATAGCTACCGACGGTTATGCCAGCAGCAGCAAGTAGATCGAAAAATGCGCATGCAGACTTCTTACAATCAAGAACCAGCCCCCCGTTTCTACCGTCGGCTATCGTAAGAGCGTTTTGCGCTTTTTCACGCCCTGACTGACATATTGGGCATGGGGCTGCGCCATATGTTCGATACCATTTTCCGCCGAGCGAGAGCGTAATTTCACGTGCATCAATCATGGTGACCACTCCCCAAAAATTCTAATGGGCTGTACGAGCCAGCATTTTCGACCAAGGCGAGTATCCGGCCAACATCATCCTTTAAAACTCTAATCGGATTGCAGTTACATAAGTAACCACCGGCTAATAGCTCACAGAAATCGTCATGCTTCACATAGAGATGTGTAAGACCACCGGGCCTCATGTATTTTTTCTGTGCCGCAACCCAAGCCCGGCGTGATTTACGGCTTCCTTTGAAAACTTCCGTACCCATTTCACATCTCCCTCTTTTGGAGAGTGCGCAGGTGATCCTCAATATCTCCCTCGGGCCAATATAGTCGACTGCCTAACTTTACCGGCTGAGGTAGCCTGCCGTCGGCGAGGTCACGGTAAATTGCAGAACGCGAACGGCCACCTAACCTCGAGCGGAGTTCAGCTAGTGTGAGATAAGTTTGCATTGAAATGCTCCAATCTGTTTCGATTGGTACAAACATGCTCGTCCGTGATGTTTGTAATAATGGGGGTCACTTCTCGAAGTTATTACCCCTTAATAAGATTAATATCTTTCAATACACTACGCAAATATTTATTGTGTTTTTTGTGGTAAGCCTTGACTGTTTCTACACTTAAGCCTTCAAATTCTGCGACTTGTTCAATCGCTCGATCCAAAGACACAGCGTCACTTCGCTCACCAGTGTGGCCGGATGATACATAAGCCAATTCAACGGCATTCGAGATACGATTTTCTTTGAGGCGCTGTTCGAACTTGCGCTTCATTTTATCTTTGCCCTGACCTTTACCCTCTATACCAAAAGTTTCACCAAGGTTTACGCCTGTGTCAGCCGAACGATATAACTCCCAAGTGTCTCGCAAGGCCATTAAAAGTGGAAGTGGAATGCTAACGGTCTGCTGCCCCCAAGCCTCTGGACAGGACTTGAGGATGTCCCCCTCTTGGTAGCCCTCAGTGCGCGCCGTTGTGATCCGTGCAAGCGCTTCAAGCGCGATGAAAGGGGCCGTAAGCACTCCTTCCTGTTCCATTCTTTCAAGAAGTAAAAAGTATGATGCAAGCGCTCCCAAATCTCCTTCTGCCCTGATTTGTGAACCAACTTCTTTCAGCTTGTCCAAATTTAGATAAGGTGTTCTTTTTTTTCGTGAATGTTTCACGAGCCAGTCTCCAATGTAGCAGAAATAGCGGAAGTAGCAGCGCCCTTGTCTGATTTATCGTTTTTCATGTCATCGACCCGACCAGCTTCACTACCTGTCCAGCGCCACCAGTGACATAATCCGCCCAGCGTTCGGTCAGAGCCATTCGCTGCTCAAGAAAGTCAGTCCGCCGGTAAGCACGGACTACGCCACTATCTGCTGAGTGCGAAAGCATAGCCTCAGCAACTTCATGAGGAGCATCTGTTGTTTCGGCAAGCCACGTCCGTAAAGACGTACGGAACCCATGTGGTCGAGCCTCCAAGCCGCGCCGCTCCATCATGCGTGACATGGTGGCGTCACTAATCACACCACCTCGGGTATTTGGAAACAGATAGCCATTACGTGAATGCGGGCGAGCAAGTTCGATAATACGCTTGGCCTCTTGGCATAATGGAACACGATAAGCTGGGGTTTTGCCCTTCCTTCCCTTCATAACGCCTTCAGGCACAGTCCAAACGTCTCCCTCGATTTGCTCCAGACGCAGATGCCGTAAAGGCTTCGAGCGAACCCCGGGGTTTAAGATTAACAACCGTAAAGCCAAGTGGGTAAGTCTTGGTTCCTCTAAACTGGCATAAAACTCTGGAACATCAGCCCAACTCATCGCGGGTACATTTTTCGGTACATGGCGTGTCGTACCAAGCAGCGCCTTTGCTTTTTCGGTTGCCTGCAAATCTACATCTAAGCCGAGCGCAGCTGCATGTCGTAAAACGATTGCGAGCCGGTTCATCGCCTTACGCGCTGTATCAGCTTTAGTGTGCCAAATGGGGGCCAAAGTATCGCGTATGTCGCGCTGATCTAAATCAGTTACAGGGACTTTGCCAAGTTTAGGCAAAACGTGAAGCGTAAGTGGAGTGAGCCATCTACCAGCTTTACCATCATCCTTGAGTTCAGCTTTACGAGCTTCAAAAGCATCCTGAGTTATAATTTCTAACGAGATATCTTCTCGTCGTGCAGAACGCTCCTCAGCTTCACGTTCTTTAATCGGATCACGCCCAGCTGCGGCAATGCTACGCCAGCGCTCACTCAATTTGCGGGCATCAGCTAGGCCAAGTGTTGGAAAGCCACCCAAACCCATTTCACGTCGCCTACTGTGAACAGTAACTCGCTGCATCCACTGCGCGCCGCCATCTTTACGTTTGATCAGCCATAAGCCAGCACCATCGCAGTGCTTCCCAACCGGAGCGGTCCTGATGAAGCCCGCTGATAACCTGTTTTTTGCCGCCACTTTATATCCACCTTTTTATCCACCCCAACGTGCGGGATACAGATGGACAGGTCAAGACGTGAAAGGACACATTCCTCAATATAAAAAGGTGGATAATAGACTTTTAATACACTTATGAACACATAAAAACAGCATGTTAGTGCCGCCCCCGGGCACCATCTTTACCAACAATGTCAATGACTTAGATGAGCGCAATGCGCGCTAAAGTTGTGTAATTCAAAAACACACCTTAAGCATACTTTTTGCCGTGTTGCTGACTATTTTGACTGCGGAATCGCTGTGTTGAACACAGTGTTGGCTGTTGCTGTGTTAGCGACAGTGATTGTGCTGCTGATTTTCGTCCTACACGCCCAAACACACACTTTGGTAGACTTGTTGGTACGCCCTGCCGTAGTGTTGTGGTGAGGAGCATGACATGCGGCAGCTGCGTGATGACACACATCTGATACTGGACGGCGAGGTG
>Ga0228666_1000780_pt1 | contig 15842 bp, 23 predicted proteins | sample 80DmetaG_FD_182702 | JGI IMG/M metagenome (GOLD analysis project Ga0228666, IMG submission 182702) | Seawater microbial communities from Monterey Bay, California, United States - 80D | ecosystem: Environmental > Aquatic > Marine > Coastal | place: USA: California | collected 2016-10-11 | reverse complement strand
CTCTACTTGAGCTTCTGGAGAATGTACTATTTCTTCTGCTTCAGCAGATAACTCAGTAACTTCTTCCTTAATTTCTACTTCCTCTGATAACTCAGCAGGAACGTCTTTCTCCTCTGAAGGCGAAACGATTTCCATCATTTGCTTAACAGAAGCTTTTAATGAATCTAACTCTTCGTATAAAGAATCGTATTTCTTTTTTAGTGATTCAATATCTGAATCTTCAGAAATAACTTCTTCTACAGGAGCTTCTTCGATAACTTCCTCAGCTTGTTCTACTTTTTCTTCAGCTAGTTCAACAACCTCTTCTACAGGTGTTTCAACTACTTCTTCAGAAGAAAGCAAAATACTTTTGAAAGCATCTACAATTTCTTTTGGACTTTTCATAAATTAAAATTTATTATTAATACTAACTAATACTAATAACTAGTAATATAAATATTGTTGTATTTTTGATTAAATGTTTCCTATTCCTTGATTAATCATTTTACCCTTACAACACTCTCTGCTATACTTACTTCCGTCTTTACATAGACACCCTCTTCGCTTGTTCTTTGGAGATGTTCTACTCCACTCTTGTTCTTTTCTTCTACTCATCTTTTAATTTGTTTAGGATTTCATTTAATAATTCTAGAGCCTCAGAGTCCTCTTCAGATAAAGATAACTTCTCTAGTTTGTTTATAGCCCATTCAACACCACTAGTTCCTCCCCAGCAATCCCACATAAGTCCACCACATCCTTCCGAATAAGGTACGTCTTTATGTTGCTGATGTCTTTTAAATGATGCCATTCTAGATATTGTATCTCTAGTTAGTGGCTCTCTGTTAGCTAGTTGGTTTGCTCTTTGTTTTCCAACAGGAGTACCACAACTTCCCCATCCATTCTTCTTTACCCAAGCTAACGCTCTTTTAGCATTGTTAGTTGCAGATTGTGGATAGTCACTATAGGACTTTAACTCTTGCTTAGCTAACTCTTGTTCTTTTTGACTGAAGAAACCTTCTATACTAAAACCAAGATACTTACCTTGTTTTACATCTTCCCATATCTCATCGTTATCAATCTTCATAACTACTGCCCAAGCACCTTCTGGAGCATCTAACTTGTATAGGTTAGTTTTATCCATATTAGGGTCTTCTACTATCCAAGACTCTATAAGAGATACTCCTTTTACTGCTAGTTCGTGTTCTATGGTAGCATTGTTGTTCTTTAGTCTTTTAAGGTAAAGTTCAGATGCCTTCTTAACAGTCTCTTTAGAGAACATTATCTTATAAGCATAGTCTCCACTTTTTCTAAATATTTCCTTGTCTGGAACTAAAGCTAGTCCTACTACAATTCTTTTCTCGTCATCTACAGATTTGAACTCTACTTTGTGTCTACTTAAAGCTACAAAGTTTTCTTCTATTGCAGGACTTTCTACTAGAGAGATAGCTTCTATTCCATCCTCTAAATTGTTTTCGTCTATTATTAATTCTATAATGTCTAAATCTTCCATAATTATTATTTTAACCTATTGTTGCTGTGTTGGATATACTTAAATCTAATTGTTGTTGACTTGTCATTTCTGATGAAACTACATAAGCTTGTATTGGCTGACTTAATTGACCAGCTATTGATTGTGTTAGTTGATTTGATTGTGTGCTACCTGCTAGGTTAAAGTTAAACTCTCTACCTTCTCCACCACTACCTGCTCCACCTGCACCTGCTCCTATAGAACCACCACTACCTGCTGAAGACTGAAACTTTTGTCTAGCTATTTTAGCTACATTCAGTAACCCAGTAGTTATTGTTGCTGCCATAGCGACAAATCTAGCTACAGGTCTTCCTCTAAATGAATCGTCTGACATAATTTGACTTGCAGCTAAATATGTATTTATAGATGCAGTAGCTATATTAGCTGCTTTATTTAACTTAAACCTTTTCTTCTCTATAGCTTCCTGCTTCTTTCTTAGTTTTTCGTCATTTCTACCTATCTGTAACTGTATTCTTTCTCTTTCATCTTTAGACAAGTTCTCATTCAAAAGCCTTTCATTAAGCTCGTTATTTAAAGCGTTAGTCTTGTTTTGTTCTATAGTTAACTGCCTGTCAAACTCCCCACTCATAAAGTCAGTCATAGCAGATTGAACTTTCATATACTGCTGAAGACCTTCAGCTAAAGTAAACTCCTCTTTATCTTTTGTTTTAGGAATTTCAGCTCCCATCATTTCAGCTTCTTTAGCTAATTCTATCTTCTTATCGTAATAAGCCTCCCATTTTCCAAGCAATATCGGAAAGTTAGTGTCCATTTCGTCAATTTCTTTTTTTGTTGTTTTATCAAAATCAGATAATTGTTGGGTAGCTTGACTGTTGGTCATTTTACCTATTGACACTTGATAATCTAAGAATAGTTTTAGTTTAGCTTTATAAGCTTTAGCTTCTAGCTCAAACTCATCTGCGTCTTCTGTGTTTTTTCTTCTTAAATCTTCTAAATGGTATTTTCTTTGTATGATTATTTTAGCAGTTTGACTTTTAGCATTTAGTAATTCAGTCTTCTTTTCTAAGCTTCTTATTTGTTCTAAGTAATCCTCAGCATCTTCATCAAAATCTTTAGGGTCTTTTATAGGTGTTACTTTTGTTTCGTTAGTCTTCTTTAATTCAAGGTCAAGACTAGAATACATTTGAACTAAACCTCTAACTTCCTCTAGCTCATCTCTAAGTTGACCTATCTTTATTAAGTCAGCATTTTTTCTATCTTTAGATATTTTCAGTTTCTCTATTTGAATAGCGTTAGCTATTTCTTCAGCTCTTTCTAAAGCTTGTTTAAGTTTTAACTTATTTTGAAGAACTCTATTGACTTTCTCTTCAGCATCAAAAATACCCTTAAGATTATCTATTTTTAGTCCATCAAAATATTTAGGATATAATTCTATTAGCTTACTTAAAGCTCTATTTCTTCTTTCGTCTGAATTAAGCTTATCAAGAGACTCCACCACCAAAGCCTTCATCATCTCCCTCTCTTTAGTTGTCGTTTGAATTACCTGTTGCCTTATTTTAATGTAGTCTTCATACTCATCAGTAAGTTTAGCTAATTCATCTCTTTGTTGCTGTAAAACACTAGTAGTCTCTTCTGTTTCTTTTTTAGCATCACTTTGTTTATTTGCAAAGAAATCTATTAAAGCAGTAACACCTTGAAACGCAACAAGAAGACCTGCTGGTCCAGCTAAGTTTTTTATTAGACTTCCTATAGCACCTCCAAAGCCTATAGATTTACCTGTCACACCATCAACCTGCTTAGACATAAAGAATAAGTTTGAGGCTAACTGTTGTAAGTTATTGGCAACACCTCTAATACCATAAGGCATATCAGAAAGAACCCTTCCAAATTCTAATGTAGCAGAAGTAGCAGCACCTGTTTGTAAGTTTGCATTTTTTAAAACATCAACCTGCTTAGATATAGATTTAGAACTTCCGTTTCTTAAATCAGCTAATTTAGCCTCCTCTAATCTAAGCTTTCTAGCTATTACACGAGCTTCCCTTCGTCTTCCATCTAATTCTTTTAAACTATTCTTTAACTTATCTATTTCAAGAGAAGCCTTAGCTTTATCAAGCTCTATTTTAAGTAATATTACTTTATCCGAATCTGCCATCTTATAATCTTCTTTGTTTTAGGTTGTACTTAAATTCTTTCCAGTTTGTAGTGGATTGATATTTTCCTTTAGCTATCAATATGTCCTCGTCAGACACTAGCCAATCATCTTCATTTAATAAATCTATTATATCTTTTAACATATTATAGTGTTGTTATTATTACTGGTCCAGCAGTGTTACTTTCGTTCCCATTAGCATCATAAGATGATACAAAGAATTTATAAGTTGTTGCACTTGTCAAACCTGTAACGCTATAAGTTGTATTTGTAGTTGTTGCTATCTGAGTAGTTCCTTGATAAACTTTATACCCATCAGCAGCTGTTCCATCTGGATTAAAAGAAGGAAACCAAGAAAGGTCTACACTTGTAGCAGTTACATTGCTACTTGTAAAATTAGTAGGTACACTTGGAGGTACTAAGTCAGTTACGTCTGTGGTTTGAGTTGTTACAGTGTTACTAAATCCAGAGTTTGGTGTAGTTGCAAAAGAATCATAAGCACTTACTTTGAATTGATAATTAGTACCTGCACTTAACCCTGTTATATTGTGTGTTGAATTTGCAGTTGCAAAGTCATCAGTAGAAACACTTGAGAATAGTAAAAAGTCTATTGTAGTTCCAACTCTACCATAGATATTGTATCCTGTTTCTCCTAGATTATTATCAAAAGTAGATGCATCCCATTCTAACAATATTGAGTTGTCTGTTCTACTATCTACAGCTAAGTTTGTTGGGTCAGTTGGTGTGCTATTTCCTGTTGATGTAGAAGCTAATAACACTTCAGACCTATAAGACTCAACCAAATCAACACTTAAAGATGTAACTTGAATAGAGTATGTTTGACCTACTGTTAGATTTCTTAGTAAAGCAACAGGATTGTTAGGCGTAGAGCCTGTGTATGTTATATCTCCAAATCCGTGTTCAACCCCATCTATGTATGTCCTGTAATGTACAGCTTTAACTCCAGTAGCAGGTACTGTCCAACTAATATTCATATTGTCCGTTCCTCTGTTGGTAACACTAAGTCCGTATGGAGTGTCTGGTCTTGTTGCTTCTGCAAAACTCCCACTAATAAGCTCTAGCTTTGACTTACCTGTTAGTAGGTTTGTTTGAAGACTGTTAATGTTGTAGTCTAATCCATTTATTCTAAACACATCGCTTAACTCATAGCTCAACAATACACTAAGTGGAAGTGTAGCGTTCATAGTTACTAATCTAGCAGACTTACTAAAAGCCTTACCTATGTAAGTTTGATAAAAGTTTTTAAACAAGCTATTTGAATTTTCAATACCTGTAAACTCATCATATTCAGAATTAAAGTTTAGGGTTTGTGAGCCATCTGAGCTAGAATTACTAGGTCTAAAGTACTTATTTATTAATGGATTAGATACCGTTACAGCACCTGTGAACGCAGTAGTGTAAGTTGATGTGTTTACTGGAGTAGATACTGCAAAGTGTAATATTGGGTTTGTCTTTACGGTGTTTTCGTTTGAGTCAACTAACCATCCGTACTGAAATGGTGTTGCGTAATTTACGTTGCTAGGGTCTGTTGTTCTCTCATACAAAAGATGCTCAAAACCAACCTTTACTTGATATTTACCACCATCAGACACAAAATTTGCTAAATCTCGGTTATCCCTTGTCAAGTCCCCAAACTCATCATTTAATAATTCGTTTTGGTTTTTTATACCAAAAGTCTTAGGTTTAGAATAAGTAAAACTTATCTCAGAATATGTTGGAGGTCTTGATATAGTTGTTTCAGATATATCAACATACTTAGATACGTCTATAACTTTACCATTAGTGTAGTATGAGTTTAATGGCTGTATCATTATCCTGCTTTTAGAAGGCAATGACTCGTCTCTCTGAAAAAATGCAGTTAGATTAAACATCTTGAATATTGATTGTAGAAAATCAATAACCTTCATTTTAGGTATTTGACTTGTAACAACAATATAGGAAGCTGTAAATTCTGGAGAGTTAGGACTAGTGAAACTATAATCCTCAAAGTCATAAGAAATTATAATATCAGTATTTTGAAAAGTAACAGCTGTTCTCTCCGTCATACCTAAAGAAGCATTGAAGCTATTCAGCGTAGAGCCTTCGCTTGTTGTAACATAGAAGTTTAAATTCCAATTTCTAGGTTCTTCTGATGACAATACATCGTAATCTAACACAAGACTACCATCAGAGTCAAGTCCGTTAGCGTAACCTAGCGTATCTCCAGACCTCGTGTCTACAACCCTTAAATTGTATGGTCCAGTACCACTTTGAGGGCTTATACTGAATGTTAAGGTGTAGCTTTTGTATCTATCTGTTATAATACTACCTATGTCTAAATTAACTCCAAAATCTTGTTGAGTAAATATACTTTCTGTATCTCCTACAGCACTCTCTATAGCTCCCTTGTCTCTATGAAGGTGCATATAAAGCTCATTAAAAGGAGCTGTGTCTAACCAAGTCTTGTCAAAGAACAATCCCTCATATTTATCTTCTATTGCGTTTATGATATGCCTAGCTTTTATAGAAGGCTTTAAATCTCTAAAGTTTATTCCATTATGAGCTGTAGTTCCGTGTTTATGTAGGTTGTTACTAGGAGTTGGCTCGTGGTCTGGATGTCCGTGGTCGCTAGGGTCTGAATCGTAATAATAATAAGAATTACAAGATATAAATGGGTAAATAATATCCCCTTCTGAACCTCCTGTCATTGCATCTGTAGTTGCATCATACTTTAACCCTGTAATTAAACCTGTCCTAACCACACCTTCATTGTAATCGTGATTGAACCTATTTAGGTAATCTAAGTTTCCTAACTCATCATCTCCAAGTATTTCAGCTAAAGCTACAGAAGAGCCAAAGAACACTATCTTGTATGCATAAGGCTGATTGTATTTAACATCTACATCATCAAGCCTTATTTTACCAAACCTAAAGTCAGCACCTGCCATTTTTATAGAACCCTTAGCTTTAAATCTAGCATCATAGCCATCTGCTATACTGTAGTTGTAATAATGCTTAAATATCCTGTTATTATTAGGAGATGCAGGAACTTTAAATGATTGAGAATAGTCCGTAAATATTTTACCTATATCTCTAACATCTTTTATCTTTTGATTTAAGTTTATAGCCTCAAAGTCAAATAAATCAACTCTATCTTTATTACCATTATCATCTTCTATGTAAAGCTCAAGGTCTTTCATCTATCTAACGTTGTTTGTTGTGTTAAAAGAAAATTCTACGTCTATTGTGTAATTTATTAGCTTGTTATTTAAACTAGTCTTGTAGTCTATGCTTTGATTAGATATATTAATTGGAAGTACTTGTTGGTTGTAGTCTATCCAAACTTGCTCACTTAACATAAGTTGTTTAAACACTTCGTTAAAAGACTCTGGAACAAACCCACTATTTATGGTTAGTGTTTGCTTAGACATAGTTGAAAAATTTACACCCCTATGAGACGAAATGATGTCGTTTCTGTAGTCTTTTATAGTATTACCTTGAAACTTATCCCTTTCTATTTGCATAGATAATCTAGAGGACTTAAAGAACCAAAGCTCTTGTTTAGCTCCTAGTTTATTTCTAAATATTATCTTGTAGGGAGTATATTTACATTCCTCTATATCTTCTACATTTATTATTCTATCAGCAACAGATTCCGTTACAGAAACATTCGATAAGGAAAGCGATAAGTTAGATTGTTCGTCAGTAGTTTGTGCTTGAAACTGTATTCTATCAAATTCCCCTACACCACTTGCTTGATACGTTCCATTTCCTGTTATGCTTATAGAAAAAGGATACCTCATACTCACATTCCCTGTACCTCCATATTGAGCTACCGTAAAAGATACATCTAAGTTTTTTCCCACTAGTCTTTCGGAATCTTGATAAAGTCTTTGTACGCTTAAATCTGAAGAATCTAAAAAAGCTTCATCGTTACCTATACTCCAATCATCTCCTTTTGTCCAATCAGTATCGGCTTCAAAATTTCCATTTACAGTAATCTCTGGTCCGTTATGTGACTCTATTCTAACTTGCGTAACATTATTTAGCCCCTCTCCTAGAGAAGATACTATACTAGAGCTTTCAATATTAGATGATGGAGTTGTATTAGTTTGGTTAAGCAATACTGTTGAGCCACTAAAAAACGTAACTTCACTAAAACGTCTGTAGTCTAAAGGGACAATCACATCGTTTCCGTTAAGATTGTATATTAAGTCAGTGTCTATAAGACACCCATCTAATGGAGTGTTATTGTATCCTTGTTCGTAGTAAGAATACCCATAAACAGCATAGTCTCCAGTCTGTATACTACCTTGCGAAACAGCTGACGTAGTATTTGTAGTTATCCTGTAGTCAACCCAAACAACACCATTGTCTGAAGAAGAACCTGTATACCTCGTATCTATAAAATCCTTTACTAAATCAGATATATCCCAATACACAGTATTAGGGGTGTCTGTTACTGTAGAATTTATCGTGTAACTTACCTCAGAAGGTCTACTTGTTACTACTGTGCCTTCATACACCCATAGCTCCATAGATGCAGAGACTAAGTCTGTAACTGTTGCTTTTATCCAGTAAGGACTTCTAGCTAATATCTTACTCATTGCTTATATTTATTATTTTTCTTAATTCAATTCTTAAATCTTCAGCGTATGCTTCTGTTATTTCAACACCTATCTTATCCTCAATCTCCTTATACACCCTTTCAAACAGATTACTACCCTTGTAACCAAACCTTTTTATCGTACCTCTCTGAGAAGTGCTTTGCATTATAGCAAAAACAGCACTTTTGTAAGCACTATCTTTTAGCGTTGATGTCTTCGCAAACTTGTAACCACTTTTCAGCTTTCTATAAGGTCTGATACCCTTAGCCTTTATCCAAGACTCTATGTTTTTCTTTTTCTTCTCCCAACCTACATTACTATTGGATGGCAAACTACCATCAACAACGTATTTGGCATATTTTGCATCAGATGTTATCTCTATAGAGTCATCTTTTACTTTAGCGTTAAATGAATTAGCAAATTTACCTGTAGCAACAGTCTTATCTAGTCTAGCTCCTCTTTGAAGCCTAACTTTAAATTCTTCAGCTATCTTATTTAGCTCTGCTGCAAGGTTTTTCTTTTCCATTAACAGATGTTTATCTCGTTAGGCATTTCTATTCGTATAGAGCCTTCCCATCCTGCTAACATATTCTCATACTTCTCCATAAAAGGAGTTACATCTAAGTCATTCTCCGTAATTAGCCTAATATCCCACAAGTCTCCTCGCTTTAACTGCATAAACAAGTAGTTTAAGACGTTTAGCTGTGTATTTAAGACATCTTGAGAGTTATCGTTACCATAGAAGTTATCTGAAGCCTTTTCTTTGCTTACATCGACTATATCCATACAAATAACGTTTAATGTTACTGTAATTGTCCTAGAACTTAGGGTTGTTGTATCAACAATTAAGTGTGTTAAGGGAAATATAGTTGTTTTAGCTAGGTCAACATCAGATAAATTACCTGTAGTAACTGTATTACATTGTGGATGCTGTAATAACTGTGCTTTTAAGCTGTCTAATACGTTGTAAACTTGATTTTGTGCCATTATCTATTCTTATTTTGTATATCTTTTACTAATCTAGCCTCTAATTTGGCTCTGTCTTGTACATATTCCAAGTACATCATACATTGGTGTAATGGAAGCTTTGAGACTTCGTCAATTCTTCGTACATCGTCTTGTGCGAGGCATAAAAACGATTGATAATCTCCCCATTTTCTTCCAAAAGCTGCCTTCCTTCCTTGTTGGTCGTTAGTTTCGCCTGTTCCATTAAAGAGTCCATTGTATATTTCGACAATTTTGTCCCTAAACGATAAAAAAAAACCTGCATTCCTAATGCTACATTAACAGGTGCATCTTTCATCACTTCTGAGAACTTATCACTACCCTCATAATCAGCTATTCTGTAGTGATACTTGTTGCTTATGTCTTTTATTACAGGTCTGTAAAGAACCGCCATCAATTTATGCAAGTCTTTTACGTCTCTAATATAATTTTCAGCATCTTTAAACGCTCCGTATGATATTTTGTCTAAGGAAGGCTCAAAACCAAACTCTACAGTTATGCCATCTGCATCAGTCATATCAAATCTTTTTATAAATGGCTTATCTTCATTAAAGCAGTCATTTATGTGACTCAAAATGTTGTCAAAAGTGTTTATTGGTATGTTAAACGAGTCTTTTAAGTCTAATCCACAGAATATCTCTAGTGTTTTCTTGTTGATAAACTCATAATCCTCTGCTTCCTTGTTATCTTCCCATAGTTTAGCGTATTCTTGGTACTGCTGTACAGTTATACCACTTAAATCGTTGGGAATGCTAATATCAAGTTCTATTTTACTCATAATCTTATAACGCTTTTTGTGTTTTTTGTCTTTTTATTAGGTAGATAAATAAAATAAAACTATATTTGCTAACAACAAAGTGAAAATAATATTAATTATTAACAATTTAAGCAATGAAATTAGTAAGATACGAAGTTAAAGTTGGGTTTTTTAAGGGCTTATTGCTAGGAGTAAGGCATTATCCCTTTGAAAGCGAAGAAGTTTACGAAGAAGACATTGTTTTTTACCTTGGAATCATTCAATTAGTAATAACCAGAATATATCAAAAGAATTAATATGAATACAAGAGAAAAGTACGCAGAAATGCAAGAAGACGGACAATACAACTATGTAGACCCTTCATATTCCTGCACAGATTCAAGAATAGTAGCAGATGCTATACTAAAAGCAGATGAAAGAAAAGCCACACCAGTATTTAGTGGAGTGCTAAAGTACTTCCCAAATGCCTTAAAGGAGGTGTCTAGGTGTTCTAAGGCAGGTAATGACCAGCACCACCCAGATAAACCACTACATTGGGATATGAATAAGTCAACAGATGAGTATGATGCTCTAACTAGACACTTAATAGACCATACAATTAATCCTGTAGATGATGATGATATTTTACACTTAACTAAAGTAGCTTGGAGAGCTTTAGCAGGATTAGAGAGATATTTAACCAATAAACTATAAGATATGTACAAAAAGAAACTAATACAGAAACTACAGCAGTTAATAGACAAGTTACCTGCGTGTGTAAAAAGAGAACACGTTATGCAAGACTTAATAGACCTAAAGCTAAGTAAGTCGGACTATCACTATGTATCACTAAAAAACAAGTATAAGGATGAAGAAATCAAGTAAATCAAACGTACTAGAAGGAGTAATAATGTTTCTAGCATTTTCAGTAACACTAGCTATGCTTATTTATTCCATAGTATCAAAATTAGTAGATTAATTATGAGTCTAAAGAAGAAACATACAACCAAAGAGAGGTTTAAGATTATAGAGAGTGCTATAACGTCAATATACGTTGCCACTAACAAACTTAACCGAAAAGTAGAAGAACTAGAGAAACAATTAGAAACCTTAATACCAAAAGAAAATGAATAACTTTGAACTAAGACCAACAGACAAGAAAGACCACTACAGATTCTTTATCAATGGAGTAGATGTAACAGGCGAACAAGAAAGAAGTACCTTTAGACATATCATACAAGTTATAGATAATAACATCACTACAGGACTATAATGTCTGATAAGTATAAACTTAGATTAATGCATATCATAGGATGCATAAAGAACAATTATATCTCCGAGATAGAAGGATACAATTCCATTCTTAAACTCATAAGAGACTCGGAGAATGATACAGAAACAATAACTATAGATGTATAAGACAAGCTGGTCAGATAACCACCTTAAACAACTAAAAGACATAACTAACCATAAAGTAATATACGATGGTTATGAGTTTGTATGGATGTCTAAATTAGATGGTAACTGGAATAGACACTATACCACTAACTTTGATAACTATAACAAACCTATGTCTTGGATACATACAAGTATCTATAAATGGAACAAAGAATATAAGAACAGATATTCACAGTATCTAGAAGATATGCGTAAAAGTCTAGAGATAGATATTCGTATAAAGGAGATAAGTAGAGTAGCTAATATAAAGACTAAACAAAAGATACAAGAAATACTAAACCTAAAGCCAGATATAAACAATAAAGATATATCAGATATACTAGGAGTGACAATAAGAACAATAGAAAGACATAGAAAATAAATATTATGAAATATTGTAAAAATTGCAAAAAAGATACAGAAAGATATAAGGCTGGAAATTGTAAGCCTTGTGTGAATAGTAGAAATAAGGTCGCTAATGCTAAGAGAAGCTCTGTTAGTATGTTTATTATAAACAAGGAATCTATAAATGAAGATAAGCAGGTTTTCAACAAAGAACTTTACTCTGAATTTAATATATCAGAAATAATAAAACTAAAAAAGTCTGGTATAGACAAGTTTGTTTATTTCTTAATGAAAGACAACGAATTAGTATACATAGGTATGAGTAATGGTAATTTACTCAGTAGATTAAATTCTCACATTAAAGATAAAGACTTTGACTCTGTATTATACAAAACAGTTTTAAGAGAACCCTCATTAAGCAAAATAGAGAAAAATCTTATAACAAAATATAGACCTAAATTAAATAAGGACCTTATATTCACTAACGCAAAGTATAGTATATTTGATTTAAAAACAGAAGAGGTTATAAGAGATACAAAAGATAATTTAATAAATATACTAAAATCTAATAAAACCTCCATAGAAGGTCTTTTAAGTGAAAGAAACAAAAAAATGTACAGTAGATATGTTTTACTTAAAAATAAGCCAAAAGAATCTTCATTTAGAAAAGTACTAGATACTCATACTGGACTAATAGAGAAGCATAACTACATTACATTCGCAGAAAAAGTAAACAAGAAACAAAACGCAGTATGGTATTTTATGAATGGAATACATAAAAGCTTTATGAAAAAAAGATACTTATTGGTACAATAATGAAAAGTGTCGCATGTTTTGTAAAAGTAGCGACAACTTTTTTTTAATAAGTGTTGTAAACCAGTACTTTACAAAATGCAAAATCAGCCCTATAGTAAACTACTTTTTTCTATTTTTTCAGATTCGAATATCCAGTTTTTTTTCAAATGATATTTCGTTGAAATCTAAACATTGGGCATCTTACTTCCCATAAAAGAGGATTTGCGTTAACTTTAAGCCATTATAAAAAATACCCGGTGTATTGGTATTATTTTGGTATAAAAGTCGCTTAGATGTACGATTTTTATGCTGTTTACCCTATCTATTACTAGTATATTTAACCCTCAATAACTTACAAAATAATTGTAGTAATTTTTAGACATAAAAAAACCCCCAATTAAGGAGGTTGTTTATAGTTAATTATATTTTATTTGGTTGGTAATTCATCCCAGTCATCTTTTATAATTATTTCGGTTTCAATTAAACTTTCATAATCTTGATAGGCTGTAATTAAACTACTGGCTAAATCTTTAACCTCGTTAAATCTTGCACCGTGTGGGTTATCTTTCCAGCCCATTGAAATGGAGTGTACTAGGGATTTGTTTTTATAGACGTTTATTTTATAAGCTCCGCTTATTTCGTTAACATTGTTTTGTCTGTTAATAGCTCCTTCTTTCCAGTCAATTCGTTGTATTAATTCCTGTTTAGATAGTTTCTTTAGTTCTTTTAAGTAGTGGTCGTTTATGTGTTTCATAGTTTTATATTTCAATAGTTAGTTTTTCTATTCCTGGTTTAATTATTTCCACTAATTTAAACGCTTGATATTTTAAACGATAACGTGTTAAGTCGTTCGTTAAAATATATTCCTTTATAGTATTATTTTCTACATTAAATAGAATAAAAGCTTTTTTTGTTTTGCTTAATTTTAATAGTAAGCTTAAACTAATTTTATAGGTATTTTTCATTTTATTTATTTTTAGTTATTAGTAATTTGTTACTACAAAGCCAGACGTATCTTTTTTAGCATCTCCTTTAGCTCTTAAACCTATTATAACACCTTTGTATTTTAACATTTCTAAATCTGATTTGTCGCCGTCTATTACTTTTATGTTTTTGTATTTTTTAGGTAAATCATTCTTAAAAACTACAGCAATATTAACACCTCCTAAAAATCTGATTTGGTCACATTCTTTTAGGTTGCTTTCTGATTTGCTAAAGGTTAAAGTATATTTTCTAGCATCTTTGTATCTTTTAGCTCTTGCATAACTTTTTGTATAATCATAAAAATAAACCTTGTCATACTGCAGTAAATTAACATCGAAATTCTCGTATTTACTCATTAAGTATAAAAAATCAATATCAGATGTTCCATTTAAACGAAATGCAATTTTCTCGTTTTTGTCACTAGCTTTTTTTATTTCTTTTCTTATCTCAAAAACTAACTGTTTTATAAAAGCTTTTTTGTCTGTTACATAATAGTTGGCTTTATTTATTCGAGATTTTTGAACATTTGAAAATTTACCTCTTCCAGCAGAATATAGGCAGCTTTTAATACATCCATCTGAAGCATCTTTGCAGAGCGTTATATTTTTTACATTTAGGTTATGGGGTGCCAAATAAAGTATGAAAGTCTTTATATCGTTTTTAGCTGTTTTGCTGTTTGTACTACCTTTAGAAAGTAGATTTTTAACGGGTTTATATTGTTTGTTTTGTTCCATCATTATACACGTTTAAAAGTTAATATTTGTTTTTCAATATAAAATTCTGTTAAACTTATATCAAAAAATCCGTCTAACATTGTTAAGTCTAACATATCAAAATATAGTACTTTGTCTAAGCTTATATTGTTTTCGTCTATTAATATTTTAGTAATATTATCTTTGCTTTTATTAGCTTTTCTTTTACTGGTAAAAAAACGCTTTTCTTTTACTACTTTATTTTTTATATCGTATACGGTTAACATTTGTATTTTATTCATTTCTATAAGTTTTTAAAGGTTTCTAATTTGTTTAGGTTACTATTATAATACTTTTTTAATCGTATTATGATTAACTTATTTATTTCTATTCTGTCCTGGTGCCAGACATTAACCTTGTTGCTGTTTTGTAAGTTATAATTTTGTAACACGTTTATAAGCTCTAAAATTCTAGTTAATTTCTCAAATGTTTTTATTTTGTCTTTATACATTGCTTAAAGTTTTATTTGTTAATAGCATAGTTTGCACCCTTTGCACACTCTTTTAATATTTCATTTGCTTTTTTTAATACTTGTTTAATTGTTTTCATATTGTTTTTTTAAGTTATTTTTAATAAAAAACGTAATTTTAATTTTATAAGGGTTTTTATCTTTGTCAGTATAAAACCCTTCATCGAATATCTTCATAAATACATTTTTATATATTGGATATATTGAACAATTGTTAATATTGTCTTTGAAAATATATTCCTTCTCTCTCTCGAATTTTAACATTGTACTTTCATTAAAATTTAAAGTAATTGTACTAGCTATTTTTTTATCATTAAATTTTAACCAACATCCCCAGTTTTCTAATTTACAATTTTTCAAACCGTAATTTAACTTTTCAATTATATTTTGTTTCTTAAATTCATTTTCTAGAAATTCACATAAATTACTGGTATATTTGCTTTTCCCTAAATATTTAATTTTAATCATTTTATTTATTTTTTAAGTTAATACTATTTTTTACCAACAAAACCCCGTATAAAATAGTATCATACAGGGTTTTATACATTTTCTTTAAAAATGTTAAATTTTAGTTGTTTCAGTCCCTAAATTGCTTTTATTCACGTTTACGCTTATAGCAAAAAAGTTATAAAAAGAGTGCTAATCACCCGACCAAGTTTTTAAGGAAGCAGTAAAAGGGAAACTTGTAAACCAATTACAAAGCAAATCTACAAAAGTTTTTTTAATAAACAACAAAAAAAGTAAAAAACTTTACAAAAATAGCTTTTTTAACGTTTTAAAGGTATTTTCTAAAATATAGCTTTGTAATATAAAAGTTAATCAAATGTACGAGTGCACGAATATGAAAAAAATATTACATAACCAAACAAAAAAAGTTAATTTATTTTTTAGCCAAAAGCCAACAGATTTACAGCCCCACCCCCATCATATTAAACATAGTACCCCCATCATATTAAACATACCCCATTATATTAAACATAGTGAGTTACCCCTTCATAACAAAGACGGAATAAAAATAAGAAAGGAGCAACAAAATTAATTGTTACCCCTCCATAATAAACGCACCCCTTTATATTAAACGCTCTATCTTATTGT
>Ga0228666_1000778_pt1 | contig 15849 bp, 20 predicted proteins | sample 80DmetaG_FD_182702 | JGI IMG/M metagenome (GOLD analysis project Ga0228666, IMG submission 182702) | Seawater microbial communities from Monterey Bay, California, United States - 80D | ecosystem: Environmental > Aquatic > Marine > Coastal | place: USA: California | collected 2016-10-11 | reverse complement strand
TGGCCACCACTTGAAAAGCCCGCTACGGCGGGCTTTTTTGTGGTTGTTCGTCATTTACCGGGGAGGGTCGACCTCCGTGTCGACCACGGGCGCTTTGGAACCCACATGAACATCTAGGATGTCTCCAAGAGCTGATATTCCTGTCAGGCTCTCAAGCATCGGTAGCGGACGACACGGAGGTCGTCCCTCCCACGAGCAACAAGCAAATCCAACGCTCCCAACATAGATCACTGCCTTACCCGTTAATCGACGATGAACCTTTTTTTGGTTGTCCATCCCGCTTGCGCAGCAAGCTCGCGCATTCGCGCTGTGGAATCGTTAATTGCTTGGGCTGCGCCCTGCGCGCTAGGAAATTTTGATGACTATCTGATATTGGGTCACTCGGAGTCGATCGGTGTAAAGCTCTAAACCTTTGACAAAAAGCTCAAAAAGGAGACGCGAGTAATGGACGATTTCGACCAAGCCATGAATTGGTTTCTTAATGTCTGCATGGCTTGCTTGCCAGCCGAAGCCTTGGCGAAGGCCGCGATCGGCCTAAATCAATTTAATTCGCAAAATGAGACGCATCTACGAACAGATCATTGATTTACGACCCGCATGGATCGGCACTGCAGGAACGGGAGCCACCGCCATCTTGGACGGTGTTAATGCCGCTGTGGGTATCCTCGTTGGGGTGGCTACACTGGTTTATCTTGTGATCCGAATTCGGAAGGAATTAAGAAAGTAGGAGTGCCGTTTTAGGACCATGGCCCTGCAGCGGGCCAACTACTGGCGGTTGTTCTTGGTTTCATAATCGGTCCGATGAAAGCTTCTATCTCAGACGTTATCTGTGCAAAAGATTCTGGAAGATGTTCCTGCTTGAGGCGTTTGCGAAAGGCGGTCCATAGCGGTTGGCGTGAAGTGATGAAAGCCTCCGAAAATGCATCGATTGGTTCAGCCAATTCAGTGTCTCGTTTTTGGAACGTCAGTCTGATTGCTTCGGCCAACCGATCGAATTCGAAATCAAACTGACGAGACAAGAGCCAGATGTCGTAAAAGTCCTTCATGCGGCTGTTGAATTCTCCGAGTGACACCATGGCTTCAAATTTTTCGGCAATGGCGCTCTCGCGACTATAGCAAAGTAATGATGGCGCTGGTGCGTCCAGCATGCAGTGGAGCTCCGCTCGTTCTGGCCCCGGGTAAACAATGTCGCCGAAACCAATATCAATCTGCATGTTGATGCGAGCGGTGCCTAAGGCTCCGCGAAAACGGATTCGGATTCCATCGTAGTCGGCATCTTCTGTGATGCGCTCACTCTGAATGGATTTTGGGTCGAAAGTGAGGCCATCGGGCTCGACTTCGACGCTCATGACTGTGTGGATTTACGAAAGGATATTCGCTTCATCGTTGCTCGTTTTACCAAGCATATCGATGTCCATGGTCGGTCGGAATTCGGGCGAGTTCCACGCCCGCAGCATGAGCGCTCCCTTCAAAATGTAGTGTGGTGCGTATTCAGAGACCGACAGGCGGTAAAGGAAACGCTCCATGCCGTAATGTTGGAGCAGTTCATTAAAGGAACGGCTATTTGTTTTCGAACGATTGAGGAGACGCTGACGAACCGAAGCGGCTATGTTCTTGGGCGTGCTCATAGGGATGCTTCGAGGTAGGGGCGCATGATCTTTTCGACGCGGCATATGCGTGAGTATTCGAGGAGCTTCTTGTGATCAAATTTCATTCGGCTCCGGTAGAGCTTCAGCGCTTCGAGCACGACATCCATGCCGATCTTGTTCCGAAACTTGAAACAGTCAGCCAGCGTTTTTTCGGTGCTGTAGACTTTCACAGCTGCACCATCAATTAGGTATGTTTCGATCCCGGCCTTGTAAGCCTCCTCGGCGAATTGATGCACTTTAAGTGGAGGGTAGTCGGTAGACGGCGAGCGCGTATCCCGGGGGATAGCTAGAGAGATTTCGTGCGGGATTTGAGTCGTGATTTCGTGAAATGAGAGGGCTGAGATTAGGCAGACGACCGCGTTGGGGTAGCGTAGTGAGATGGCGACTAGATCCGGGTTGCTCACGAGGGGAAGGTCGGCCAGGCGATAGACGCCACGGCTGATTGGTTCGATGATTCCTTTATCGCGCAGCGAGTAGAGCATGTAGCGACTGATCCCCTGTTCGAGTGCTTCACTCATGCGTAGCTGACCGCCGCTTTTTTTAAAGATACTGACTGGGTCTATTTTCATAAGAATAAAGACAAAATGTTCACAGATATTAACAAGTGAGGACAATATGTATGTTTTAAGCTTAAGCGCAAGTAGATTTGTTGGCCCTTACTTCACCGCCACATACCGCCCATCCTTCTATTGCAAAGCCGGCAGCAGTACATCACCCGCAGATACGATGCCCCAAAACACATCCGTTTCCTCTGCACTCAGCGTCTCGGCGGTCCCGCGTGCCTTCTTTACCTTAAACTTCGGTACCTCCAGAATCGGATCCTTGGCGACGTATTTCTTAGATAGGCAGAATTTAAAGAAAGTGCTCAAGTAACCTCGGCGGTTGTTCCGCGTCTTCAGGGTAGGGAGCGCCTTCGAGCGGCCCAGCGGCTTGTCCAAATATTCGCGCAACTCATCGGCACGGATTTCCCCCACGATACGCTGCTCAAAGTATCCCATAAGCTTCTTCATCTCGATTTTGATCGCGCGCTCTTGACGGCTGGAAATCAAGCCATGTTGAAGCTCCTTCGACTTCTCGTCCGTGTATTCCGTGATTGCGGACTCAACGGTCATCGATTCCGCGGCTTCCTTGTAATGCTCGAGGATACAGCGCACCGCAAAACCAAGCGGCTTGGTGGAGCCGGAGCGCTTCAACATATTGACCGCGGCAATAGCCTCGCGATTTTGGCTATGCGTTAGGGTGGTCCAGACGGTCTGATCTTCAGACTCGTCATTGAGGTGTTCGATATGCAGATGCTGACGCTCGGCAACCGCCGCCTCGCGGGTTTGGAAATTTTTACGGATACGCTGACCATTCAGCGTTCCAGAGAGCCACTAGACATCCTGACTGCTAGGGTTCGTAAACTTAGTTATTTTGAAACGGGTACTTGTCACCTTCATCTAGGATTTGCCAATTAGGATTGGTAAATCCTGACGAATGTCGACTGTAAGTGGTGGAGGTGGCGGGAGTCGAACCCGCGTCCCTCGTGCTTTCATACGTGGCATAAATATTTAATGTATAACAACTTAAGTAATAATTGCGTGATGCTAATTACATTTTTGGTGAGTATTTTCGGGGCAATTTAGGGCTTAATATTGTAGGAATTTGGAGGAGGATAGCGCTTGGTCAAAGTTTGGGCAAGGTTGATTTCCGTAGTAGGGGGCGTGGGGTCGTAAGAATCCCAGCGTCTGTTCTATATATATATCAGGGGCCCTGAAAAAATTATCTCTTGATACTTTGGTTAGAGATGTGGACATTAGTGCTATGATTAAATTGCTTTTACCGCTAGTGCTTTTGTGCCTATCACTGACCTCTTGCGAGCAATCACAAAACGATATTAATGATTTGCGGCAAGCAGCTGAGCTGGGAGACGCTAAAGCTCAAAGCAACTTAGGGGTTGCTTATTATTATGGCGAGGGCGTTGCTGAGAATACTGCTGAGGCTTTGAAATGGTTCAGTAAGGCCGCTGAGCAGGGATACGCTAAGGCTCAATACAACCTCGGGGAATTGTATTATTATGGCGGAGTCGTCCCCGAGGATGACGCTGAAGCCTTAAAGTGGTATCGTAAGGCTGCTGAGCAGGGCTACGTGAATGCTCAATTCGCTCTAGGGGTAATGTACGATAACGGCGAAGGTGTCCCCGAGGATGATACTGAGGCCGTGAAATGGTACCGTAAGGCTGCTAATAAGGGAGACGCTTCCGCTCAACACAGCTTAGGGTTTATGTATGAATACGGCGAAGGCGTCGCTGAAGATTATGTAGAAGCAGTAAAATGGTATCGTAAGGCCGCTGATCAGGGAGACGCTGACGCTCAATACAGCTTAGGGGTAATGTATGCTGACGGCGAAGGTGTAGCGGAAGATGACGCAGCGGCTGTGAAATGGTTTCAAAAGGCAGCTTATCAGGGAGACGCTATGGCACAATTTAGCCTTGGGGTAATGTATGCTGACGGCGAAGGCGTTGTAGAGGATTACACCGAGGCTGTGAAATGGTTCAGTAAGGCCGCTGAGCAGGGATACGCTAAGGCTCAAGTCAACTTAGCGGTAATGTATTCTGCTGCAGGGGATTACGTCACGTCTTATAAGTGGCTCAATATTGCGGCTGTACAAGGAAATGAGCGTGCCAAGAAGGCCAAGGGCCTTATCACTAAAGATATGGCAAAAGAGCAGATTGCCGAAGCTCAGAAGCTATCCCGTGAGTGGCTAGCGAAGCGCCAGAAATAACCTGCCAATGAAACTCACCTATCTTGCTCCTACAATATGAATAGAATAATCAAATTCCTAATTAAGATTGTAGGCTTCTTTGTATTATTTCCATTTGCAGTAGTAGTCCTCTTGGGGCCAATTATAGTTCCTGGCGCATTTGTGGGTATGGCCTTTGACTTGCCCGATGGCCTAGGCACAGTATTGTCACTGGTGATTTGGATGCTGATATACACTCGCACCTCTATTGGCGGTAAGATCGGCGACTATCAAAGTCGCATACTTAAAAATGCCGCTAGATTCTTTGGCTTGTAGCGATCCGTTTACCTAGATCTTATTTAACAGGGACAATTGAAGGTGGTTGGCTGGATAAAAATCTATCGATTAAACGGAAGAAGCTGACCCTCTGGCACAAAGAACCCAAGGGCGACTAATTGGTAAGCGTCCGAGCATCGACCTCCTATACATCTAGTTTTTCGATGGTACTCTGTGTGGATGGAATCAATCGAAGCAGAGGTATGTGTGGAGTCTGGCAAATCCGACCGTCAAGGTCGCCGTATTCGTGGAGCGGCAGAGTGGTCCTGTATTTTGGAGCGCTACGATAGTAGCGGTTTAACTCAGCGGGCATTTTGCGCTCGTGAAGGTTTGCGGTATGGGACGTTGGTCGGACGCTTACACTAATTGCTGGGGCTAGAGGAAATGCACCCCAAAGGCATCCCCTTAATATGTGTGGATGCATCAAGTCCGCTGAAAGAAATTTCAATCAATGACCACTCAATTAATTAATTTTTCGAAACCTCGCTCTGCCTATTGTAATTTCGTTATTACTTTCAATTTGTCCTATAATTAAAGTGCCAATCTTCTCTTTATAATTGCTGCCGTTAACGGTGAGAAAGAGTTTTTTATCGTCCCTTTCGAATTCACCTTCAAAATAAGACCTTTTAGAATTGATAGCAAAACCCCCATTGTCTGAAATGTTTAAATAGGTATCACTAGAATTATCCTTATAACTTCCTGACAAATTATCAAAGCAGGATGTTGATAATAAAATCAATATGAGAAGAAAGAAGCGAAGCATAAATTTCATAAAAATTATTAAAAACAAAACCAAATCGAATGTAAATCAAAAGGAGCCCAAGCAAAAACATAGATCTCTAGATTAAGTGTAAGTGCTAGCCATTTTGGGATACTGAAAAGCGATCTCCCTTTCCAACGGTTCTATAGCATCGACAAGCTGGCCACTAGCCAGCTCTGGCATCATACACAAAGATCGGCGGCTAAGATGCTTTATTCTTCATTAAAACTCACGCCCTTTACTTTTTCCCCTTAATGATTCCGACGGGGCTGCTGTAGCTTGCCTGAAGTGGGAATGCTTGTGTACTGTCGGGGTATTGTGGAAGGGGGTGGGGGTCCGAGGATCTTGTCTGCGAGGCCAAGTGTATGTATTACGTGCTATAGAAAAATAATTATTGCCCGTGAGCCTCAGTAAGAGTTGCAAGAGATCAAGCCCTGGCATCCTTTTTGTCGGCAAGGTAAGTTCCGACAAATGTAAGCGTCTGACGGACGACCTCCTATACAGCCAGAATTTTCATGATATGCTTTGTGGATGGAATCAATCGAAGCAGAGTTATGTATGGAATCGGGCAAGTCCGACCGTCAAGGTCGTCGCATTCGTGGGACGGCAGAGTGGTCCTCCATTTTGGCCCGCTATGATCAGAGCGGGCTAACTCAGGCGGCTTTCTGCGCTCGCGAAGGTCTGCGATTTGGAACGCTTGTGGCATGGCTGGGGCGTCGTCGTAAGAACGGCGGATGTTTGACTGAGGCTAAGCAGTCGAAGTTTCACGAACTGAGCCTGAGTAGTCCCCCGAGTTTGCCTGGTTCAAACCTGGAAGTTAGCTTGCCCGACGGAACGGTTCTACGCGGGGCACAGGCAAGTGATCTGGCTGAACTGATTCGTTTGTTGAGAGCATAATCGATGTTTAGTTTTCCCCATCAAACCAAAGTTTACCTAGCGGTCGACCCAGTAGATATGCGTAAAAGTTTTAATGGACTTTGGACTATCGCGAGCGAACTCCTGAAGGAAAATCCATTTAGTGGTGCCTTGTTCGTGTTTGCCAATAAGCGGCGTGATCGCATCAAGATCCTTTATTGGGATGGCAGTGGAGTTTGGGTCTTTGCCAAGCGCCTGGAAAAAGGATGCTTCTCTTGGCCTACAGGCAGTGATGCCCAGAAGCTTTCATTAACTCCGCAGGCTTTGGGGATGTTGCTGGAAGGAATCGACCTGAAGCAGGGCTGTAAAAAAGCATGGTATGAGCGATAAAATGGTTGCCCACAGCTGTATCTGTTTTATCGATACGCGCCATTATGGCACCAGCGCAATTAGAGGAACGGCTCAACACCTTGGAAGAGGAAAATGCCGACCTGCGTGCCCAGCTCGAATGGTTTAAGCGCAACCTCTTCGGAACAGGGAAAAGCGAAACTTTTGATGCGCTACAGACACGCCTAAAGCTTGGTAAAGAATCGGAAAAGAAGTCATCGAAACCTGAGACGGAAACGATCAGCTATGAACGAAGGAAGCCCGGCAAACGCGATTTGCCCGCCGAGCGCTTCAAAAACTTACCAGTGCTCGAAACGACTGAGTTGATCCCGGATGCGGTCAAGGAAGATCCCGAGGCATATGAGCGCATCGGCGAAGAAGTGACTTTTGAAGTCAAGATCACACCGCCCAAGCTCTGGAAGCGTGAGATCGTGCGCGGTAAGTTTCGTCACAAGCTGGATCGTTCGCGACCACCGACGATTGCTCCTGCATTGAAGCGTCCTGTCGACAACAGCTACGCTTCTGCCGAACTGCTCGCATATATTGCACTAGGAAAATACCTTTACCACATCCCACTCTATCGACAGGAGAAAATGTCCGCCCATTGGGGCGCTCAGCTCTCACGCAAGACGATGGCCGATTGGGTCGAGGCGGTTGCAGATTGGTTCAATCCGATTTATGGTCGCATGCGAGCGAAGTTACTTGAGGGCGGCTATTTGCAAGCCGACGAAACGCCGATCCGGTTCATGGATCCAGATCAGAAGAAGGGAAAAACCACCCAAGGATATCTATGGGTAATCGGTAAGCCGGGAAGCGATGTTGTCTTCGACTGGCGCCTTAGTCGTAAACACAACGAAGCAACGAGTCTGCTCGATGGCTTTGAAGGCGTCCTGCAATCCGATGGCTATGGTGCCTATGACAGCTTTGCCAAGCAGCACGAAAAGGTCGTGCGCGTTGCCTGCTGGGCGCATGCCCGTCGCAAGTTCGTCGAGGCCGAATCGGAATCACCGCAGGCCGTGCGCATGGTGCTCGGCTTGATCGGACACTTATATCGAGACGAATATCAATACGATGACAAGCGCCACAGCCCGAAGCTTCGAGCCATACGACGTCTAGCGCAAAGCACTCAAGTTTTAAGCCGTATCGAGAAAGTGGTGCAAATACTCCACCTAAGAACGCGGCCTAAATCCAAACTCGGAAAAGCCTGCACGTATTTACTTGGGCAATGGACAGCGCTATTACGAATCCGCCAACACGGACAAGTCCGACTCGATAACAATCTAATCGAAAACGCCATACGCCCCTCAGCGGTCGGCAAAAAGAACTTCCTGTTCATTGGATCCCCAGATGCCGGACAGCGCTCTGCCATCATCTACTCGATCATCGTCTCATGTGAACGACATGGCATTGATCCGCTCGCCTATATGACCGACCTGCTTCATCGATTGCCCACTATGAGCAACCAGGATGACCTTGATCCGCTCCTTCCATCCAATTGGAAAGAAGCTCTATAGAACTCGACCCATATCGGTAGAAACCGATCGGAATCGATCAACATTGATAGTTGTCGATGAATTATAAGAGGACGTCACTCGGACGCTTACCGACAAATACAGCTATAATAGCTACATTAACAAGAAGCCATAGCTCTCTGCCGAAGTGATGCGGAACAATTGGATTGTAGACGAAAGCTTGAATGTAAAATATCCAAGCATAACGTACTTTTTTACTTTTGTAATAATTGTATCCTATGTAAGCGGAACTGCCGCATATTACTAGTCTCAGCAAATTGTAGTAGCCATATGGCATATCACCAAAGGCGATAACTATTAGTACAACGCTAGCAATTCTGAGCACTTTAAATGGGGTCAGGCGTTTTGATCAAAAGGTAACAAGCTCTCAATAAGCAAATCAAGGCAGTAATGTTTGATCCTGTAATGAGCAATATAGTAAGCCCATTGTTAGTGCCATCATATGTCTGTATGAATGTACCTGCAAAAGAGGCTATGAAGCAGCACAACCACATTTTAACTGTAGTTTTGGATATGTCTAACTTCCAAAGTCTCACCATCATCCATACGGCAAAAACTAATGCTACTAGGAATCCTATTCCCATTAAGAAGACGGATGTTCCATTGGTTTGTTGATTAAATCCTTGTATGAATCCTCCAGCGAAAATTAATAGGAATCCCACAATCCATATAATTGCTAACGTTCTATTTTTCATAAATATTTCCTAAGTAGCCCATTGTTCGCATATATTTATATGATGAGAAAAAATATTAGTTTCAAGAATGCAAGAAAGAGGAGAACTCGACCCATCGCACTAACCTTGGTAGCATAGGTTTTCTCAATATAGCTACGCCAATCATATAACTAAGCTTCATAGTTAAGAAGTAATAGGCGCTTAAATCTTTCGAATCAATTACTCTGCGTCAGTTTACGATATGCATTACCATAAAAATCAGCATTATCTATGCTGAAGGAATAGTTTGTTGTAGGACTGTCGCTTTCGATTATTTTAAACTTTAGGGTTCCGCCACGTATTAGTGCTTTATGGAGTTGGTAAGAATCGTCTTCGTCGATGTGCAACCTATCAGAATAGTTAGTTGCGGACAAATCGTACCTGTTCCCATCATTATCTTGAATGAGTACTTTATATGAATCACTGCTGTACGCTTTAACAGGATTACTTCCTGCATATTCGTATAGCTTGATAGCTATTTCGTTCGAATCATCAATTAATAACCATACATTTAAATCTGAATTATGTGTGGCGGTATTACTAAATACTCCCGAAATGAAATCAGCGTTAGCGATATATCCAGATTCAGTTTTTTCGCCAAATTCGTCCACATAATATCTAATTTCCCACATACCTGTTTTATTCGCATTCTCTCTTCGAATTCTTTCTTCTTTCTCAGATCTAATTTCCTTTTCGATGTTAGATAATGCAATTTTCAATTCAGGGTCATTGGACAGTTCAGGATATAATTCAAAAAAATTAGAGATGGTCTTTTTTGCTAATAGAAAGTTCTTACTGGAATAGCAATTCTTGACGATTTCTGTTACTTTTTCCTTCTCTAAGGCCAATCTCAATTTTTTCTGAACTTCTTCTTCTTTAGTAACAATATTCAGTAGATTTTGAAATTCTGCATTTTTAGAAGAGGAAGGATGATTTTCATATAGTAGCTGAATGTTTCTCTTCGCTTCCGAGAAATTTTTAGCCTCATAATGCCTTTCAACTAATGCGATAAGTCTAACTTCCCCATTCAATAATTCTTCTAGTTCGGCTCTTACGTCCTCGTAGTCTTTTTCTAGTTTATCATAATCTGATTGAGGTACTCCACATCCCAGCAGAAAGAAGGTGAGTAGAAACAAAATAGTAAAAAATACACGATTCATAGTAATTTTTGTATATTTATTTATTTATAATTAAAAGAAAATTTATTGCATCAGAAGGCGATCAAGTGCGAGTTCTCCATTTACTAAGCTAGGCGTGTTTGAGTAAAGCCGCCTGCCCGAAGGCAGACGGCGTTGGCTAGAGAGTAATTTGTCTACTAGTTCAAACCTCCCAGTCGTAGTGACTTCCAGCCCTCTGGAACTCTCTAGCTTCCTTTTCCAAGACCCGCTTTGTGACCTCTTCGGTAGTATAGCCAGAAAACCCTGGGTTATCCGTGGGTTCCTTTTGGGTTAACCCACCCGTTACGTTATGTTCCGTTAAGTTATGTTCCGTTTTAGTTCCCTTCGATTCAATTTCAGTTCCGTTTTCGTTATCTTCAATATTATTACCTTCGGTAATATTGATTTCCGTATGTTCGATTGAGTGTAAGCGTCCGAGCATCGACCTCCTATACATCTAGTTTTTCGATGGTACTCTGTGTGGATGGAATCAATCGAAGCAGAGGTATGTGTGGAGTCTGGCAAGTCCGACCGTCAAGGTCGCCGTATTCGTGGAGCGGCAGAGTGGTCCTGTATTTTGGAGCGCTACGATAGTAGCGGTTTAACTCAGCGGGCATTTTGCGCTCGTGAAGGTTTGCGGTATGGGACGTTGGTCGCATGGCTTGGGCGTCGTCGTAAGAACGGCGGTCCTTTGATCCGTTCGCAGCCGGAGCCGAAGTTTCAGGAGCTGAGTCTGAGTCGACCTGCAGAGCCATTGAGCGCAAGCTTAGAGGTTCGCTTACCAGAGGGGATCGTTCTACGCGGGTCGCAGGCCAGCGAGTTGGCTGAACTGATTGGTTTGTTGAGGGCATAATTGATGTTCAGTTTTCCCAATCAAACCAAGGTCTACCTTGCGGTGAGTCCGGTGGACATGCGCAAGAGTTTTAACGGTCTATGGACCGAAGCGAGTGAGCGTCTAAAGGAAGATCCGTTCAGTGGCGCCTTGTTCGTATTTGCGAACAAGCGGCGTGATCGAATCAAGATTCTGTACTGGGACGGTAGTGGCCTCTGGGTCTTTGCTAAGCGCTTGGAGAAAGGTCGCTTTACCTGGCCATCGGGCAGCAACGACCATAAGCTCTCGCTCACTCCGCAGTCCTTGGGCATGTTGCTGGAAGGCATCGATTTGAGAAAGGGTTGTAAAAAGGCGTGGTATGAGCGATAAAGGATTGCTGATAGATGTATCTGTTTTATCGATACGTACTATTATGGCACCGGCGCAGTTAATGGATCGGCTCACGACTCTGGAGGAAGAAAATGCCGATCTGCGTGCTCAGATTGAGTGGTTTAAGCGCACTCTGTTTGGCACGGGGAAAAGCGAGAGCCTCGATGCCTTGCAGACGCGTTTGAAGCTCAACGAGGACGCGCCCCAGCCAGAGCTAACCGCTCCCCAGAAAGAACGGATCAGCTACGAACGAGCTAAGCCGATTAAGCGCGACCTGCCTACAGAGCGCTTTAAAAACTTACCCGTCCTCAAAACCACCGAGTTGATCCCAGATGCGGTCAAGGCCGACCCAGAGTCTTATGAGCGCATCGGTGAAGAAGCCACCTTTGAAGTGAAGATCACACCGCCGAAGTTATGGAAGCATGCGATCGTGCGCCCAAAGTTTCGTCATAAACTGGATCGCTCGCGGCCACCAACGGTTGCTCCGGCATTGAAGCGGCCCATCGACAACAGCTACGCTTCTGCGGAGCTGCTCGCATATATCGCATTGAGTAAATATCTGTACCACATCCCGCTCTATCGACAGGAAAAGATGTCTGCGCATTGGGGCGCACAGCTCTCGCGCAAAACGATGGCAGATTGGATCGAAGCAGTCGCGGATTGGTTCAATCCGATTTATGGTCGCATGCGAGCGAAGCTGCTCGAGGGCGGCTATTTGCAGGCGGACGAAACGCCCGTGCGCTTCATGGATCCGGATCAGAAAAAAGGCAAAACCACTCAAGGATATTTATGGGTGATTGGTAAACCAGGAAGCGATGTTGTCTTCGACTGGCGGCTAAGTCGTAGGCATGACGAAGCCACCAGCCTGCTCGATGGCTTTGAAGGTGTCCTGCAGTCCGATGGCTATGGTGCCTATGATAGTTTTGCCAAGCAGCACGACAATGTGATGCGCGTGGCTTGCTGGGCGCATACCCGGCGTAAGTTCATCGAGGCCGAAGCCGAAGCACCGCAGGCCGTGCGCATGGTACTCGGCTTGATCGGACATCTCTATCGAGACGAGCATCAATACGACGACAAGCGCTATAGCCCGAAGCTTCGAGCCATGCGACGCCTCGCTGACAGCACTCAAACTTTGAGCCGAATCGAGAAAGTCGTGCAAATACTCCACCGAAGAGCACGGCCGAAATCCAAGCTCGGAAAAGCCTGCACGTATTTATTTGGACAATGGCCAGCCCTATTACGAATCCGCCAACACGGACAAGTCCGACTCGATAACAATCTAATCGAAAACGCCATACGCCCCTCAGCGGTAGGAAAGAAGAACTTCCTGTTCATTGGCTCCCCAGATGCAGGACAACGCTCTGCCATCCTCTACTCGATCATCGTCTCATGCCAGCGCCATGGCATCGATCCGCTCGCATACATGTCCGATCTGCTTCATCGATTGCCCACGATGAACAATCAGGATGATCTCGATACGCTACTTCCATCCAATTGGAAAGAAGCTCTATAAAGCTCGACCCAAATCGATAGAAACGGATCGAAATCGAACAACATTGATAGTTGTCGATAGAATTCATCGGACGCTTACGCTCCTTTACGCAAGTCCACAACACCATGGCATAAAATTACTTTATCTCCTTCGAATAACATCCGAACAAGATACCATCAACCCCCTATGACGCATAGGAGGGGATCGGTCGGACGCTTACCTTCGAATAACATCCGAACAAGATACCATCAACCCCCTATGACGCATAGGAGGGGATCGGTCGGACGCTTACTACGATTCAGACAGAGATGATGAATCTAATGGCACACGTCGGTAAGCGTCCGAGCATCCTTCAATTTGTCAATCGGCTCTCAGACTTATTCTTTAGCTTTGTCGCCAAGAGTCACACCAGAAAGGCCTCAGCGAAAAACGTTGGCGCCGGTTCCGCCCGAATCAATCTGGTAGCGAAAGTTAGCGGCTACTATAGATTTGCTGAATCCCATGCCGAGAAGCGTGTAAAGATTTTTTCCATAAAGCCTTCTCCATATTTGGGGTGCTTGGATTGTTCTGGATCGTATGGCAATAAAAGCTCAAACCCAGCCCCATCTTTGGATTCTTGATTCAGCCGCAAGTCACCACCATGATGATAGACGATAAAAAAAGCGTTCAATATGTTTAGGCTAATATCCACTTGGTCTTTAAAGCCAAAGAAGACATTAAACATTTCAGCCACTTCCTCAGTGCCCCACTGCTGGCCTGGAAGCGAAATAGTAATCCGTACCGCAGGCACATCCCACAGTGAGTCTTTTGCATGAATGCGGATTTTCATCGTAGAAGAAGAGGCGGAAATAGAGGAGACTGCTTCAATGAGTGTCGATATTCCCCGCTGCAACATGGTATGATCTGCGAGACATTCAACAGTCTCAGTAATGGGATTCTCGATATCTAATGTAAGTGACTTCTGCTTATAATTCTCAGCAGCGGCATCCAATGCCACTTGGACCATGTCTGTTAGTGAGACTCTCTCAAACGCCTCGGATTTGGTAATCTGCAGACTATTAACAATCTTCTCAACGATCTCTAAGACATACTCACTCTCTTCTTTGGCCAAAGAACCAAGGTCTTTTAATTTTGCTTGCCCTTCGTTCATCGCCTCTTCAGTCCATGCATCCTGTAAACCTGTTGGCAAGAGTTCAAAATAAGTTGATAAGGCACACATTGAATTCCGAATGTTATTTGCCATACTAGTCGCTAAGATAGAAAAACTATGCATCCGATCCATAATCATCAGTCGCTGAAGTACACTTAGTTTCTGTTTTAAAAGAAAATCCCGATCTTCCCTAATCAGATAAAAATCCAGCGCATGCTTTAAGGTGATCTTAAGCTCTTGAAAATCCCATGGCTTGACTACGTATCGATAGATCGATCCTTCATTTACACTACGAATCGCACTATCCAAATCAGAGTAAGCCGTAGTTAAAAGTCGCATCATCTTTGGGTATGTATTTTTAACATCGCTTAAAAGATCGACTCCCTGCTTTCCCGGCATCCGTTGATCGGAAAGAAGAAGATGAAAATTCCCATTTTCTCGCTGTATAAGTTCCCACGCTTCTTCAGAACTAGAAGCAGTGTATACATCAAATTCATGCTCAAAAGCCTTAACAAAATACTTTAACGACTGAGCTTCATCATCCACATAAAGTACCTTACATTCCTTATAATCCCCTGTATTCATAGACATTTTTTATTTGCTTTAGATTGTTATCCCAAAATAAGCAACTACAGTTACTAACGCTTATTTAGTTAGATTTAAAGAGACTCATCTCGATATTCTTAAGAGGCAAATCAAAACCGATCTCTGTCCAATGCCCCTCATCGCTATTTACACATATTTGACCATGGTGGTTCTTTATAATAGTGTGACAAGTACTCAGCCCTAGCCCCGTCCCCTCCCCAACATCAGCCGTCGTGAAGAAGGGATCAAATATTCGTTCTTTGTCAGCTTTTTTAATACCTGATCCATTGTCCCACACTCGCAATGATATGGAATCACCATTAGAATAAACCGAGAGTTTAATACATGGCTCGCGTAGTTCCTTAATCTTCTTAATCGCCTTTAAAGAATTACTCAAAAAATTAATTAATACGTGGGAGAGCTGAATTTTAGAACCATGCATTTGCTGATTCGGCTCAATTTCACGAACTAGTTTTTGATCTTTTAATTCATGTGCCAGCATACGGAGCGCAGAATCCACAAGACACTCTACAGTAAATGTCTCTACTCTCGCCTCGTTTTCAGGATAAGCAAAGGTTCGCAAGTCAGACACAATGTCTTTGATTCGTGTCATGCCGTCCTTTATATCTGCAATAGTCTCTAATAACACCGAATCATTTTTAGGCAAAGATGATTGCGCAAAGTGCAAAGCAGTTAATGTGAAATTAAGTGGATTATTAATTTCATGTAATAATCCTGCAGACAGAGTACCTATCGCATTGACTTTCTCACTCTGTACTAACTGAGCTTCAGTTTGTTTCAGTTGCTTGAAGGCTGCATCCAGCTCACAATTTTGTAGCATCAAATCTGCCTGCAAATCTAAGGTTTTCAACTGATTTGTAATCCGAGCCTCGACCTCTATTGTAATGAAAGGCTTTGTTAAAAAATCATTTGCGCCAGCCTTAAGTGCCGAGATCTTGGATGCTTCATCACTACGAGCTGTGAGAAGGATGATTTTCATATTCTCAAGATGAGGAATTTGACGAATTTTCTCACACACTTGCAATCCATTCATCCCAGGCAACATCCAATCGAGCACTATCAGATCTGGTTCTTTTTTCTGCGCAACCTCGAGCCCCTGGGTACCATTAATTGCCTGAAGTACACGATACTTCTGCTTCAAGATCGATACTAAATAGCGACGCATGCCTGGCTCGTCATCTACCACAAGTATGGTGTGATCTCCCTCACCGACCTCCGGTAGTAATTGGTCTACGCCATCTTCAACCTGACAGGAATCGAAAACGAAAAAGCGGTCAGCAGACTTGAAAG